>Ga0164292_10004726_pt1 | contig 11090 bp, 8 predicted proteins | sample GEODES117metaG_FD_111486 | JGI IMG/M metagenome (GOLD analysis project Ga0164292, IMG submission 111486) | Eutrophic lake water microbial communities from Lake Mendota, Wisconsin, USA - GEODES117 metaG | ecosystem: Environmental > Aquatic > Freshwater > Lake | place: USA: Lake Mendota, Wisconsin... | reverse complement strand
TTTTGGAACTAGATTAGGAACCGAGGCCTCTTTAGCTGGTGACCAAAATAAGGTAACTATTTCAACCAAAATAGTTGCGGTGTATAGCCAAAAATAACTTCCAACAATTGGAATGGAGGCGTAGAGAGCGAATCTGATTACATCACAGAAAACCATTAACTTACGACGATCAAATCTATCTGCGATTACACCAGCAAATGGTCCAAGAATTACCGCCGGAAGAAGTCGAACAATAAATACGCCCGCAATTGCAAAGTTGGCTTTAGCGTAATCACCACCTGCTAATTGTTGAGCAAGTGCGGTTGACGCTAAAAGTCCAAGCCAATCGCCAAAAGAGGAAAATGCCATTGCATTCCATAATTTACGAAATGCTGGGATTGCAAGGACGCTGCGAGATTCCGATTGTGCTGGTGCGGATGGGTATGAAATCGGCATCTCAATATTCTACTTCAATAGTGAATTTACAAAACATCATATCTGAATTAGTCTCGGGAAACACGACAGGGATGTAGATCTGTAGTTTTAGTGTGAGGAATTCAAGTGATTGTGTCTCAAAAATTTTCTCAAGGCGATAATCTCGTAGCCCGATTTAAGAAGCATGTTATTTTGCCTAAGTAGAGCGTAAAATTTGAAATACCTAAACCTTAGAAATCTCAAGTTTTCAAAAAAGGGGACTTTAGACCTAACATACTTATTGAAAAAAAGTTTAATTCCCTGATCAGTTTGTGGTTTCTTGCCTGTATTGACAGCTACAAAATGTTCAGTTAATTCCTCATATATTTTAGATGCCAATTCAATCTCGATTTTCATTCTGATTGAATATAAATATACTATTCGACTTTTTAATCTGTTTACGCTTTCATCTTTAGAATTACTTATCCATTTAGGATAATTGGTTGGTAAATAAGTTTGTAGGTGCGCCTTGCGGAACTGATAGAAGTGCGGCAAAAGTTTATGTTTTCCGAAAATTGCTAGGCAATAATTAAATATGTATTCGGTGATTGACAAGGATTCCTCCTTGCTTAGGTCGATATCTTCAAGGCAACTAACCGTATGGAAATAATCCTCCTTTCTGATTACTGAATAAATGTAATGAAAACTAATTGCCATTTGCTTAACTCGTTCGAAACCACTATTTTGATCAAAATCAAGATGTAAATGTTTCGTGTAATCAGGTATCCAACTAAATCTTGGATAATCATAAAATCTAACCCGTAATCCCTGAGCAGATGAATAGTCATTGTTAGTGTCCAAAAAATTAAGGGTCTTTACTAACCCAGGAATCGAATAAAAATCGTCGTCTGGACTTAGTACAATATATTTAGTTTTTACTAACTTAGAAAACATTACCAGCCTGGCGGCTAGTGACATATCAGGGACATGAAAATACAGAACTTGCCTGTTAGTGATTAAATTCAATGGATTTTTACTTGCATCAAGAATTATTATTGAAATTTGATGTTTATCATAATAATTCAATAATCTTTCAACATGTTCTGGGCGGTCCCGGGTAAAGACACATAAAGTTAAATTATTAAGATCACTTCCCATATCTAATGGTACCAAATGACAAAAATTTACTGTATCAAATAACATCAATCAGTTCATTGATGATATGAAATAGATGGCTGAAACCTAAAACCTGGCGGCCAATATGGTGTTAGTTAGTATCTCTCAACCTCTTTCTTGTTTGGATGTCCAAATTTGTTTAGTAAATATGGTAAAGCGTCAAACAAAGTGTTGAATTGAAGGCAATTTACTTTAATGGAATTCGAAATGATTACCGGTTCAATTCCTGCAGCTTCGGCAGCCAAACGGTCCTTATCTTCATCCCCAATGTAACATGTTTCTAAAGCTGCTAAATCAAAAGTTTCCATCGCTTTTAAAAGCATTCCAGGTTTGGGCTTTCTACATTGACAATCTTCGTTCCAATGATGAATGCAGCTGTAAACAGCAATTATATCTATTCCTAAAAGCAATAAATCGTAGGTTATTTTCTCATGTAATCCTTGAAGAAATGTTTTGCTCACAGACCCCAGGGCCACTCCTGGTTGATTTGTTATGATAATAAATTTAAATCCGAGCATAGATAAATTTTTTAGCGCTTGAAGATTACTCTCAATATACTTGAATTCATTAAAACTTGAAACATACTCTCTGTCAGGCATTTTATAATTAATAATTCCGTCTCTGTCCAATAAAAGAGTATTTGATTTAGTATTTAGTTTTTTATAATTATCTATGGTAGATAATGAAACATAATTGCTCTCTTGAACTAAAAACTTACACTCGTTCTGGTGAGTAAATTTGTCGTAGCATTCTGTGAGTGAATTACTTTCGGATAACAACTCGAAAAATTTACCAGAATTAACCTTCACGTACCCTAATTCGACAAAACGGTATTTGGCCGACCGAATTTCATCGTGAATTCTAATTTTTGAATTTTCAGCTATTTCGACATTGCCTACATCACGTTTGTTCAGTAAAAATACGGCGGGCGCTTCAGTTTGAATAAGGTTTTGAAGCGTTTCCAAATCATCGATGTAATTGTCGCAATAAAGGAGCAAAAACTCATCGCCTATCTGCGATCTGAATGTTAACAACCTTTTTCTAGTTGAAAAACTAGGATTACTATTCAAAATAATGATATTTTTCTTGGGAAATTTTGTAATCACGAACTTTTCGACTTGATCACCCAGGTGTCCAGTAAGTACTAGAATTCTCTTGAACCCCAGTTTAAGTAGTTGGTTAATCTGTAATTCTAGAATTGCAACATTGCCAACAATTACAAGACTTTTGTGCCTAAAATTGGTTACCGGCGTTAGCCTTGTCCCAAAGCCACCTGCGAGAATAACTGCGGTGTTAATCAATGTTTCTGATTTCTTGCGTAATTTCAGCAATAGCCTCTGATACAGAGTACTTAGGTTCCCAATCTAATTCTTTTTTTGCTTTTTCGATATCCGCATACATACAAATTTCACTCCGCGCTGTTGAATCATACTTTTTTTCAAATCCAAACTCTTCTAGAATTAAGTTTGCAATGTGACCATTTGTTTGGCACTCGCCTTGTCCTAGATTAATGACTTGATTATTTGTACCTTTACTAATGATTTGGTCTAAGGCTGAGACAATATTTTTGATGTAAATGTAGTCATGTGATTTGTTAGGGTCAATTAAATTGACTTCTTTACTGTTTTTTATGGTTGTAATTAGATAGTTTAGCAAAGAATTAGAATGCTGTTGAATACCAAAAGTATAAAATAACCTCAACCAAGAATATTCGAGGCGAGACTTTATAGCGTATTCTAGGATCAATAATTTAGTTTTAGCAAAGTCATTTAACTGAAAGCCAAGATCAGTTTCCTTAACAGCTCCATTAAGCCCTCCATATTCAAGACAAGTGCCGAGAAAAATATGCTTTGTATTTTTTTGCTCTTTGAACCTATCTATTAAATTTATATACATTTCGTAGTTTTGTTTATTGTTCTCTTCATTTAGTTCTGGAAGCCCAATCCATGCAGCGTGTATGATAAAATCATATTGATTTTCTATGATTTGATCTAGTACTTTACCTTCTCTTAAATCTCCAACAATAACTCTTTCTTCCGCATTCTCAATCGGTTTCCTTTTGTAAATATGATCTATGTTGCTGTTTTTCCCAAATCGTAGATAATTTGATCCCACGAAACCAGTTGATCCAGTAATTAGAATTTTTGTCATTCAAGTTTTAAAGATGGCCAGTTTCTGTCCTGTTCTGAAATAAGTTGGGGCGTGCGTGGCCACTTGATTGTAATTAGGGGGTCATCAAATCTAAACCCACTGAATAAAGAATCTTCGTACCGAGCAGACATAAAATATAATAAGCTTGTATTGTCAACTAGAGAAATCCATCCGGTTGCGCAGCCGGCAGGGATGTATATTGATGACTCATCTTGTGCCAACAGCGTCCCTTGATAAACATTCATGTAAGAACTTTCACTCTTCCTCAAGTCAACTATCGCGATATAAACTGATCCGGAAGTCAATTTTATGTATTTGTTCTCAGGTTCCCCGCCAACTTGAAAATGCATACCTCTTAATGTTCCGGCTGTGGGATTGATTGATAAATTTGTTTGTAAAACATTGAAATTGTTTTGAACTAAATTTCGATCATATACTCTCACAAATTCACCACGTTCGTCTTTATGCACCGAGTTACTAATTAGCCTTAGACCATTAATTGACATACTAAAGCTTTACAATTCTTGGCATATATGGCAACGGTAGAAAAATTTCTCCACTCCATTTCAATTCATTCGCCAAAAAATCAATTATTTCTTTTTCGAAATTGAATGGGAATAGAATCACAATATCAATTGATTTATCAATAAGTTGGTACGGACTTTCAATTCTGATTTGAGAACCTGGTGATTTCTTGCCATTTTTTAATTTATTGTTATCAGCTATACCAACCAAGGAGTGAAACTCTTTGCCTACTGCATTAATAAGAGTTGAGCTGCGGGCTGAGGCACCAAATCCACAAATTTTAAGATTGGCGTTTTTTGATAAGTATTCCTTAATTGCACCTATATTCTTTCTTGAACTATCTGCAAACTCTTTCCATTTTTCATATCCAAGCACTCCTGAATTCATTTCTGCTATTTCCGACTTCTTTAAACTCTCAGTTTTGTCTCTTTCATTTTTTGTGAAGTAAATAATGAATGATCCGCCGCTAATCGGACTAAAATCTATATCGAATGGATGCATACCTGCGAGATTGGCCGCCTCGGAAACGCTTCTAATTGAATGATAAAAAGTATGTTCATGATAAATCGAATCGTAGTGAAATTCTTCGGCAATCTTCGATGCTTCGTGAAACTCCATTATAAAAATTCCGTCATTGTTTAAAACCATGTTTACGGCCTTCAAGCAAGACACAAGATCAGGGACGTGAGAAAATACATTTCTTGCAACCACTATATCTACTTTATCGTTGTTGTTTATATACTCGGTAGCAAACTGTAGGTCGAAGAATTTTGGATGAAGATCTAAACCAGGCGCTTCAATTGCATCGATGATATTCTTGGCTGGATCCACTCCAATTAGTCTATGGAAAGATTTTTGACTTAAAATTTTCAATAGAGAACCATCATTACAACCAACCTCAAGAATGCTTTTCCCAGCTATTGAACACTTTGTCTCGATTAGTTCAGAAAACTTCTCCAAATGTTCTAAAGCGGTTTTTGTGGTGCCAGTTACCCAAAGATAATCCTTAAACATTAGTTCTGGTTTTACATTTACAGATAATTGCATAGTTGTACACTTATTGCACCTAATCAATTCTAGGGGAGCAAATATTTCTTTTTGTTCGTCTGAATCAATTAAATCATTTGCCAATGGCTGCTCGCCCAAATCCAAAATTGATTGAAGGTCTGCTGATTGGCAAATTCGACAAATAGCTATTTTATCAAAATTGCTAGGCATATCTTAAGTCGTTATCAATAGAGTTAATTGATTTCAAAAACTTTAGGTGATTTAATCTATTTGTTTTGTCAAGCAATTTTTCTCCGTTTTTTATTTCGATTTCTTTCATTTGCCTAATTATTTCATTTCCGCCAATTTCCATGGTGATTTCCGCAGAAAAGCCCAGCAATTGCAAAGCTTTATGGAATGACACTTTATAGCTTCTGGGATCATTTAATTTCTCAGTATTAAAAGTTATTGGGGGTTTACTCGGTAAGCATTCTTGGGCATTGATCGCTAACTCCTTGACTGTATAATTCCCACCTAAGACGCCAACATTAAATGCTTCACCGGAAACAACATTATTTGGTGCGTTGAGAACAATTAAAATAAATCTACACAAGTCATTTATATGTACTATAGGTCTCCAGGGAGAACCATCCGAGTGGACCTCAATTTTATTCATCTTAAGGCCATTCACGAGCAAGTTATTGAATACGATGTCAGAGCGAAAACGTGGACTCCAACCAAATACTGTCGATGGTCTTACATACACAATACTAAATGACTCACTCTCGATCTTCTTTAAATCCTGTTCAGCCAACCATTTGCTTTTTGCATAAGCTGTTTGTGGGTTTTTTACTGAAAAATCTTCTTCTAACTCAACTTCTGATCTCGAAATTCCATAAATGCTTTGCGTAGAAATATAAACGAACCGTTTAATACCTTGTTTCTTGGCTAAGTTTGCTAGATTAATAGATGCTTGATAATTTATCTGAAATGTTAATAGCTCATCGAGTTCACCTACTGGGTCATTAGAAAGGGCAGCAAGATGCACAATTGCATCAAATCCTTTTAAATCGCCTTCATTAATGTCTCTTATATCTTTAATGATTGTTTGTACTTCATTCTGCAGTTCAACAAGATTGCAATTAGAAAAATAGCCGGTGTCGGTACCGACAACTTCATGACCATTTTGTGTCAAATAATCAGTAAGAACTGTTCCGATGTATCCCTGACTGCCTGTTACTAAAATTTTCATGGATCTACCGAAGTTTTTCGCGAACTAATAATGAGATTTGATGGCAAATTGATAGATGTATGTCTTCAACTTCTGCATACCTACCTATCTCGGTTTCAACATGCAAAACTTGATCTGCTAAAAACTTAAGTTTTCCTCCGTCAAAACCTAAGATTGCAAGTGTTTCTATTTTTTGTTGTTTGCAAATCTTCATGGCTTGTGTGAGGTTTTCTGAATTGCCAGACGCGGAAATTAGAATACATAGATCCCCTTCTTCAGCAAAACGATTTAATTGATGGCTAAATATCTTATCGAATCCAATATCGTTTGCGATGGCTGTTATGGAAGCAGAATTAGAAGATAAAGCCATTACTTTAATTTTATCTTTTATTTGGTCGAATTTTATAAACAGAAGATCTGTCGCAAAATGTTCAGCGGTTGAAGCGCTACCACCGTTTCCAATTATAAATACGGCTTTCCCTTGTGTGATTTTATCAATAATTAAGCTTGCTGATTTCTCAAGATTCAATGGATTAGTGAAATAGTTTTTGAGAAGTTCGTTGTAAGAATTCAAAAATTTACCTCATTGCTTTGTAAGACTATAAAAATTTGATGAACAAACATACATACAATTTAGCAGAAATCTTTCATTAATTCGTGTAACTCTCAACTATCCAGCGACCAAATGGCAGTGCGCTAGTCCACCCTGGGGAAACGGCATTTAAAACATGAATGACATTTTTATCTGAGGTTACGATGTAATCCATTTCCAATTCTTTTGTCTCAACATTAACAATCTGAGATCTGATCCCGCCTGGGTGCTTTTTCCAATCTTTTTGTAAACTAATCACATCTGATAAATATTTTGAACTGTTTAAAATCTTACTCTCGAATTGCTTGAGCAGCTCTGTTTTTGCTAATTCTAGAAAATCTGTCTTCTTTGAATTAAACATTGCCCACGAAGCGGCAATAAACTCATTGAATTCTTTAAAAGTAAAGCCGTCAACTAAGCGATATTGTTCCTTGCCAATTACAGGAAAAGCGGTTGGGCCTATCTTTAGATCACCGTTTAAAGTGTTTGTTGTGTGAACTCCTAGAAATGGGTTTACAGGATTTGGCACTGGGTAAATTAGGCGCTTAATCGAATTTGTTGTCGAATCACTTTTTCGGTAAGAGCCAAGAAATGGTAAGCAAAGAAACTGTTTTCCAACCCCTACGTTTCTGGCAATAGTTGCAGCCATGCCACCTGCTGCATTAATAATCCTATTTGCTTTAAATTGTGAACCGTTTACAAATAATGAAACTTCTGTGTTGTTTAGTTTTAACTCTGACTTTGACTTAAAGTTGATTTCACCGCCTAATTTTTCGTACCTCTCGACCAAACTCATAATCAATTTGTTTGGATCTGCGATGGAAGTGGTTGGAGACCAAATAAAATCACCAAAAGAATTTGCTGCTGGTTCAAAATCTCTTAGTTTTTCTGCCGGGTGTAGTTCAATTTCAATTTTATTTATTAAACCGGTTTCAAATAGCTTATGTAAGCGACTTACTTCAGTCTCATCCTTTGTTACAACAACCTTACCTAGGTTCTTAAACGGAAGGTTGTTATCTTTGCAGTACTTTGTTATTTCGCTATTTCCATCTTTACAAAACTTGGCCTTTAAGGACTCGGGGGAGTAATAAAAACCCGCATGAATAACTCCCGAATTTCGTCCGCTGGCGTGGACTCCTGGCCTAGATTCTTTTTCTAGAATAACAACTTTTTTTGTTGGGTTTTTCTCAAGTAGTGCAATACCAATAGCAACTCCAATGATTCCACCGCCGATTATTGCAAAGTCATAAGTTTCAGATTGTTTCATTATTTCTTTGTACCCACACCAGTAGCAGCTTTCTTGGCCTTCTTTTTAGCACCAGCGCCCTTAATAGTTTTCTCTGTCAAAGTCGGTGCGGTTTTCTTTGCTGACGCTTTTTTCTTTTTCTTGCCAGAACCATTTGGGTTTTCTAACTCCCATGCACGGCGACCTGCAAGTAATTCAAGTGCTCTTTCAATTGTAAGAAGTTCAACCGCATCTCCTCGACGAAGTGTTGCATTTACTTCACCATCAGTTACATAAACTCCGAAGCGACCATCCTTAACAATTACCTCTTTGCCAGTTGCAGGGTCTTGACCCAACTCTTTAAGTGGCGGCTTTGCAACACCCCGACGACGAACTTTTGGTTGTTTATAGATTTCAATCGCTTCTTCTAAACCAATTGAGAATAATTGATCTTCACTTGTAAGTGTTCGTGAATCTGCTCCATGTTTCATATATGGGCCGTAGCGACCATTTTGAACTGTAATTGGTTCATCTTGGTATGAACCAAGTGTGCGCGGAAGTGAGAGCAAACGAAGTGCATCTTTTAAATCAATAGTGTCTAGTGTCATTGTGGAAAGCAGGGATGCAGTCTTTGGTTTTGGTGCATCTTTTTTCTTTCGTTTTTTCTTTGCACCCTCTTCAACAATTTCCTCTGGAAATACCTCGGTGATGTAAGCACCAAAACGTCCAGATTTAGCAATCACTTCAAGTCCAGTACCGGGATCTGTTCCTAACTTTCGTTCACCAGATGGTTTAGCAAGGAGTTCAATTGCTTTAGGAAGTGTTAGCTCATCGGGCGCCATCTCTTCTGGGATATTGGCAAACTTTCTTTCATCACCTTGTCCTTGTTGCAGATATGCACCAAAGCGACCAACACGTATTTCAATATCTTCACCCATCTTCATGGTGTTAATCGCTTGGGCATCAATTGCTCCAAGATCTGCCGATAATTCAGCTAATCCTGGATTATTTTCACTTCCATAAAAAAAGTTTGTTAGCCAAGCAACTCTTTCGGTCTCACCATTTGCAATGCGATCTAAATCCTCCTCCATTGAGGCGGTAAATTCGTAGTCAATTAGCTTTGTGAAGTGTTGCTCAAGTAAACCAGTAACTGAGAAAGCTAGAAATGTTGGAACAAGTGCGCGGCCACGCTTTGCGACATACCCACGATCTTGAATTGTTTGCATGATTGAAGCAAAAGTTGATGGCCGGCCAATACCAAGCTCTTCTAGTTTTTTTACAAGAGTTGGCTCGGTATAACGAGCAGGTGGCTTGGTTTCATGTCCTTCGCAGGTGTATTCCTTAACTGCGATCTTTTCTCCAACTGACATCGCAGGAAGCCTGCGATCAGTATCTTCAGCCTCTGTTTTATCTTCAACAATCTCTTCATAAGCTGCTAAAAATCCAGCAAAGGTAAGAACTGAACCATTTGCGCGAAAGATTGCATCTTGGCCAGTTTTAGTTTTGACATCAAAATCAACACGCATTTGTTGTTTCTTAGCATCTGACATTTGGGATGCCACAGTGCGCTTCCAAATTAGATCATAAAGTGCAAACTCATCCCGAGACAACTCTGGCGCTAACTCACCCGGTGTTTTGAAGACATCTCCTGCTGGACGAATTGCCTCGTGTGCCTCTTGTGCATTTTTTGTCTTTCCTTCATAAACACGTGGCGTAGCAGGTACAAACTCTTTTCCATAAAGTGCTTGCGCAGATGATCGAGCGGCCGCAATTGCAGTTGGTGAAAGCGTTACTGAATCAGTACGCATGTAGGTGATGTAACCATTTTCGTATAAGCGCTGAGCAATTCGCATTGTTAATTGCGCGCCCCAACCTAAACGAGATCCAGCATCTTGTTGCATAGTAGATGTTGTAAATGGTGCCTTTGGTCGCTCTGTTCTTGGTGACTCTTCAAGTGATTTAACAATTAATGATTGACCCGATAATGATTGCACTAATTCACGGGCTGCTGCTTCATCTAACAATAAAATGTTTTCTAGAGATTTTTCTTTAATACCGCCATTTGAATCAAAATCATTTGTAGCAGCAACACGCTTGCCATCAAGGGATAGAAGCCGAGCGTTAAAGCCTGGTGCACATACAGCTGCTAAATCCCACCAGGCGGATGAAATAAATGCCATGCGCTCTCGTTCGCGCTCCACAATTAATCTAGTTGCAACAGATTGAACACGGCCAGCTGAAATTCGCGGCATAACTTTTTTCCACAAAACTGGTGATAATCGGTAACCGTATAAACGATCCAATACACGACGAGTTTCTTGGGCATCTACCAATCGATAATCTAAATCCCGAGTTTCATTTGCCGCTTTTTGAATCGCCTCTTTTGTAATTTCATGAAAGACCATTCGGCGAACTGGAATCTTTGGACGTAATACTTCAATTAAATGCCAAGCGATCGCTTCGCCCTCGCGGTCCTCATCCGTTGCCAGAATTAATTCATCTGCATCTTTCATTAACTCTTTAAGCTCTGAAACTTTTGCTTTTTTATCTGGGTTAATTACATAGAGTGGCGCAAAATCTTCTTCAATGTTTACACCCTCTTTAGCCCACGCAAACTTCTTAAGCTCTTTAGGAATATCTGCTGCGCGTTGCGGTAGATCGCGAATGTGTCCAACGGATGCTTCAATAACGTAATCATCCCCAAGGAAGGAGCCGATCTTGCGCGCCTTCGCTGGGGATTCAACGATTACAAGCTTTGTGCCCAAATTAATTAGCCAATCGCGGTTGAAGCGCGGCGGTTGCGAACTAAC
>Ga0164292_10004725_pt1 | contig 11092 bp, 5 predicted proteins | sample GEODES117metaG_FD_111486 | JGI IMG/M metagenome (GOLD analysis project Ga0164292, IMG submission 111486) | Eutrophic lake water microbial communities from Lake Mendota, Wisconsin, USA - GEODES117 metaG | ecosystem: Environmental > Aquatic > Freshwater > Lake | place: USA: Lake Mendota, Wisconsin... | reverse complement strand
GCCAATAACTGGAGAAATAGTCACGCGAGCTGGCACTGTAATTCCAAAGATTCCAGTTCTGACACGGCACTCAATTGGATCTTGGTAGAGATATATCTGGGTTCCAGGGCACTGAACAGTTAACCTAACGCCAGATTCCTTTTTAATTTTGTTACTCACTGTGTTTTCAATGAATGCGGCATTTCCTGGAGTGAACAGAAAGATCTGTATGGCCGTTGAAAGTGCGATAAATCCAAACCAGGTTGAAGTTGCCTTCTTATTGCCGTTAGATCCAAAGATTTTCAGCATATTTGGGGTATAAACAAAATTCTTTAGATTTCGAATAAAGAACCTAAATGTCTTATTGCCGTCATACTTAAAGGCAACCCATAAAAGGCCCATAGCCGCAGATCCAAGGACAGAAACAAGTGCTGAGGTAACAATCGAGCTTGGTAGAGGTAGGAACAGCTCCAGAGCAATTCCCATGAGCGGTGCAGCCATGACGATTGATGTGAGTGAGTATTTCGATGAAGTGCCCACAGAATCCTGCCCGAAGGAATCTAATGATCCCGAATCAATACACGAGTGGTATGCATCATCTTCCTCAAAGCATCGAGGACAGTAATTTGCCACTACTGCTTCACCCCACTTGCTGGCTTAGTCTGAATATAAGGATGATTATCGGGTTCCCCGTACTTGTTTGCTTCTGGCGAACCTTCTTTTGTTGCCCATCGCATTAACACGATAAACCCCACAGCCGGGACAAAAATGTAGAGCCAAGACCATCCAGACTTGCCGACATCGTGCATTCTGCGGGTCCATGCCGAGATCAACGGCATCACAATGGACAAGGTGAGTATGAAATAGATAAAACTTAGAATTGCGAACCAAGAGCCTTCTGAAGTTTCAGACAAAAGCAATGGCCAGGCAAACAAGAATGCCGCTAAAAAACACCACCAATATTCAGATCTCGATGCTCGTCCCTTAAAAACAAAGTACTTTCTGTAGCACTTTGAAACAGCTTCAAAAAATGTCATCTCAAGGACCTCCACACAAGTGATCAAAGGCTCTTTGGCCTACTGCATCTATATACATGCCGAGTCCTTCTATTCCTGGATACCGAAGGACAAACTTTGCTTGGAATGCATTAATAATCTCCTCGCGTGAGTAGTCCCCTGACTTTTCAATTGATTCTTTCTTGGCTGAACAGATTGCATCACCAATATTGAATAGTTCATTATCTGAAATGTTCAAAAGCTTTGACTGTGGGTACTCGGCACGAAACTCCACTTCGAATTCGTTTATTGCTTTCAAATAACTGGCCTTTGAGGTGTCACTTGGGGCATTTGGGTTGTTTAGGTAAGGACCCGGAAATGCCGGAATAGAAACCTGTCGAGCTATGTAACCCAAGGACTTAAGGGCATCAAGTGAAACATTGACCTGTGGGTGAGTAAATTTCCAAACTGAATTCACGCCCAAGTAGCCCGCATAACCCATTAGAGTTAGAAGGCCTGCCAATAACAGCGACATCATTGAAACTTTGGTAATTGGCAAACTTACTTTTACCTCGATTGACTTACTTTCTTTGCCTTTTTTCAATTTCTTTTTAGGCACTTGTTGAACCTCCGCTCCTCATAGGCGCTGCTTCCGAAGGTTTGGCGACAGTTGTTGAGGCATTTTTTGTTTCATTGGCAAACACCGCAAATGCGGTCGGTTCAGACCAAGGGCTCACATCTACGCGCACTACCACGTCCAGTGGCATTACTTCTTGTGAGCTTGATTTTCCAATCGTAACTTTCGAGTCGCTGACAACAAAATAGTTTGGAACGACTGCCTCCGAACTAATGCGGTCTGGCATATTGAGCTCTGATCGTTTATCCAAAATGTTAAACAGACCAAACGGAGCGGTTTCTTCGCTCAAAATCTCCCTTAAGAATGGCAACCAAGGTTCGCTGCCATCCTCGTCAGCTAACCAACTAGTTCTGAAGGCTATTTTGTCAAAACCATCATCGCGAAGAGAAAGTACCTTCGGACGATCCTCGGAACTCCAGTTTGCAAGGACCTCGGTGTGAATCTCTTGAATAGCTTTAATGAGACGCTCTTTACTGACACGATCGTGAATTGAAGTATTTGTGAAAGCTTCCAAAAGAATTTTCTGGGCACTGGTTGCGCTAATCATTGAATCTGTATCAAGGCTGCTCAAAGACAATGAATGCGCATCGAGCATGCGGCTTTCCGCATGAATGCGTGCAATATCATTTAAGCCGTTTGTTCGCCAACCTGGCGTCATAAGAATATTGAGAGCTCGTCTTCTTAGTCGTGCCATTTTTTCGTCTTCTGTATTCAAAGCTCTGGCCAGTGTTACGCACGCCGGTAGTGAAGCAGATTCAAATTCTGTGGTCGCATGAACCTTCGCCATAACATTTGACTGCAATTGGACTCGATAAGCTTTTGCTAATACAAACAAAATTGGCTCTACAAGTGGTTGTTGTTGTGAAAGCCGAGTGTGCTCGCTTACAGCATGACGAATTCGCTTATCTTGCTCTTCGTATTTCGCTTTGAAAATGACTAACTTTCTCTGAATTTCAGCTACTTTCTTGGAATATCGCCAAAAATTTGCAAGTAAGAAATAACTGGCAACTCCTCCGATCATATAAATCGTCTTTGACAGGCCTAGATTGAAAAATGGGAAGAATTTCATGATCCAATCAAAGCGAGAGTAGGTCAGTCCTACTACAGACATGATGTAAAGAGTCACGACAGGAATTAGGAAAAGGCGTCGAGAAAAATGTCGGTAAGCTGCGATTGCTGAAGAATTTGTGAATTCACTATTGTTCTCTACAAATGAAGTTGCTGCGATTTCAGCCTCTTTGGCTTTGAGAACTTCCTCGTTAACTCTTTCAGCAATTAACCAAGCTACCGATTTTCCTTGTTCGCTACGCCATTGTGAAAGATCAGTTAAAGCAGTATGGAGAAGGGCGTCTTCATCGATTTTTTCTTTGAAACGTCGTGACGCTCTTTCAAGATATCGTTCATATGCCTGCTTGCGACTCTGGGCTAGCTCATGATCAATCTGGCGTGCAGTTAATCTACGCTTAGATACTTTCACAATATGATCCGACAAATCACAAGGCTCATATCTTTCCTTTACAAATTCAAGTTCCTCGCGCCAGTCTGGGACCTTAAGCTGAGGAAGGATTCTTCCATCTAGAACTGAGAGATCTTCTAGAAACTCTTCTTTTTCAATTTCTAACTGTGCATTCAAAGCGGCCGTTTCGGCAGCCTCGAGCTCTTGACGAAGTTGCTCTTCAGCAGCATCTGCCTCACTTTTGGCTTTAGCTTCCTGATCCTCAGCATCAGTTTCATCTTCGTCCTCAGTTGCGACATCAGCATCAACTTCAGATTCCTCTGTTACCTGCGCACTCTGGACGGTGCTTTCCGTTTCTGATTCAGATTGCTCCTGGGTTTCATCAACTGATTCATCAGTCACAAGTTCATCCGAGGTCGATGATTCGATTTCTGCGTCTTCGCCCACTTCTTCGAACTCATTGTCTGATTCAGCTTCTGTATCAGCATCGATCTCTGAATCCTCAAACTCATCATCTACAACCATGTTGTCTTCAACTACTGGTTGTTCGTTTTTCCCAAATAATTTCTTCCAGAAACTCATTTTTTAGACCCACCCTTGCGACCAAAAACACGCTTCCAAAAACCAATCTTTTTCACTTTTCCATCATCATTTAGGAATTTAGTGAGCTCAGAACCCGGTGCGGTTTTCGTTTTCTTGCCTGAACCACCACCTTCAGACTTTCGCTTTGCCGTATCTGTAACTGCACGAGGAAGCTTATGAGTGTGGTTGTTTTTGATTTTCTTGGCATCATTCTCATCTGACGTAAGTTCTTTCTGGATGAGTTCTAGATCCTCATTAACTATTATGAATTCGCTATTTGCCTCATCAACCAAACGTTGCGTTTCAGAAAGTTGATTTCGGGCGTCAGCAATTCCAGGCTCTAGTTCATCAATTCTCTTATTTATATTCGATGCAATTTCTTGCACTTTTGTGGCATCTAGCCAGGAAACAGGGTCAAACTTTACGGAGGTGCCACTTGAGTACTTTTCGCCACTCCATGCTGCATCTGGATTTGGTAATACTTGCTCTATGGTCGCAAAAACTAGTAATTCACCCTTTTCATCCTTTAAGACACTTGGGTGGTTTGGTGTTGGCGCATCAATTGATGAAGAAATAGCCTCACGCATGAATCGCCACAGCGCAGGCGTCGGCAAATCCTTTTTAGGCTTCAAGGAGGCAATAAGTGTGTCTACTGGATCAAACTTTACCTTGGGTGCCAATCTCTTTGGGATGGCATCATACAAAATCTCCTCGTTGAACTCTTCATCTAATACATAATCCATACGATAAGCAGCGGATGCACTAATCCATCTTGGAAGTGCAAATAAACCTTCAGCCATATCTTGGATACGTTTCATAAATTTTTTAAATCTTGAAGACCCGGAAGGTAACTTGGTTTCTTGGTCATAAGGCACAAAAAGGAAATTATCCTTCTTGTCGCCTCCGGAAGGGCCTGCAAGTATGTAGTCGACAAGCCTATTCATATAGACATTTTGATTTTCTGAGGAAATAGTCTTAACACCTTGGCCCTCGACTAAACCAATTTCAAAATTAGTGTCGGTGTGGTTCAGCTTCTGAAGCGCCCAGTGCGCCACGTCCGCTGACAAGGTATCGCTTGTTACTCCACGTACAAATACTCGCTGTAAGCGCGCCAGGCGATGTGGTGTTTTTTCACTCTTAATTTCCGCAGAACTAATCGGCAATCCAGCCCACAAGCCTGCGGTTGTTGCAATGTGCGCAAGTGCGAAACCGATGAATCGTTCACCGACAATTACAAATGAATCTGTGGAAAGTGGAGTTGCTCTATCTTCAGCAGCCGCAATTAGATTAGCGTCCCAGAATTGATTTATGACGCCACCGAGGAAACCTCTCTCATTCGTCGGTGAGATCACAAGGTTATACTTTCTAAAGTATGATCCAAGTAAATCATCATCGTTACTACTATTTCGTTGTGGAATCGCATACGAGATATATCTGGCAGCAGTCTGCGCCGAAGCAGATGTTTTCTCCATAAGCTCAACATCTTGTTCGGTGCGAACTGCAATAAAACGTACAGTATTAAATGGTTGAGAACCTAAGGTCCAGAAAACATCAACTGCTTCCCTTACCGGGTTTTGTTCTAGATCTCGCCCTAGAAGGTATGCATTCAATTTAGGTGGAACCTGCAATGTAATGTCTACCCCTGGATCAAATTCAGGAATTTCATCAGCAAGCATCCACAATGCAGGAGTCAATAACCAAGAACGAGTCCATTCTTGTGCTAAGTCAAGAATGGCCCTTCCTTGGTCACCACTAGGTAGCACGATGATAGAAACCGCACCACTAGACCATATTTTCTTACTCATAAGTTTGTCTAAGCTCCCGGCCTTTTTGTGACAACACTTAATCCAGTTACATATTTATGAATATCATCAAAAGCCTCGTCGATATCCTGCTTCAGTTCCCAAGTTTCTGGTACATCATTCCAGGGCGTAAATTTTAGTTGCTCCCAAATTTCGCTGTATTGCGCCCGCAAATCGGCAACCGTTGCCTTCATCGCCTCTCCGCGGTCGCTATTTTGGGTGAGATAACTTGAAAGCATCTCATTTAATGGAAGTTCTGAGAGATTTTCCCCTTTCAAAACCCAATCACGCAAGAACGTTGACATTTTGCGTTCACCTGTTGGCAACAGATCACCAGATCCAGGTAAGCTCCATTGGTCGCGATTTCGCATACTTTGGTGGGCTGTGATTTCACGACCCATATAGAGCAATAGTTTGTATGCTTCTATATTTTTAACCTCCCCTGTTTTGCCAAATTTAGCCAGAGCTAATCCAGCAGATGTAAGAATCGCGGGCAACATCCAACCGGTTTCATTTGCATCTGCCGGGTGCATGTCAAGTAATGGATCTGGGAAGTTGCTCCAATTTGGGGTCTGGAGCGTTGGATTCCATACACTCACAGTGCGTCCGTCCGCATTAGAACTAATTTTGTCGAGACCAAATAGTCTCGCCAAATACCAACCGGTTACAATCGAGCGGCGGATTTCGGATTCAAATGGGATCGCTTCAACTAATGGGCGAGCACGTCGACCTTCCCAAAATTGCCTCCAAGTATTAGCTTGAATTTTAGATTTAGCTTCCTGATCAACTATGGGATCCGTTAAAGAAGCAAAAGCCCACGCTGGAAGAGATCCCTCCGTAGTCGAGACGGCAAAAATTGAAGTCGCCGTGCTTCTCGGGCGGAACCACTTTTGAACAAAGGAAGGGTCCTGCACATCTGCACCCATGTTTCTGAGGACATTGGTGCATCGCACACCTATTGGTGAATTACTCTCAAAAGGTAATGGGCTTGATTCTCTTAAAACCCCATCTGCTGGTTTGCCAGTCGCAACGCTCTTTACGTATTGCATAACATTTTGATTCAAAAGTACTAATGGCTCAGCTAGTGCAAGCATCCCCTGAAACTCTTGTACAAATTTATCTTCTCGTTTGTCCAGAATTTCTTTATCTATAGTGTCATCGGCAAGAAACTTTTGAATTGATGAGACTGTAAACTTGCCAAATGAACCGTCTAAGTCTCTTAGCCATTCACGATTCCTTTTTCCAAGCTCCTCAAGACTGGTTTTGATCTCCCATTTGGCTTTAGAAGCTAGTGCGCCCCCCATCGGATTGGCTTCGCGGACACCAGTAACCCATTCCGTCGTAGGCTTGATTAGATTCTGCTTGTTAGCTTTCTTATCTTTAGGATTCATCACCTGCCCAAGTATTGATTTTGAAACAGATTGATCGAATGGTGAGGCGCCACCGGAGTCACGCCGTGCATACATTTCATATGTGGATTCGTATTCAGCCGTATCAATCAAGATTCGCTCAATCGAACGAGGTCTGTAGCGAGCGTGAACCTGTTCTCCTTTACCCCATTCAGGAAAACCAAGTTCCTCAACATTATTTGCAATTTGTTTATCTAATTCGCCCCGCGCTTCGCGGAGAGATCGCATTACCGGGTCTAAAAGATTGTTACAGAGATCTTGAATCAAAGAAGCAGCAACCTCTCTGACGTATGCGCGAGTTGTATAGACTATAGATCTTGCAAAGAGAGCTTCAACTTTTTTTAGAAACTCAGCATTCTGACTACTTGAACTTACTCCTGTCATGCCTGCGGCATAAGTAGTAGCCTCCGTTATAAACTGCTGTTCACTCCCTCTGAAAGCTTGCCCAGTTGCTTCCTTGCTTTCGCGCAAGAGATCTGGGCGTGAATGCTCAAGCAATTCTTTTTTCAAGTTTTCAAGGAGATAGTTGGTTACTGAATAACCATGCACAGATATATACAGTGCAACTTGATCCATTAATTTATCTTGGATTTCAGGTACCCAGGATTTTGCATTGTCTTGAATATCTGTTCGAAGCCCCTTCTCAAAAGCATCTAAATTAGAAATCCATTCAGCGTAGACAGTCTTCATGTATCTTTGGAGGGGAATTTGTTTTTCTCCGACAGATGTGCGAGAAACTTGTCTTGCGAATGCCCTTGATTTTTCCTCATGCCCATTTGGGAATAATGGAGTGATGATCTGATCTTGGGCTTTTCTTTCATCAAGACCAGAATCCAACAAGAAATCTGGCCATAACTCAGCTACTTTATTTTGAATAATCTTCTGATTTGTATCTCCATTTACGAGTAAATGTGGATGAAAATCAGGGAACAGCAAGTTTTTGATATGTTTCAGAGACATTGCGTCTGCAACATAGTCAACTAACCGATCAGCACCAAGACTTAGTTGACCAAAACCAATTCCTGCCGCTGCAAGAGTTTTATATTTTTCAGATGCAGGGGCTAGGCCGGAGATGTCAAGTGCTGATGAAGTGTCGCCAATATTTACAAGCGCTTGTTGGTAAACCCACTCAGATACTTTGTCGTCGGTGACGACGCCAGCAAGGGCTTCTCCAATAGTTAAAAAGACTTCATTCATACCCTGGCCGTCAGGGCCTTTTGAAATATCGGTACCTTCTTTATTTTTTGCTCCAATTAAAATATTGCCTTTGGGCCCAAAACGGCCGATGGTACCTTCAGCAGTAGCTGGTAGACCTAGTTTCTGATAGAGAAATTCACTTCTTGTAGACAATCCAACCCATTTTCCAGCCATAATTTCATTAAGTGCGCCTAAGGAATTCTTTGCCGTGTCCTTACCGCCACCACCGATGACATTGAAAACCTCTGCTGTGTAAAGAAATGAGATTGACGACAGCGCAAATCTCTTTTGAGTGGAGCGCTTTAGGAGTTCGGCGACGTCAATGAACATGCCAGCGCCGGTACCACCCGCCACTGATGCAATTATGAAGGCTATCGGTTCCTTGCTTGGAGTAGCCAGGTCAAGTTCATTGGCCACTCTTTCTAAGTCAGCGTAAGCTAGGGGGTCGTCCATCTTGGCAATGGAATTTGAAATTGCCTTCACAATTCCCAATGAGTCCGCGATGCCAGCCATACGCCCAATTGCACGCGTCTGACCTGCACCTTGTTGAAGATTCACATCGGAATATGCAATTCCCCAGCCGGCAAGCATCTTTTGTTGATCAGATAAATCACCTCTTTGCGTAATTGAATCGCGCATTTCATAAAAATCCCAACCAGGAGGAACCACCTGATGGAAATCATCTATGTCAAGCATCGGGGCAGGAAAATTTTCCCCATCACGTGTTGTGTCAAGTTGAAGAAACTGCCAAGCCCTAGGAATACCACCACGATAATTGGCAGCAAGGAGTTTGCGCTCTAATGACTGCTTCATGGAACGAATCGTCTTGCCACCAGAGCCACCTACTCCAATGATTAATAATGGTCTTAGCATTTCATTTCCTTTCGATCAGAATTTCTTGTCGGGATCATCGTTTTGCCATGAATCAGGTATATCTTGTATTTCAGACCTTAAGAATGAGTCGTCTTCCCAGCTAAATTCGGTTGAAGATGTCGACGAATCTTCGCTAACTTCCTGCTCTGGAATAGATCCTTTCTTTCCCTTTGCTTTAATAGCGATATTGGCTTGCTCAACTTCCTTACGTGCATTTTCTTTTTCTTGCTGTTGGAGCACCACTTTAAGGGCATTCTCTCTCAGTTCTGCGATTTTTTCGATCCAGTTAACATTAGATGTGGCTGCATTTAGATCATTTAAAACCTCAGTAAGCGAATTCCCCCTGTTGCCATATGGCGACACTATGAAAATCACGTTTCCAGAAACTAGATTTGTTGGCGACGATAGGGCCTCACTTATTTTAGTTTCATATGAACTCTCATAAATATCAAAAGCGGGGTCGTCATAAATAGCTTCCTCGGATGAAATTAGAACTGGCTCGATATTAGCCGCAGCCGAGAAGTAGATTACTGCCTGGTCAACTAAGGTGGAAATGACTGCCGCGTTTTCATAACTTAATGATTGATTATTACTTGTTGGTAGAACATAATTTCCAGGAATTGATACACGAGTTTTCGCCTGTTCCAAAGGATTCCACTTTGGAGGTATTGTGGAAATTTGAGCCATATCGATTGTCACCGTGCGTGCATCCGGTGCAATTGAACGTGTTTCAAGGTTCTTGTGATTTGGAGCAAAGGTTGCACCAGCTGGAATCTCCCCGGTTCCCATGAGTTTTCCATCCTGAGTAATTTCAAAAGGCAGCACCAAGAATGAAAATTCACCACCTGGAACATTTAATACAGCAGCTCGTCGTGCTGACCACAATAAGAATGCGTATGGCAGCGCAATTGTAAGTAGGTAAGCCAGGAGAAGAAATAGGAACAGAACACCAGGATTGACTATGTCTCGTACATTAAAGCCAAAATTTAATTGCCTAATTACAATTTGGTCGCCTGTGACAACTGCGTAATTAATGACGCCTTCAATTTGGCTAGGATCACCCTTGTCAAAAGAGACTTCAAGCTTGAAGGTGTCATTAGGATCAAAAAGGGCCGTCTTGTCCCCTGGATTAACAACATTTCCGCTTTCATCCGTGAGAACAAATTTAAAGTTTCGGGCAAAATCATCACGAGTTACTTCAATATCAACGATATAGATTTGTCCTGAAACTGCTCCAGCATCTGTTGGTTTTAGGACCTTCAATTGGACCGATTCCTTCGAAAGTTTATTCTTGAGGTCTGGAATTCTGCAGGTATCCCCTTCAGAACCGTTTCCACATACCAAACTTGGGAACTTTCCACTCTCTTGCACAAGTACTTTAACAACGGCTGAGACGTTGTATTGCCTATCTTCGCCATTATTTGAAGTTATTACAGCGGTGAATGGGACAGTCGTATCACTCATACTTGGTAGCAATTCCAATACTGCAGTAGCAGATCCAGTCTTGCAAACTTCCTTACGATCACTTTCAAGTGTTGCGCAGATTTTAACTGACTTGAAACCCGCAACATCAAAAAGAGAGCCATCAGCATTTTCTAGTCTTGCGTTAAAAGTAGCCTTATTACCTTCATTTACATTTTGGTTTAGTGGATCGATCACAAGCTTTACTGGATTAGGTTCAACACTAATCCCACCATAGACCTTAACTTCTGTTTCGGGGAAAGATGAAAATGCCCAAGAGCCTTGCGTTGTATTGGGATCAGTTGGAGTTACTGAAATGGTGGTGATGTTTGTCTTGCCTGTCGCCACAACGCACTTTGACGGCTCAGGGCTGCTTGAAGAACAAAAAACTGAGCCGTCTGGAGCTTTCAGTTCCCATTGGGAAGGTTCGCCCTTTATGTAGATCTCTAACTGTGATGTCCCGCGATCCAAGACAACTTTACCGTTGGCAAAATCAAGGTTGATAAGGTTTTTAATATTTGCGACCAAGCTCACGAATCCCCAAGCGAGCGAATTAACATCATTTGCTTCAATGACTGAACCATTAGTCCATGAATCTTGTGTCTGTCCACAATTTTGTCCCGTAACAATTGGGCGGAATAGCGAAGAATCCCTATTCTTCGGCTTTAACAAGCCGCCGAGAACAAGAATGTTTTGTTCTC
>Ga0164292_10004724_pt1 | contig 11094 bp, 15 predicted proteins | sample GEODES117metaG_FD_111486 | JGI IMG/M metagenome (GOLD analysis project Ga0164292, IMG submission 111486) | Eutrophic lake water microbial communities from Lake Mendota, Wisconsin, USA - GEODES117 metaG | ecosystem: Environmental > Aquatic > Freshwater > Lake | place: USA: Lake Mendota... | reverse complement strand
GCAAAGGCACGAGAGTTCAAAGATGACGAAGTATACAACAAAATATTGAAATCGAAGACACCTAAAGCCGCAAAGGCTGCTGGTAACAACATCAAGGGAGTTGTCACCGAAGTTTGGGACGAGAAGAAAGATGGAATTATGGAAAAGGTGCTTAGAGCCAAGTTCACACAGCATCCCGAGATACGAAAACAGCTACAGGAAACAGGAGACAATAAACTTGGATACGCAGATCCACGAGACACATATTATGGAATCGGAACATCCATGGATTTAGACAAGTCAAAAATTCCTTCAAAGTGGAGAGGCAGAAATAAGATGGGTGAGATGCTAATGCAGTTGCGGTCTGAGTTCAATAGTTCCCAAGATTCACAAAATAGCTAGAAACTTCGTTAATATATGATCTCTGCGTAATAGTTTTCAAGGTAAAGAAATTACTTAGTATAATATGGCAAAGGTAGCCTTGTGCTTTTTGGTCTATGATAAGTTTGAATGCGAAAATATTTGGAAAAAATGGTTAGAAAATAATAATTCTCGTTTTTCGATATATATTCACTCTAAAAACAAGTTTAAAACAACATTAACTGAAGCCGTAAATATGGTCCCAACTGTCCCAACACAATGGGGTGGATTTTCACTGGTAAAAGCCACATGCAAGCTATATGAAGAAGCACTTAAGGATCCTGCAAATAAGAAATTTGTATTGTTATCGCAAGCCTGTATTCCTCTTAAGAGTCCAGATTATATTTACAATTTTTTGATGAAAGACAATATGAGTTATTATTATAATTACGACACAAGCAAGCAAGTATCAATTAAATATCAAACTCTTCAAAAACGTCTTCCTCTCATTCAGATTGAAAAACATTCACAGTGGATTATTGTCAACCGTGAACATTCACAGTATTTAATTGAGTTTCTTCCTATGTTGGAAACTACATTTACGAACGCAGGAGATGCTATAGCGGACGAGTCTTGGTTTTTAATCGTGATGAATATGCTAAATAAGAAACACGAAACGGTATTCAAGCAAACTACATTTGTGTCTTGGCATAATATTGAAAAAGATTGGTCTCCTTTTCGTATCACAAACGTTTCAGAAGAAACTCTTGCAGGATTCGTGAATAACCCTGATTATTTATTTGGACGTCGATTCGAAAATGATGTTCCGATTTGGGGAAGACCAGAACTGTCAACAGTAAATATTATAGATGCATTATGGTCTAAGCAGTATCAAACTGTTTGTAATACTGTTCATAACTGATTGGCTTATCGGGAGCAGGTAGGTTGTTAACAACGGGAGCAACAAACCTATCAAAAAGCTTCTGTCCAATAAGTTTTGACGCTTCATCATCTGTCATTTCACCCTTCTCGATCTTCTGACGAAGCTTCAACATCTCAAAAAATGTTTCATCAAGTTTCCCCTCAATGTGCATTTCATAAATTGAAGGAAACTGTTCGTATAATACCGGGTTTTCCTGTTCAATCTTCTTGCGAAACTCGATCATATTTGTTCGCTTAAGACCCTTGTGGCGTCGCATACTCATATCCATATCGCGAACGAGTGCCTGAATTTTCATAGATGTAAGTCCAGACATTTGTGTTATTTCTGTTCAATACATTAAGATGGCTACTTTTACGACAGACCCAAGTGGACGCATGGTTGCATCATCTGGACCTGCGTTACATATTCCGCCAACACAGCATTTAACCGGAAGTTTGATTGAAGCTGCGAGCACTAAAACCCTTGCATCGCAAGCTCAAAACGCTGCAGCCTCCCAATCACTAGGTGCCGGAATAAAAGGAGCAGGCAGGCGCAAAAGAGGAGGTGCTCAAAACTTGAATGCTACAATCCCATACATCCCTGAGGCTGGAACTATTAGCGGAGTATCGCATACAGCAAATCACCTAAATGCTGTTAATAACCTAAATCAAATCCGAGCGGACGCAATTTACGATCAACACATAAATGCACAGCCTTACCAGGTGGCAGGGCGGAAGATAAGAAAAACAAAACGTAAAGCAAATGGAAGCCGTCACAACAGGACTCATCGGCGGAAGCGTAGCAAGTCTTCTCGTAATCGTCGGGGGAGCCGTCGCTCTCGGAAGTAATATATGGGAAAAATTTAGCACTCCCTATTTCTTTTTTGCATGGATGACTATATTAAGTGGGCTTACAGTGGGGCAACTTTACTTGACGTATTGCTTAGTAGCAGACTTTTCGGCATCGCCGACTCAAACAGAGAAAGCAACGATTTCATAAAATCTGAAATCTCATCCGCACTTGTGACGCCAGTTAGAATAATTTTACCAGTTCGAAATATCTTAGCAGTCCACTTTTGAGGACCAATGTTAATTTTTACTGCAGGGTATACGTCAGGATCATAATGACTCTTGATGTGTTCTAGAGACATACTACGAATTGTATTGTGAAGTAGCTCTCTTTGCACTGTATTTTTGGACGAAAGCTGTGTAATGTAATTCATCAGGACTACACGCCGCTTCAAAATTTCCCACATTTCAGGTGGATTTTTCAATGATGCCTGACAATCTTTCCAAATAGTTTTGAGAAGACTCTGGATGGTAAAGATGTCGTATTTATCATCTCGAATTCCAGTCATATGAAAGACTCCATTCTGAAAGATTTTAACTGTGATTTCTTTCTTTTCTAGACTTCCATCTCCATCATTCATCATAACTAGTGTGATTGAGTTATGACAAAAGCCAGTATTGTTATTTGCAGACGGCTCCTTTTTAGATCGACGCTTAATTCTATCACGCTTGCTTTCACCGCGCCGCTCAATTCCTCGTTTTTCAATCTTAATAATTTCTTCATTCAATGGAAGCAGTTGAAGAAGCTTTGTAGTATCAAACACCATATTCGTGTTATACAGAACAACCATTGTTGAGAGAACCGGAGAGTCCATTCTTATTTAGAGCCTGGCATGTGTAAAGGATACTGATTTCGTTTTTCCAGGAGAAAGGAATGCTTTCAGTGTAATTGCAAACCATGGCAACTGGGAACTTGCGAATAAGTTTTCTTAATATAGTTTGATGGGTAAGATCTATCATCCAGCCAGGTTCTAAATATCCTAAAAATACAGCTACATTCGTATGGTGTCCTACAATAGATAACGATTCTTCTGCAAGCTTGTCAGATGCAAGCTTTGAAATATCTAAAAAACTTTTATCGTTATGGTTTTCCTTAAAAGCATCACGAAAACGTGAAAAGTGATTTATGTCAGTTGAAACACACAACATTGTTACTTTTACATTCAAGTTACGTAAATCAAATTAAGCAGGGCGAGAACTAACTGCGTCGTTGATCTTCAAGCGAGCAGGCGCATTAGATGGCTTGTATCGTCCATAGACTGGGCGATTTACCACAGCATTGCCATGGTGTGCTTCAACATATCTCAAATTTGGAGTTGCAGCACCAACCTTACGTCCTATATCTGTAGATCGTGTTGGGATAACATGTGTAGGAACAGCTCGATTTTGGGAGGTGGCATAAGGAATATTAACCGGATGCTCATGTTGAACATTTTTACACGATCCAGTTGTGCTTCTCGCAGCAGGAGCAGCTGGCCGCATATTATCTACAAAAATTGGAGGACCAAGTTCATTGGCAATATGGGGCTCAATGCGACCAGCATCCTCACAGTGCTTCGTATTATTCAAGTAACCACTGCCCGCAGACATTGGGACATTCCTCGCACTAAATAGACCCCCCGTAAATGGAGTAGGTCCCGCAATAGATCTACAGGCTGAAATACTTCCTGCGGCACTTGAGTTTGTAACTAAACGAGGTGGCGGTAGACCAGACTTTATTTCATTACCAATTGCCTGTCCTCCAACAAAAGCAGTATACATACTCGCATCTGGAACTCGGCCTCCGCTTATTTTGATATTGCCACTTGGCTTGTTTGGACCATGATGAGTCGTTGATGACGGATCTTGCACATTATTTATCACACCTACGCGAGTAGATGTGTAAAAAACCTGTGAATTTGCCATACGCTTCTGCTGGCTCGTGAAAAAAGAAGCATCTACCTTTTTAGGAGTTGTATCAATAATTACAGGAGCAGCAGACGCTTTTCGTCGTAGATACTCTGCATACGACATTTGTATTCATCAAGTATTTTTCTTACATCAAGTCTACATGTGCTAGAAAATGACGCCGACAACATACTTTGTTTACATTCAAATCATCCAACGCCTTACCCTCAGATGTCTTCACCGTAGATACAGTTAAATACTCCATCTCTGTAGTTTTTGTTTCGCTACGATACTCCTTTACCTTATCTAGATATGCCTTCCACTTGCCAGCGATAACATTGTTGCAAGAAATACAACGAATTGGGAAAATCATTTTACTTGTCCCTTTAATCTTCTTGTTTGTAGATTCGTTTTCTGCGAACAAGATAAGAATGTCTCCCGACTCAAAATATGCCGTGGGGATACTTGCGTTTTTATTGTTAACGATTTCTATGAAGAAGTTCTGCCACATGTTATTAGAAACGCTATTGGCACTAACACGCCCAGGAGCAACAATTCTTCTCCTCGGACTTGTAGCATTCGCATATTCTAAAAAGATGCTCTATACAGCACTTGTTCTCGCGGTTCTATCCGTTTATTTACTAAAGGATGTATGGACTGCGTGGCCTCGATCAGATGCTCGTCGTCTATATTTAGATGTTAGTCGTGACGAGGCGCGATTTGACCCTGCTACAAGCGTAGACATTCAGTTTGCAAATGGAACGGCTACACACGATTCTCCCTCTATGCTAGAATCACACCGGGACCCGAAGCTTCTAGTTTTTCCGCCATCAGCTGACACGCTTAGCAGCATGTGCGGCTAAATAAGTTCTCAGCGCGACGTCCTTAGCGTGTCCTTTCAAGCCCGCAAAGTGTAAAAAATAGAACTGGTTGTATTTTCCAAAGTAACTTTCAAACATACAAATATAATTCCATTCTTTCGGAATACACATGAATATGTTATTCTGAATGAGTTCGTAACCAATAGAAGACTGTTCAAAATGATATGGTATCGTATGTTTTACTGTTTTTTGAATGTGAGTTGAATATACCGATTTCATAAAGTCCCCATGCAGTAAAGGATTACAAATCATAAGACCAGTGTTCAAATATAAATCAGATTGTAGGTCAAATCCGTATTTTTTATAGTAGTCTGATTCAAGCAACCCACGCTCCTGTAAGACAGCTAGTTCTTGGCTAGAAACTTGGGCTCTCTCGTCTACGATTCCAATCTTTCCATATAATTCAATCGTATGAATAGGAGGGGCATCGCTGGCGATATAGATATCAGCATCCAGGACAACTACTAAATCATAGTCCTTCATAGATTCATGCGAAGGTATTAAAGCTTTTTGGTATGATATTGCAGATGGGTGTTTTAACTTAGAGTCTAAAAAATCTGTAAAAACTTTTAATTCGTAGCCCCATCTGTTACAGTATTCTTGAACCGAAGGCTTGAAAAGTCTTTCAAACTCGGATATATACGTTCGTCCGATACATATAATGCCAATGCAAACTTTCATTAATTTAATTACCACATAACGCTTAATTCGGAAGCACTCCAATACTCGGACATTCCATTCGGAATGCGGCGATGAATAATAAACGGAAGTCGTTTATCTGCAATCTCCTTCTCTGCGACTTTCCATACAAATGTTGGCGAAGAGGTCAGCATTCCATCAAGAGGAATCAAAGGACGGGCACCTTCTGCAAGCTGCTGAGCACGAGTTCCTAGCAGAGTTACATACTCGTATTTCGTGTAGTAAGGAAGTGTCGTTTTCGGGTTTGAAAGAGCTTCAGAAATATTGGAGCGAGTGATAGACTGAACTTCAGGGTGCAAAATGCGAGAGTCGTAACGAAGCTGTTCCATTATGTTATTCGCAATACCTTTCTGTATACGCTTTCCATTTTCATCTAAGATGTGTATTCGAAATAATGGCAAACGTAGAACTGCTTCATACGATGGGTGATGACCTAATGGTTGTCAACGCGGCCCGTGTTTCGTTTGCAAAGGAAGCAACTGAATTCAAAGAACAGGATGTAAAGCTTATCAACTATCTCGCAAAGCATAATCATATTTCGCCTTTTTTCCATCCCCAAATTCAGTTCCGAATTAAGATGCCTATTTTTGTAGCAAGAGAGTGGTATCGTCACCAAATTGGGTTGAGTCGTAATGAAGTCAGTCGCCGATATGTCAGTGATACGCCTGAGTGCTGGATTCCGGAGTTAGCTGATTTCCGTGAGAAGGATGAGAAGGTAAAGCAGGGAAGCAAGGATACGCCAATTGAGCTTGCGGATACTGCGAAGGATGTATATAATACGGCGACTCGTATCTCTCTAGAAGCGTATGATGAGCTTCTAAAACTTGGTGTAGCACCCGAAGTTGCTCGCACCGTTCTTCCTCAGTCTATGTATACCGAGTTTATTGAGACAGGTTCTCTTGCGGCATACGCGCGTCTTTGCAAGTTGCGCACCAGTCCTGACGCACAACGTGAAATTCAAAAGTATGCAAGACTAATCAGTGATGCGCTTGAGAAGAAGTTTCCCGTAAGTTGGAAAGCGCTTACCAACTACTAATATCACTTTCTGGGAATGTGTATATGAATATCAAACTATGGGACGTATCAAAGTTAACGCATCAAATGTTGCCTCATTAATTGGAAAGAACCCGTATAAGTCTCGTGAAGAAGCGGTAAATGAAGTATTGCTCGACAATGGGTTTCTAGAGGAAGATCAAGAAGCAATAGAACTTATTGAAGAAATACAGATCGCTTGTAAAAATGAAACGGATACAGTGTGTCACAGCAAAACACCGGCCGAGTTAGAAGCAAGTATTCGATCGTATGAAAATAAGGTAATTGAAATTGTGAGAGCAAAAGGAGAGCCAATAGATTCTCCCGTTGTAACCCATGCATTAAGCATGGCTGTAAAAGAACGGGGAACAAGAGTGGAAGAGCAATCGACAAATAAACTGGAAGCTTCTTCTGGTATTTTAGTTCACAGTCGCAATGCAAAGTGTTACATCTATTCTATTCCCCACAGCAATATTGTCATTGCTGGAAGAACGGATGGACTACAGGGAGATGATACGGTCATTGAAACAAAAACACGACGCAGATTTTGGAAGTCTCCGCCAGAGTATGATATTATACAGCTTCGGTGTTACATGAAACTTGCAAACCGTAAAATTGGATTGCTTAATGAATGTTTCCCGGATGGAACTAGCCGGCTAACAAAAATCGAATGGTCTGATTCAATTTGGTCTGAAATTGAATATAAGCTCACTGAAACGTTTCGCGAGCACGGTGAGTTAGATAGATAATACGTTCGAGAGACATCGCAAGTAATGAAATTCTACGAATGTAGATAATATGAAGCGTGTTGAATTATTTATGCTTCTTGGTATTTTAGCGCTTATCTTTATGGTATGGTCTTCTTCACGTGGTTCTGTGAGTATTGTAAGAAGCCCAGTTCAGTTTGATTCTGTGCGTAAACATCCGTTTGATGTATTTAGTGATCCATACGCTCCACCAGAACGCGAAAATCCATACTTATTTGGACGCGATTACTCCTATCAACAAGTTGGATTATTAGAACGTGCCGGAAGCATGTTACCATTATTCGGTCGTCCATCTCCTAATTCGTCAAGTAATTGGGAGTATTATACGATGAATGGTGGATTGAAACTTCCGATTACACTAGGAGGTAAAAAATGCAATTCTGATACAGGATGCTCTGAAATGTTAAGTGGTAATGGCGATGGTGTCGATGTTTTTGGTATTGGGACTATGAAGTCACACATTTATGATACAAAGCAGCTACGCCGCTAGAATTTGTATGCTTGTTTTACTCGTTTTTTAACTTGCTCTGGGTGGACACTTTCATCATCAGTTCGTGTTTAATCATTTTTAACTGGGCGGTTGCGATTAGTTCGGCTTTAACTTTATTTTGTATTTTAGTGTGCTCTAAGATGTTGGTAATTTCTGATGTTAGTCGTTTCCAAACTGAGCTGTGATCAAAGTATATCTGGAACGAATCCTCGCACAAATCGAAGATATCCGCGGTATACGACGGACGCTGAGCGAGAAGCTTGATCATGTTGGTAGCTTCATAGCGGTAATCCCCTTTGTTTCCAAACGGGTCCACATTCTGCATGACACCTTGAAATTTGAAGCGGAGTGTATTCATTTTTTCATTTAACCCCTATCTGTGTCGGACCTCTAAATCCGTTTTAAACAGTCTTCCGCTTTTGTGTAACCAGCCGCGGCTTACCACGTCTCATGGAAAAACGTCGAATAGTGCGCCCCTGTGGATGCAAAATTGCTTTTGTGCAAATAGCAATAGCAGCACCTTCCTTCGTTGAACCTTTATTTGGTTTTATTTTACGTTTAACATCTTTGACACATCTAGCGAACCGTTCTGCCTGCGTAGCCATTTACTAGCTCGCACGAGAATTCTGTTTCCATGTAGTATCGCAATTTACGCACTGATACATCCAGATAAGAAACTTTTCATTAATCTTTACTGGAACAACATCTGGCTTTGCAGATCCAACACGAGATGGGCATTCTGCATTATGACACACAATGTTTGACAAGTGATCTAATGTTGGATCGTTTTTCAAATAAGGGTTCATTGCAAGGCGAGTTGTCTTATCGTCACGAAGAACGTGTTCGTATACGATTGGGCTTGACTCGCTCAAAGGCTCGCGATACTCGCACTTACGGCATGTCAGAACTGCACTTTTCTTTCCGTCAACAACATCCTCGTCAATTCCATATAGCATATTACGACAAACTGGGCAGAACTTCATTTTTGATATCTATCTTATCCCGAGTCTATAAATTCGTTTTAGAACACCTCAAAAAACCACTTTTTAAATGCGTTCAAAACGGACACTTTGGAAAACAATTGTCTAAGGTCAACACACGAATGTCTGCAAACAAACTTCTACGTGAATTTCTTGACAACCCTGCTCGCCAGGCGTCTGCGACGGGAAACTGGACGCATACGAGCCTAGCAGGCGGAAAATGGTTCATCAACGAAGATGACATCGGTAAGTTCTATGAGCTATATACCGAGAGTATCCTTGATGGCGATAAACAGCATCTCGTAGAGCGATCGACCGATATTGGACCGCTTCGCATTGACTTTGATTTCATTTATGACGAATCTACTAATGTAAAAAAGCACCTACACACTCGCGATCAAGTCATTGCATTTGCAAGCGCATACATGACTGAAATTAAGCAATACCTAAATATTCCAGAGCCCACAGATGTCTATATTATGGAGAAGCGCAAGCCCACATATGATCGCAAAAAGCAGCGTATCAAGTCCGGAATCCACATTGTAGTTCCATCAGTCTGCACTCACAAGTATATCGAGCAGCGAGTTCGCCGCACACTCCTGCCACGCATGGAAGAGTTCTTTGCCGGTCTCCCTCTTAAGGAAGAGTGGGATAAGGTATACGACGAAGGCGTAGTGAATCGCTCGGTGCCATGGACACTATACGGCTCCCGCAAGAATGATGTGGAGTCTCTGCCATACCTGACGTCCTATATTCTTCGCTACACAGGTGACGAGATGACAGTTATTGAAAACGCACCTGAAATTTCAGTGGACGTCGTAAAAACCCTATCTCTGCGTCGCGATCTAAAAGATGAAACTCCGATGACGGATGCGGCACGTGAGCTGTATGATACAGTTCGCAAGAAGGACACTGAGACTAAGAATATTGGTGGAGAGCAGAAGCGCCGTGGCAGACCCCCACAGCGTTCCGAGAAGCCGAGTTCTCGCGCCTCATCTCCGGCCGGTAGAATCCTGCAACCACTCACCCCTGAGAAGAAAGACTATTTGAAGGCTCACACTATGAATCTGGACGAATGCCGATTCAAGGACTATGACAAGTGGGTTCAGGTCGGTATTTGCCTGTATAACATTCACCCAGATCTACTAGACGTATTCCTAGATTTCAGTGCCCAGTCGCAGGAAAAGTATAACGAGGCGGATTGTATCAATAAATGGAACTCATTGACATACCGAAATGATGGTGACCGTCTAGGCGAGCCTACTCTACGATTCTGGTCTCGCGAAGATAACCGAGATGGATACGATGAAATCGAGCGCTCGAACGTAGACCGACTTATCATGCTGGCATGCTCCGGCACAGAGTTCGATGTTGCTTCAGTTATCTATGCAAAGTTTCGGGACCATTACAAGTGTGCCGATTTCCGAAACAATGTGTGGTATCGCTGGATGGGTCATGTGTGGCAGGAGACTGATCAGGGCGTAGACCTTCAGTTGAAGCTGTCTAAGCAAATTGCAAGTGTATTCTTCGATCGCATGACTATTATCGGCAACGAAATGAGCCAACGGGGTTTGACAAACTGCAGCGGCGATGGCAAGGAGGATTGTGGAGCTTGCGAGTATTGCCAGATGGAATCTCAGCGAATGGGTCTGAACAAGATTTATACAAAGCTGAAGACCACGTCATTCAAAGGTAATATTATGCGCGAGTGCCGAGAGCTGTTTTACGACGTGATGTTCAATAAGCTGGTGGATTCTAACAAGGAACTCATCGCGTTCAACAACGGAGTCTTGGAGCTGGATACATTCGTATTCCGCCCCGGAAAGCCGGAAGATTACATGTCATTCTCAACTGGCATTGATTACGAAGTTCAAAAGCCATATTACGAATATTCTGCGTGGCCTCAGGTTGAAAAATTCATTCGCCAGGTTATTCCTGACCGAGAGGTGCGCGACTACTTCATGCAGCACCTTGCTACAAATTTGTTTGGAGGCAATACAGCCCAGAAGTTTCACATTCTAACCGGGTCTGGCTCTAACGGTAAGTCGATGATTATGAATTTGATGTCAAAGGCGCTTGGCGATTACGCATCTACGGTTCCTATCTCACTCTTCACGCAGAAACGCAAGAGTTCAGGTTCTGCTGCTCCAGAAGTAGCAAGATTGAAGGGTCGCCGATTCGTGACCATGCAGGAACCAGATGAAGCGATTGCTCTGAACACCGGACTAATGAAGGAAATTAGCTCTGGT
>Ga0164292_10004722_pt1 | contig 11098 bp, 11 predicted proteins | sample GEODES117metaG_FD_111486 | JGI IMG/M metagenome (GOLD analysis project Ga0164292, IMG submission 111486) | Eutrophic lake water microbial communities from Lake Mendota, Wisconsin, USA - GEODES117 metaG | ecosystem: Environmental > Aquatic > Freshwater > Lake | place: USA: Lake Mendota... | reverse complement strand
TCCTATCGTCATAATTCCTATCGTCATAATTCCTATCGTCATAATTCCTATCGTCATAATTCCTATCGTCATAATTCCTATCGTCATAATTCCTATCGTCATAATTCCTATTCTCATAATGAATATAAGAATATCTCGCGAATAACCCGTAAGTATATGGCATCTTTTGCCAAATTATGGATGTGTATATCCGTGATGAGAACACAACAATGTTGACAAGTGATATCTATGCGCTCATTATTGCGTTTATGGTATGTGTGGTTTGCGCAAAAGAACCGGAATTCCGTTGTGAAAATTGCGACAAAGCATACAAGCAAGAGGGGCGGTATAAGGCGCATATAGCGGTGTGTGTCGTTGGCGATAGACCTGGACCGGTGGCTGTGGCGGCAGTGGCGGCGCCATCCGCATCCGATTTCGCAGAAGTGTTACGCCAAAACCGAGAAATGTTGGATTTGATGCGAAAACAACAGGAAACAATACAATTGTTGGTTTCGCAATTGATACCGAGCGCGACAATAATGCGCGACAATAAATGAATATAGAATGAATTGTCTAGATTTACATAAATAGATAGAAATGTTTACGTGTAATATATGTGGAAAACAGTATAAGTTTGCGTCGGGGTTAAATAATCACAAAGAGAAGTGTTCCGCGGGGGTTCCGCCGGGGGTTCCGCCCCCCTACGACGGCGGTGCTACTGGTGGCCCGGGGGTTCCGCCCCCCTACGACGGCGGTGCTACTGGTGGCCCAATTGGCGGCGCAACTTGTGGTCCGGGGGTTCCGCCCCCCTACGACGGCTGCGCTACGGGTGGTCCGGGGGTTCCGCCCCCCTACGACGGCGGTGCTACTGGTGGCCCAATAGGCGGCGCAACTTGTGGTCCAATCGGCGGTCCTACTGTGACCAGAGTATCGGCAGGTAGCGCGAGCGGAGGGAGTGGAGCACCCCCCGGGTGCGCAACGACCAAAGCGAGCGCGCAAATACGAACACTCGGCCAAGAAACCGCCGCAATCATCCACGCGCAAACAAAAGCCATTGTCGCCGCTGCCGCCGCCGCATCTGCCGCAGCCATTCCGAAAAGAACCGGCCACGGTAACGGCACCGTCACGACTACCACCAAAGACGCCAAGGGTAATACCGTCGTCACTCATAATACAACCAATGTTGGCAATGAAGAACATAATGCGTCAGTAAATATTAATTATATCAAGCGGTCAGAAGAAACCCTTCACGTAGTTCGTGCAGTCACTGCCGCAGCAAACGAATATTGTAAAGGTCGCATCGTTGTAACGAGCGAAGTGCCAGCACCCGGCGGTGGTTTGTTACACGGAATTAGCACCAGTGTAAACCCGGATGGAACAACCGTGTTTCAGCATCCAACTCGCACAGTTTCTATAATAGAAACACCACCCGATCCCGTAAGTCCAGAAGAGGAACACGAAATCACACTTGAAAAGATGACATATTTGATTCTCTCGTTGATTCAAAATAATAACAAACTTACGAAGGAGAATCACGTCTTGCGCACAGTTGTAAGTAAAATAGACCCGGCGTATTTTGAAGAGTGATGCTCGCGTCGTCTCTCGTCTCGCGTCGTCTCTCGTTGCGCTCACTGCGTTCGCTCCACTCGTGAACTCCGCTCGGTCAATCTCTCGCGTCGTCTCTCGTTGCGCTTCGCTCCACTCGTGAACTCCGCTCGGTCAATCTCTCGTCTCGCGTCGTTCACATTCGTTGCGCTCACTGCGTTCGCTCCACTCGTGAACTCCGCTCGGTCAATCTCTCGCGATTTTGTAATTATAATGACTTGGTTATGTCAGTATAATTTTCATACAAAAATACAGACCCCGGCATTTCCGGCACTAATATCGCTCATAATATCGTGTTCCATTTTTACCGAAGGTGTAATATTGAACACGGATTTCTGAGTAATATCGGTGCCTGGGGTGCTCGGGTTGTGCTCGCGCCGTCTCTCGGAGTGATAAATACAAAAATACAGACCCCGGCATTTCCGGCACCCATATCGCTCATAATATCGTGTTCCATTTTTACCGAAGGTGTAATATTGAACACGGATTTGTGAGTAATATAGGTGCCGGGGGTGCTCGGGTTGTGCCCGGTTGCTCGGATATCGCGCCATCTCTCGTTGCACGTGAATTGAAGTCATAATTGCGATGGATGACCGAGCGGAGTTCACGAGTGGAGCGAACGTAGTGAGTGAAACAAGTGAACGACGCGAGACGAGAGATGAGCGAAGAACATAATTTGTCTTTATTTTCTGCGATGTAATCTTTTCATCGATTTGCGGCGAATTCGTTTATTTTTATTTGTCTTACGGCGACGAGATTTGCGGCCGCCATTGAATGTGGCGGTTTTACCACCGTTGACAACAAAATAGAAAGATGGCAAATCTTCGGTGTCTTCTTGTTTTATTTCTTTGCCGTTATTTCTTGTAACTATAGCTGTTGCTCTCTTGCCGTAGCTGCTTGACACTGGTTCGCCATGTGATTTAAATGTGACTGGGATGAATGGACCTTGAGAGAAGGTACGGTTCTCTTTATATTTAAAATTATGTTTCAAATTACCTGGTTTTCCATTTATTTCAACAATCTCACATTTATCGCCTTCGTTTAATCGGCTAAATCCGGGCATCGAGTATGCCGTTTCACTAACTTCTTTATATGGGGTGGGGGAACTCATTTTATGCTTATAATCTATAACTATAAATTAAATATGTTATTTTAAATTTATTGAAATGAGTTATCATTTGGTTTGTTCAAGCGATAAAATTGAATTCATATTTCAGTATTTGTCCTGATATTACGTCTCATTGTTTCACTCATTGTTTTCACTCATTGTTTACTCATTGTTTACTCATTGTATTATGGATACTTCAAAGACGCTATCTCTCGTTCAATCGTTCCCGACATTATACGCAATCGACAAAAATGGAAAAATAAAAGTATGGACTGCGGCGGTTCTTCAGCCTGTGGATAAGAAGCTGGCGGCGGTCGGGTATGCTACTTCGCGGATTACGCACGGATATATCAATGGAAAGCAGCAAATTGCGTTGCGTGATTATAACACCGGTAAAAATATCGGTCGTTCTAATGAAACAACGCCTCTCGCGCAATGTATTTCGGAGACTCGGCGCAAGTGGACGGACAAGAAGGAGAAGGAGGGTTATTCAGAGACGAAGCCCGCGGATTGTGGTGAAGGGTATGGCGATATTTCCGGTAATCACTGGGAGAACGACGGTGACTGCGACGGCGACGGTGGCGACGGTGGCGATGGTGGCGGCGCTGCGGATGCCCCCGGTCCATTTCTCCCGATGCTCGCCCAGACGTTCAATCCGGCTGACGCCATCCTAGTGGCTGGTGCCGGCTCTAAAAAGAAGAAGGTCATCATATTCCCCTGTTTCGTTCAACCAAAGTTGGATGGATTACGGTGTGTATCGTATGCGACACGCCTCCCTGGCGCTAATGACGCCGCGACCACAGTCGCCCTTCAATCGCGCACCGGCGCATTCTTCACTGGTCTTCCTCATATCGCCGCTGCGCTTCGTCCCTATCTCTCGCAACACCCGTCCGTCGTCATCGACGGTGAGTTATATACGGACCAAATGCCGTTTGAAGAACTCGCCGGACTCATCAAAAAGAAGAAAATCACGGATTCGGATAAGGCGCGACTTACAAAAGTGAAGTATCACGTCTACGATATCTATGATAGAAAAAACGAGAATATGCCTTATTCAGAGAGACTAGGTGTCCTTGCTGCGGCGGTCCGTCGGTGTGGGTGTGTCGCAAACGACACAGTTACGGCGTCTACGGCGTCTATGGCAGCAGCGAGAGTGTTGCGAAGTGCGGCGGTGGCGGTGGCGGCGGATGCTGCGGCGGAGGCGGAGGCGGTCGTCATTCTTGTGCGCACCGAAAAAGTGGCGGCGCTCTCCGATTTCAGGAGGTTGTTCTCGGAGTTTGTGGAAGCGGGGTATGAAGGCATTATGCTCCGAAACGGGGCAGGCGTCTACCGTGCGAATTACCGCAGTAATGACCTACAGAAGTATAAGGAGTTTATGGAGGATGAATACCGGATTATTGACTTCAAGGAAGGGGATGGACGTGATGCGGGGGCGGTGATTTGGGTGTGCGAGACGGCCGATGGTAAGGAGTTTACCGTTCGGCCTCGAGGGACGATGGAGCAACGACGAGTGTGGTTCAATGATGGGGAGTCATATATTGGTAAGAACTTGACGGTGGTATATCAGGAACTCACGGAGGATGGTAAGCCGAGATTTCCGGTGGGGAAGGCAGTGAGATGTGGGTATTGAGGGGGATGTGGAGGAATATAGGAATTAGTATTGCTTGCTTGAATACCTGCGGCGGTGTTGACGATGGGTGCGCTTGATGTGGTTTTTGTTGGCGCCGCCCGTTTTTATTTGATTGAACAATGAAGTCCATCCCTGAGGACCAAATATATCTCTAACTTTTATTAAAATATTTATCATTTGTTTGACACACCTTGACATTAAATCTAGCGTATGTTGGTTTAGTGCTGCGCCGCCTCCTGCGGCTACGCCGGTGAGTATTCGATTGGCGTGGTCAACCCCACCATCAAAATTATAACCAGGTGTAGCATCTCCACCACGTCTTTTGAGAATACCTTGCGGAATTTTTTGATTTTGAGCCACACCGGTGAGAGCAACACCAAATGTATTTAAGTTTACAAATGGGTGGTTGTGCGCAGGAGTAGTCGTAAATAATGAACCAGCGTTATCAGCTTGAAGATTTCCACCACCGACATCAAAATTGACATCGTGTTGCGTCCCAACAGTGTTTATTAGAATAGACTTAGTAGTGTCGATTGTTGCAGCAACACGATTCGCAGCTGGATTAACTAAAAATGCTATAATATTTAATACTTCTGATATACCACTATCGCTTGAAATGACATCTTCCACGTTTGTATTTCCTGGCGGAGGAACAGTTATTAAATTATCTTCAATTTTCAACACAAAGTCAGGGCCTTTTTCTCTTCCAATTAAATTAAGTGCTTGTTGAAGTGCATTCGCCATCCTTCTATCTTTTTCTCGTCAACTATACATACTAGACACAAAATAATCTAAACACATCACACCGATTCTATATAAATGTCCGCCCAATTCTCCGACTATGACGAAGCAACCCAACGCCACATTATCGAGTTGGGTTGCTTGATACACGCCAAATCTCTCGCACATTATCGCGCGCATCTTCCGCCTCCCGCCACCGCCGCCACTGCTGCCGCCACTGCTGCCGCATCCGCCGCCACTGCTGCCGCCAAAGAACACGAATACAAGCAACAACTCGAAAATCTCTCATCGCGCATCTTTGAAGTCCGCGAAGAAGAGTATAAAAAGGGCGAAGCGAAAGCCGCGGAATATAAGCAACAACTCGCCGCGGAGCGCCAGCGTCTCGACAAAATCCTCGCGACTATCCAATCCGACACCGACCGACAAATCGCCGCAAAGACCGAACACCTCAATACCAAAATCGCCGACCTTGAAGTGAAAAACAAGTGGTATTACAGTCTATACGAAGACAAATCCAAAGGCAAGAATTATGAAGAAGAACTTTATCCTAAATTACTGGATTACAACGACGCGCACCTAAACTCCGTTTGGCAAATCACCCACGTGGGTTCCGTGTTAAGCGAAAAGACCGACTTTCATTTCCGTAACAAGGACACCGGTGTCGTCATCCTACTCGACACCAAAAACAATCTTCCCACCAACCCAGTCGTCAGCACCGCCGAGTTTGAGCGCGATATACTGCGCAAAGAAACCGCAGCCATCGGCGGGATTATGCTCGCAAATGGCAATATCTCCTGTAAAAAACGGTTTGAAATCAACAAACTACAGCAGAAGACACTGGTTTACGTATCGTGTTTTGACCGGAACAACATCCCGTTCTTTTTCTCGCTCCTGGATATGATAATCGAGATGTCGCGCGGGTCTACCTCTACCGCCGCCGCCCACGCAGCATTTCGCGCACTCCTCATCTCGGATTATAAGCGCGAGCAGTCCAATCTTGACACCGCCGAGAGAATGCGAAAGACAGCACAGAAAGAGATGGATGCCATCCTCGCTGAATTCAACATCCACTTCGCCGGTGAAGACATTGAAATGTCGGCGAAATCCGACGAAGTCAATGCGAGTTCGGCGCGCGTGAAAGAGAAAACGAGCACGGAGATAATCGATTACTCTGCATTGGAGAAAGACCGCGCCGTCATCGGGCAACGGAGTAAATACTACTTGGAATATGGAACAACGATTCAATATTTCAAGAATAATTATGCGCGGAATCAGAAGGTGTCTGCGCTTTCTTCCGGCGCGGGCGCAGCGGTCGTCCTTTCTGTAAAAACAAAATAAAAGAATGGTATGTTAATATATAATACGAGTGATGTATAACGGCCAAGCACAGCAGGATAAGTTTGTTCTTCACGCGCTTCAAGGCAAGCCGCGCGGTTATTTCGTGGAAATCGGTTCCAATCATCCGATACATTCGAATAACACCTATCTCCTGGAATCCAAATATGACTGGAAGGGCATTATGGTAGAATATGAGCCGCGATTTCTGCCCCTTTACAAGGAACATCGTCCAAAGAGCGTTTATCTCATCAACGATGCTTCACAAATTGACTACAAGCGTGTATTTGAATCAAACAATATGCCTCGCGCAATTGATTACTTACAGATTGATTTAGAGGAAGAAAATGGGTCAACCTTGCGAACCCTACAAAACCTGGATAAAAATATCTTTGACACCTATACGTTTGCGACGGTGACATTTGAACACGATATTTATCATTCGAATAAACATAATACTCGTGAAATCTCTCGCGAACTCTTTGCGAAACGAGGATATATCCAGGTCTTCCACGACATCAATAATGGGTATGATTATCCATATGAGGATTGGTATGTCCACCCGTCACTCGTGAATACCACGTATATTCAAGAACTGAAATCTCTCAATGAGAGACATTACAAACCGCATTCATTGACAGGAATGACAATCAACTGGCGCGATATCGAGTATCCTGTGTAAATCCATAATGGTTTCATTTCATTTCATTTCATTGTAAGTTCTGTTGTAAAATTGGATAAAACTTAATATCAATCCAATGTTATATATATTCACTACCCACATTAGGTATACATTTCTTGTTGTTTCAACCGGCGTGTATAACACATTTGATATCACCATTGTAGAAAATAATTGAATCAACTGTAGTGTTGTTATGTATTTTTTGATAAATCGGACTTGATTGATTTTCAACAAACAACCTAAGTAATATGAATACATTATCGTGTGAACGAACGAATTCGCGATGCTCGGTATCCAAACCGTATCTACCGTGTAGACATATGTCAAGTGCCAACAAATAACAGCGCCAATATGATGATATTTTTGAAGGAATATCGGCGTTTTACCGTTTAGATATAATAAAAATGTATCAAAGAATTCGTAATATTTTGAAAGGTAGAACCAATAAATCACTCTATCAAACTGTGGGTTTTTAAAATAATAATTCGGTTGGAATACAACTCCATCGGTGTATAAGATTTGCGACAAGCTGATAAACGTCCACGCACTGAACGCAACCAAGGCGCCATTGTGAATGAGGGAAAGGATGTATAATAATGACGGGTTTATCCGAAGTTGCTTGGGATATGCGACATAGCCAGCAATTGCTAGTAGAGGTGGTATATGACTTGATAAATCTGTGATATTCATTCTGTGAAATAGTATAGGTTAACGTTTTTATGTCATTATTCTTATTATTATGATTATGATTCCACGTGAATCAATTCCTCAGGCGAGAGATATGAATCGTGGAGGAGTGAGAGTCCTTGGTTTTCGCTTGAGAAGTAGCTAGGGTATAACAAATCCCAGTCGGTGTCTTCAGGTAGGAGCGTGAGTTTCGTATAAATATAACCGATAAATGCGCTACATACGAACCGGGATGTCTTTTGAGGGCGCGGGTCTTTCTTACAATACGCTTCAATCCAATCCGTGATTACGACGTCATATGGTTTATCGTATACGACGTCGTGGATTTTCTTTAAGTTCTCCTTTGTGAATAACTGGAAATGCTTCCAACAGTGTAACCTGCGGAGATATAATTTGCCGCCGTAGGTGCGCACATATTCGTCGAAAGGGACGAATTGGACGCCGAATTTTGTCGTATTGTCTTCTGGGTCGGGGATGTTTGAGGTGCCGGACATCCATACGTAGGTTCCTTTCATTGGCGGGTTGGTGAACTCGGGGTCTTTCACCACCATCGCCACGTGAGAGAAATCGCTTTTTGTGACGAATTTGATGAGCCAACTGAAGAGTCCCCAATCTTTGTATTCGAGGTCGTCGCATAAAATGAGGTCGCCGGTGTTGAGAAAGTCCATTGGAATGGAATGGAATGGAATGGAATGGAATGGAATGGAATGTTATTGTTATATGTTGTAATGAATATAATATTTCTTATATAGACGAGAGATTTGATAAGTAAACATCCAGCACCCAATCTCTCAAACATCTGGCGTTAGGATTGAACCTTCGGTGAATATGGAACGCTGATTCGTGAGTAAGTCTGGTGCCGTTGATGCCGAGTTTGTGTTTTTGGGTTGAAATCTCTCGGAATGGTTGTTTGGATTCTAAGATTCCGAGATATTTGGGGAATGTTTATAATGGGTTGGAATGGATGTGTTGAGAGATTTATGTTTACAGATTGTTTATAGATGGTTCGGCACCCAATCTCTCAACATCTGGCGTTAAGATTTTGCCGTTGGCAAGAATGGAACGCTGATTCGTGAGTAAGTCTGGTGCCGGAGATGCCGAGTTCGTGTTTTTGGGTTGAAATCTCTCGGAGTTCACGAATTGAAACGTATGAGTTGAGAGATTTATTGGATGTTTATAATGGTTTGGAATGGATGTGTTGAGAGATTTATGTTTACAGATTGTTTATGGATTGTTTATAGATGGTTCGGCACCCAATCTCTCAAACATCTGGCGTTAAGATTCGGCCGTTGGCAAGAATGGAACGCTGATTCGTGAGTAAGTCTGGTGCCGTTGATGCCGAGTTTGTGTTTTTGGGTTGAAATCTCTCGGAATGGATAGTTTGAAAGTTATAACTCCGAGAGATTTGTGGGGAATGTTTATGATAAGTATCGGTCGTATTTGAAGTAGATATTATGTATTTCTGAATGAAACAAGAGAATGTATAACGTCAGAATAGCAAAACAAAGTGTATAGTTTATCTCTGTCTTGGTGTAAACCTTATAAACAATGATGTAAATCAATGGTGAATAATGTAGTATGAAATCAAATACAGCCAATAATGGCGTCAGTTTAGGTGCCTTGGCATTTACAACACGATAATACCCTGGGTAATAGTGAAACAGGAAAATACTACCTAACAATACAATAATATTTAGGGGAATAATATTTGAACCAGATTTTAGGAATATTAAGGCGAAAGTTATAAGTAAAACAATGAATGAAAAGGATTTGGATTGTGTAACCAAGAATTCATAATGATGCGTAAAATTCTTTAGCATATTTTATGTCTATATGTATAGATACTAAATTAGTATTTGAATAATAGAACACAATATGTGTTACGTTAGTAAGGTATAATACCATCTTGAAACATAGTTATAAAATATACAAATTATAACTCTGTTTTGTCTTATTTTTCTTTACGGTATTGACTGTTTTATTTGTTTGGTAAAGAACTACCAACCTTTTTTGTAAGTGTTTTACCTTGTTTTTGTTGAACCACTGGTTGCGCTGGTTGCGCAGGTGACGCATGTAGAGTCAACTGAATATTTGAAGGAATATCGTTACTAAGTTCTTGTGTAGTTTTATCACACGTTCGTTTATGAACTGAAAGAGCTAGAGGATTTTTTCCGACAAAATTACATTTCTCACAAATAAACTTACCTGAATTAATATAGCCAAATCTTGATGATAACATCTTTTCAAGACAAGGAAGTTCAATACCTTCAATGTTTTTAATCATCTTTTGAGAGAATTCCTTAACCATTTTCAATTGGGCTAATTTTTGTTCAAGAAATAGTTGATATTCTTTATTAATTTCTTCGAGTGTATCTTTGCTTATTGAGTAGTCATCTGTTGTTGTAATTTCATCCAATTTAGATTTGAAAGAGTCAATAATATCAATCGCGATTTTAATAATATCCGGGTCATAATTTACATTATGGATATACAGTAAGACATTTCTATTGTGTATATTTATTTCAAAGTTTTCCTTATTAACAATACCTCCCTCTTGAGAAAGAAATAGACCTGAACAATTTTGTATGTCTACATCGTGAATAAACTTCTTAACTTGGTCTGATGTAACTTGACGAGATTCATAACACTTATTCTCAACTAAAATCTTCTGTTTATCTTTACGATGAATCATAATATCACCTGATTCTTTTTGAGAACCAACATATTCAACCTCAGCTGATGGAAATAAGTCCCTCAAAATGTTCAAAACAATATTCTCGGATATTTTTCCCTTTGAACTAGAATTTTCCATTTTTTTTAGAACATCCTTTACTTCAGATAGAAGTGAATTTTGTGATGAAGTTATAGAGGAAAATTGCGACAAAGTGGCATCCTTGTTTGAATCAACCATTTTTCTTGTTGAATCAATAACATTAGAAAATTTTGAGTCCATCGTTTTAATAAAACCATCAAGTGATGATTGCGACAAAGTATCACCATCCTTGGCTGAATCAACCATTTTTCTAGTTGAATCAATGACATTATCAAATTTTAAATCAATCGTTTTAATAAACTCATCAAGTGATGATTTCGACAAAGGTTCGCCATCAGTTTTTAACGTTTTACTAATCTCTTCCGTCATAACAGAACAAAATGATTTTATGTTTTCGTTAATCTGTTTGGAGAGATTTTCATTATTTTTTGGAACAAGTTCTGTCAGCAATAATTGTGTCTTGTCTAATATACTCCCATTCGAATCTTTGATGAGAGGAGCAATCTTATCCGCAATATTTGACGACAAAATCATTTTCAAATCATCAGTATACTCCTT
>Ga0164292_10004721_pt1 | contig 11101 bp, 7 predicted proteins | sample GEODES117metaG_FD_111486 | JGI IMG/M metagenome (GOLD analysis project Ga0164292, IMG submission 111486) | Eutrophic lake water microbial communities from Lake Mendota, Wisconsin, USA - GEODES117 metaG | ecosystem: Environmental > Aquatic > Freshwater > Lake | place: USA: Lake Mendota, Wisconsin... | reverse complement strand
GGTTGGATCTGCAGCGTTGATACCGTCAACCCCGAAATCCAGAAGGTCCTGATATCCAGACTCGGTTTCCCACTTGCGTTCGTTTGGCCAGATCCAAAGCACGTATCCGGCGGCGTGCGAATCATCAACAAGTTTCTGAGTCAAAACCTCGATGCCTTGGTACTCCGGTGGAACTTGAAGAATTCGCATTCCATTCTCAAGAGGTTTGCGCTGCAACACCCACGCTGAAGTTGCATCAAGCCCCGGGGTGAGCTCCACCGTTGGGGCGAGTTTGCGGAATTCGTCCACCACCTGGTCGTCAAACGATGTGACAACGGCGCGATCGAGTGAGTTTGTGTCAGTGAGGATTCGAGCGAGTTCCTTCGCGGCGGGGACAGCAGCTGGGTACTCACCTTTTATTTCGATATTCAGCAAATGGTATGGGTATTGGATTACCAGGTCTTCAAATTTCGCAATGATGAAGTCCTCAGCGGAGTATCCAGTGGGCGGCTCCTTTTCACCTGTGCGCACACCTCTATATTTGTAGTCCGCTTCGGGTTGATCAGCACAGGTGCAGTTCAACGTGAACCAATAAGCGTTGTCCATCGCCAGAAGCTCTGCGTAAGTCAGGTCAGCGACCTTGCCCGCGCTATTTGTGGTGCGGTCAATGGTGTCGTCGTGATGCACGATTAGCACACCATCTTTGGTGAGCTGCACGTCGAAATCCAGAATGTCTACCCATTGGGTGACGGCATCGGCATAACCGAATGGAGTGGAATGTGGATGAATATTTTCACCCGATGCATGTGCGAGAACCACTGGGCGCCCTAGTGCGAGAGTTTCTTCAACCGTGGTGGCTTCTGGCTTGGCAACGGTTGTCGTGGTGGTGTCGGAGGTTGCTTCGCTGTCGCTGCAGGCGGGCATCAGGAGCAGGGCTGCCGACAAGATGATTACGGGTTTACGGAAATGTGTGCGCAACATGGATGCAGAACCTACCTTGATTGGGCTGCAGCTAGGAACAATCACCTAGTCAGACAGCTTTGGAACTAGTAAAAATTTTCTTCCTAAAACAAATAGTAGTCATTTAAAATCGGGCAATGCTCAGTGAGACCACATCCGAAAAACTGATCCTCGAAAGCGCCCGCGGGGAACTCGCCGAGCGCGGCATTCTCGGTCTTCGGGTCGCGTCAGTGGCTCGTAACGCGCATTGCTCAATCACCAACATCTATCGGTATTTCGGCGATCGAGATGGTCTGCTTGCAAGAGTTTTGGGGGATATGTACGAGGAAATCACCCTGCGGGCAGTTGAAAACTTCATGGACCAAATTCGACAACGGCCGGTCATCACTATGAGCGACATAGCAAAGGCGGTCCCTTTTCCAACGTCTCCCGCCGAGATACGCATTCAAATGTTTCGAATGCAAATTCTTGCCACTGCCGTCGAGAATGATCGTCTTAGGCAAAGGCTCCAGACAATTAGCTACCAGCGCGCAATTTTGTGGAAGGAATGTTTCGAGGAGATTGAATCCAAACTCGCTTCAGGAGAAACGTTTGATCGTCAGGTTTTTCGGGTCATGCTCGCTAACTATGCACCGTTCTACAACGAATTACTTGGTGATATGAAAGTCACAAAAGAAGAGTTTCAACAGTTTGTTGAAAACAAACTTTGTAGCAGCTGATCTCTAAAGAATTACGATTCAAAAGTAAAATTATTTTTACTGCACATGCCATGGCTATTGAGGTTGGATGAAACTTTAATTTTAAAGCTGTGCGCAATCAGCCCTCGTTTTGCTACGCAAGTAAGCGTGTTTCAATTGCGTCACTGATGCTCATCTTGTTTGTTGCAAGTGTGGGAATAGAGGCTCGGGCCTACCAGGCCGGTGGAACAGTTTCGTCGCCAGTACAAACTGGTTACTCAGGCTTAACGACAACAATTTCTGTTTCAGGAAGTGATCTAACGCTAGAACCAAGCTCAACCATGAACAGTGGTCGCGATTGGTCTACCGATTTCACCACTTACACTCCTGATGTTCGGACACAACGGGGTCTGCAGTGGTACACATCGGGTTCTGGTTGTTCTTACCCTGGTGCGGGCGCAAGTACATCGGGTTGCAACAAGGGATCAGTTACCTTCACGTTTTCACGACCAGTTCGTAATCCTGTCTTTCATATTCACGACTTTGGCGGGCGGATGGAGGCGAACTGCAAACTTGCGATTCAGGGAACGCTGACGCTTTCGAGTACGTCACCAGCTGGTGCAACCATTTCAAAAATTTCTGGCGGCATCACAGTTTCGGGGTCGGCAATCTCAGGTCGCAATACGAGCACTGCACCGTTTGTTGAAAGCAATCACTCAAGCGGCTCTGTTCAGGTCACTGGGACCGTCAGCGTCATTACATTTAGTAAGACCGTCCTCTTGTCACGACAAGGAAGCACTTGCTCGTATAGCAATAGCGACATGTTGATGTTCGCCCAAGAGCGCCTCAACGCAACCTTTTCGTACAGCGAAGATATGGGTGACGGCCCAAGTTCCTATGACGAATCGTCGGCCGCTTCGCATGTGATCGGTGACTTGATGATGGGCAGCGCTACCGTTAGCGCAGAAGCTGCTGCGACCCTTAACTCATCAACGAGCGCCATCACATCTTCGCCAATCTCTGGTGCGGCTGCATCTTCAGACAATGATGACGCGATATCTGGTTCGCCGACGGCAGCAACAATTGAACGTGACTACTCTCTAACTGTCCCAATCTCGGGGGCTTCGCAGGCAGGTCAAGTCTGTGGCTACTTGGACATGAATGCCAATGGTGTTTATTCGACATCGAGTCCCAATGAGCGAGCATGCACCTCATTTGCAATTGGTGCAACTTCGGCAACATTGAATTGGACTGCAGCACAGTGGCCGTCTGGTGCATCAGCGGTTACGTCAACTGGCTTACGTCTTCGCGCCGCTTACGGATCAGGTGCATCGTCGCCAACTGGACCAGTGGACTCTGGTGAGGTTGAGGATTATCTGGTTCAGCTTTTGTCGCCAACGCCACCAGCGGCTGTTCCTCTAAGTGGCACTGCAACCCAGAACGCAAATCAGACAGTGACGCCCGCGACTTCCCAAGGCTCTATGGACGCAGCGCGAACCTGCATCGTTTCAGGGGCTTCATGCGTGAATTCGCTGACGGTAAGTGGTGAGGGAACGTACACGGTGAATGGGAATGGGACAATCACCTTTGATCCATTGCCATCCTTCATTGGGGTCGCATCACAGATCACCTATCGGATTGAAGATTCAGGTGGACAGCAATCAACTTCCACCATCTCGCTTGAAGTTGTGGCTGCGCCAACTGCACAGAATGATTCGACAACAACTCCATACAACACCGCTGTCACCTCAAACGTTGTGCTGAATGATTCTGCTGCCGCGTCCACAACACTTTCAGCTTCAACATTGAAACTCTGCGCCTCCGGAGAGACGCCACCGAACTGCACAGCAAGTTCTGTGGAGATTGCTGGCAAAGGAACGTTCAGTCGCCATCCAACCAGCGGAGAAATAACGTTTACTCCACTTTCAACCTTTACAGGTGACGCTTCCATTGATTACCAGATCGCAGATGCGCTGGGTGGAGTGGATTCGGCGACTTTGACGGTAACTGTAAGCACTCCTTCCGGTCCATCAGCTTTGCCAAAAGAATCCAATGGCCCGACGGACACAAATCAGAGCATCACTCTTAATGGCTCTGGTGGGGGAGCAACTCTGGATCCAACTCAAACCTGCATCGTTTCGGGAGCTTCATGTGTTCGTACCCTTACTGTTGCGGGTGAAGGCACCTACACGGTAAATGTGGATGGCACGGTTACATTTGACCCCGTTTCTGGCTTCACTGGGACTGCATCACATACGTATCGCGTATACGACGTTGTTGGTCAATCTGCAGAGGCAACGCTCACCGTCTCGGTGGCGGGACTTCCAGTGCTAAATGATGATTTGTCTAGTGGTGCTTATAACACTGATCAGGTGATTGATGTTTTGGATAATGATGCTGCGGATTCGCCTGCGACTTTGGATCCTTCGTCGGTTCGGATTTGTGCGGTGTCGACTGCGGATGTGTCTTGTACTTCTACGTCTTTGACTATTCCTGGTGAGGGTACCTACACAGTGAATGTTGATGGCAGTGTGACGTTTAATCCATTGCCGTCGTTTGCGGGTGACGCCTCAACAATCAAATATGTCGTTGAGGACAGTTTTGGGCAGCAAAGTTCGGCAGTTATAAATGCGCAGGTGGCTTATCCAGAGCCTTCGGTAGCGAGATCAGATACTTCCGAGGGAATTTCTGGGGCGCTACAAACCATTGATCCTTTGGGTAATGACACTTCACCGGCTGGTGTTTCACTTGTGGCCACTACCGTGCGGTTGTGTGGAACGGGGCAGGTATCGCCTAACTGTACGGCTACATCACTGGTTGTGGTGGGTGAGGGTACTTACACTGTGGACACCACGACAGGAATTGTGAGTTTTCAGCCTGAGCCTGGTTTTGCTGGGTCTGCTCAGCAGCTCAATTATGTCGTCGCTGATTCACTTGCGAGAGTGATCACTTCATCCATAACTACTTCTGTGGTTGGGCCACCAACCATTGTTGATGATTCGTCTAGTGGTGCTTATAACACTGATCAGGTGATTGATGTTTTGGATAATGATGCTGCGGATTCGCCTGCGACTTTGGATCCTTCGTCGGTTCGGATTTGTACGGTGTCGACCGCTGATGCGTCTTGTTCTTCAACTTCTTTGACTATTCCTGGTGAGGGTACCTATACGGTGAATGCCGATGGCACTGTCACTTTTGATCCACTGCCGTCGTTTGCGGGAAACGCCTCAACAATCAGATATGTCGTAATGGATTCGGCAGGCCAATCAGATTCAGGAACCATTTCAATTTCAGTTGATCATCCATCCGCGCCCGAGGCTGAAGCTGAATCAAAACCGCTGCTCCCAGGACAAGCTGTCACTTTTAGTTCAGTTACTTCCGAACTTGGATCAGGGGAAGGAATAATCATTGGTGCGGTCGCAGGTGGGCCTTGCATAATTGACCCAAGTGACATGGTGTGCAAGACCATGTTCGCAATTGAGGGCGAGGGAACGTGGTCAATAGATCAGGTAACTGGTCGTGCGACATTCACAGCCAACCCAAATGCGATCCAAGGGCAGCAAACTCCAGTCACGTACATCATCACTGATGCTGTAGGACAGGTAGCCAGCGCGACCCTCACGCCCGCCATCATCGGTCCGCCTTCGGCAAATCCAGACCGGAAGTCCACACCGTGGAATAGAGCAACGAGTGTGTCAATCCTGGGCAATGATGAACATGACCCTGATGTGTCCTGGGATTTGAATTCCGTCTTCTTGTGTGGACTCGATCCAGTTGAAACTGCACCAAACTGCACCAAACGCAATCTGATTGTGCCCGGTGAAGGCACCTACACGGTGCGTAGTGATGGAACGGTCTCATTCCGTCCCGATCGCAATTTCTTCGGAGTCGCAACCACCGTCTCGTATCAAGTTGCCGATGAACTAGGTCAAGTCGTGCATGCTTCACTAGCTATTTCGGTTAGCGAGCCACCAGTCGCTACTCCAGGTTCAGAGGTTATTGAAGTTGAGCCCGAAGCAACTGGTGAATTCTCCGAGATTGAAGGTGACGGTGGGTTGATCATCTCGCCTAAGAACGCGCCATCTCTATTGCCAGAGTCACTTTGTATAGTTCATCCACGGACTGGGGTTTGTGGCAGGGACTCAGTCGTGGTTCCTGGTTACGGTACATATTTCATTGATCCTGAATCTGGCCAAATCATGTTCCGCGCGTTCTCTAATGCGCCCATGGGTGATGTTCCGGAAATTGAATATCAAATCAACGATGAGATCGGCCGAATGTATTCGGGTTCGGTAGGCGCAGTGGTGGTTGGGAAGAGCATCGAGGAACTTCCGGCAACTGGAGGCAATGCGACGCCCGTGGCCCTTTTTGCGTTTTTGTGCATGTTGCTTGGGTATGGGGTGAGGAATTTTCGTAGAGCATAAAGTTGGCAGGTGACCCAACTAGCCCTTCACAAAATCCACGGACCGTACAAGTCAGAGCTCAACAAGTTTCGAATTGAAGCGTTTTGTGATGTGGTCGGGATCCAACCGACAAAAGAGGTGCCCATCAGCTATTTGGCGATGCTTGCTTGGGCGGTGCAGTGGGATGCATTCGGAGCCATTCCACCCGAGGTGATGAATGCAGCAGGGGCAAGGGTGCACGGTGAGCACGAGATTCGCCTGCACTCTCCGTTGCAGCCAGGGCAGTGGCTTGATACCACTTCGCAGCTCACCGGTGTGAGACCAAATCGCGCTGGCGCCGTGGTAACGCAACGCATCGAACACCAGATTGATGGGCAAGTGGTGGCTGAACAATGGTGGTCTCTATTCCTTGGCGGCGTGCAACTCGAAGCGGTAGGCGATGCTGCCCCAGATCATCTATTCCCCGAAGATGCGCGCGCCAACCATCTGCGCGGAGTCGTGGTTCCGATTAGCTCCAGGATGGCCAGGGATTACGCTGCCGTCTCTGGAGATTGGGCAGATCATCATTTTGATGCTGAGTCAGCTGCACGTAGCGGCGCAGCCGCGCCTTTTCTGCACGGGCTCTGCACGTTTGCGATCTGTGCGAATGCAGCAAGTGATGGTCGCGCCTTGAAACGGGTCGCTGCCCGGTTTGCGGCTCCGGCGATGCTCGACAATGACATCAATGTGGATGTCTTTTCAATTGGTAGTGCGGGGAATGTATTCGAGGCAAGTTGTGCCGGGGCGAAAATTGCCTCAAATGGTGTGGTCGAGTTTCGCTGACTTTCAGCCGCCGAGCCCATCAATGCCGCAATCAGTGGCGGCGGACATAACGATGCCTGACAGATCTTCTTGGGCAGCACTTGTATCAATTCCAAGCAGTCCATCAACTATGTAGCTCTGCATTTCTTCGCCCTCAATGATGGTGTCAGCAAGACACTTAATGCTCTCTTCGGTAGCGCCAGCACCTAGTGAGCCAGAGAATGAATCAGCGATTTTTTCTGACAAGTCAGCACAGTCACCATCAAACAACATTGAGCGCAGCTCTTCGCGTTGATCCTCGTTCACGGGAGGCATCTGGATGTCTTCGTTTTCGGCGAGATCAGTAGTGGTAATTTCTTCCTCGACAAAAGCATCTACTCCGATCACATCAACCAAGCGTTCTGCAATGCAGGTGCTCTCGTCAGTAGTGAATGACGCAGTTCCGTCAGCATCGTTTTCGAGGCCAGCAGTAATCGCTTCGATGTATTCCTGCTTTTTGTCCTCTGAGCCAGAGCTATCTGATCCGCCGCCGCAGGCCGCGATTGCCACGGCGAGCGTGAAGATAGATGCATAGCGGGCGAATTTCATGTTGTCTCCTCTGATACAGCGAGCCTAGGTGGATTCAGGGCCGGAAATTAGATATCTGACGCTGGGCCAAGAATCGTGTCGGCGAACTCTTTGATTCCATCTAAAGCCTCGCGAGATGACTTCCACGGGCTGATCAACATTCGATCGATACCGAACTCTCGGCCACGCTTAACGTCATCAAGACTTGTCACGGGACCAGCGCCCATCGTGATCTCGCATTTTTCAGTAATCCCAGCTGCTGTACGGATTTCGTTGATCTTGGCAATTGAAGCGGGTAGTTGTTCCAACGAATGATTCATCGGGATCCAGCCTTGACCAATTGTTGCTGCGCGCCGCAATGCCGCAGGGCCATCACCGCCAACGATGATCGGTGGATGAGGCTTGGTGAATGGCTTGGGTTCAAATGCAACTTGATCAAAGTCAAAATGTGTTCCGTGATGCTCGATGATCTCATCGGCCCACAATTTGATGCAGATCGCAAGCGACTCATCGACACGTTTTCCTCTGGTTGCGAAGTCGAGTCCAACTACATCCCATTCTTCTTTCAACCACGAAGCACCAATGCCGAACAAAAATCGACCTTTAGAGACGATGTCCAAAGTTGTCGCAGCGCGAGCGACTGTAAACGGGTGACGCAAACCAATGTTGTAAACGTGTGTCCCAAACTTGATGTTTTCGGTCTTGCCGGCAAGAAACGCAAGATATGTGAACACGTCATAGACGGGCACGTTTGCAGGTATCGGTGGGTGGTCTTGTCCGTCATGCGGGCTACCAGCTGCTTGAACTGGAATCACCATGTGCTCTGGAAGCCAGGCAGATTCGAATCCGAGTTGATCGCCTAAGACCGCAACGCCTTCCCAAGATTTTGGATTGAGCGCACCGAATGTAAGACCGAATTTCATGTTTCCCCCAGGTACTCACAATATGCGAAAGAACCCACCCCGAAGGGTGGGTTCTTTCAAAAGACACAGAGTCCGAGGTGTTACCTCTTCTTCTTGGCGCCTGCTTTCTTTGCTGCCGGCTTTTTCTTAGCCACTACTTTTTTCGCAGCTGCCTTCTTCTTTGCCGGTGCTGCCTTCTTTGCAGCGGGCTTAGCTGGTGCGGCTGGGCGGCTGGTGTTGAGCTTCGGGGCTTTCACATTGCCAAGAGCGATGTCTTTGAAGCCCTTCAGAGCTGTGATCTTGGCGACGTTCTTTGCTTTCACCTTGATCTGCTCACCGGTGGCTGGGTTACGAGCGATGCGAGCTGGTCGGTGGACCTTCGCGAATTTCGCAAACCCTGACAGGTTGACAACTTCGCCCTTGGCAACTGTGGCCAAGATAACGTCGATCGTCCCGTCAACTACTCGGGCCGCCGTCTTGTTGTCGACGTCGGCGTGAACTGCTACTGCTTGGATGAGGTCACGTTTCTTCATGTAACTGAATTTACGCATTTTTTCGGGCGAATTGTGTGATACCCCGTGCGAAATTTGTTTCCCCTATCCTTGGTTTCATGCGATGGGTGAGGACGTTTGTGGTGGCGGTTGTGGTGGCCGTTTGCGTGCCAGTCGGGTTCGCACGGGCAACCATCTACACGGCCCCCACCGGAGATGCAGCCGAGTGGCTATTTGATCCCACCTCGGTGGTCTCAGTTTCGCTTGATTTCACTCAGGGATCGCTGGATGAGCTTGCTGCGGACCCATACACATATGTACCTGCGACATTTTCAATGGTGACTGATACGACCACATTTGGCCCCTGGAATATCACCGCCAAGATCAAGGGACGCCTTGGCTCCTATCGCGCACTGCCCGGAAAGTCGGCATTCAAACTCAAGTTCTCGAATTCTGCTCAGCGAGTTAGTGGCCTAAAAAAACTGACCCTGAACAACATGGTGCAGGACCCATCCAAGATTCATGAGACCGTCGTATACAAGCTGTTTCGGTCTGTCGGCGTGCCTGCGCCGCGGACCGGGTATGCAAATCTCACAATCAACGGTGAAGCCTTTGGGCTGTACCTAAACGTCGAAAACGTCGACGACGTGATGCTCGATAAGTGGTACGGAGCTGACAACACCAACCACCTATACGAGGGCACCTACTTGGGTTGGTCTAATCAATTGGACCCATTTGATGGTGGTTATGAAGTGGACGAGGGCGATGAAGATGATCGTGCCGATCTTCAAAACTTGTACGACCTAAATAACACAGACGCTGAGCAGTGGTTTGACACCATGAAAGACATCGTGGATTTTCAGAATGTGGTTCGCATGTGGGCCGTTGAGCGATATTCAGGACACTGGGACGGCTACTCGGCTGACATAGTCAACAATTTCTATTTCCACAGTGACGCGACAAACAAGTTCACAATGCTGCCCTGGGGCACGGATCAAACTTGGGGTGGCGACCTTGACTATTCGAGTGTGAATGGTGGGACGCTGTTTGTTAACTGCATGAATGTGAAGCGTTGCCGCGACATGTACGTGCGCGCAGTTGAGACAGTGCGTAACACTGCGCAATCGCTGAATCTTGCGACATATGCCAGTGAGATATACACAGGCATACGTACTCACCTTGATGCGGATCCAAAGAAAGAGCATTCGATTGAGGATGCTGACTGGCACGCTTCCTCAACGCAATCTGTCATTAGTGATCAGATTGTCCGTGTGAATCGCTGGCTTGCAGTCGAATCGGCAGCGCCCTTGCTGCTTGGTCTGACAGAGAATTCTGAGTCGATACAAGTGACTTGGCGACCGTCGCAACTCACGAGTACGGAGTTTGCTGTTGCCCCTTATCCGGTAACTGCCCATCGAGTGTTTTATCGCCGCGCCGGCGCTCCTAACTGGAAAAGCATTGACGCACCTGGAGCGGGTAGTGAGAGTGCTGAAATTACAGACCTCTCGAGCGGAGTGGAATACGAAGTAAGGGTTGCGGCAGTTTCTACACGGCGAGTTTGGCCTTCTTCAAATACGGAGTCGATCACCTTGGGCGTACCGTCAACAGTTTTGTTTGCGGAGACATCTGTGATGGACAAGAAGGTACGCATTCGTTGGCGCGCACCAGTGAGTTTTGGGGCAGCAACATCCGATACTGCCGTTTTTCGTATCGAAATGCGACCACTTGCGAGTCGCAGGTGGCAGCAATTTGTAAGCACGAAAATGAACCCAAATTCCAGCGGCTGGTACACACGGTGGATAAAACTCACGAATCCTGAACGTGTTCACGAATTTCGAATCCGTGTCGAGACTGATTATGGCGAAAGTGGATGGGTCACACTGCGCCAGGCATATGGCTAGGAAATAAACGCCAAGCCGATAACCAGTGGTACAACAATCCAGGCGAGTGCCAAAAGAATGATTGCGTAAACAGCGAAGTTGTAGCTCTCATCTCGTGGAGGTTCACCAGCGGCACCGATTGTTTCCCACAATGCTGCGAGTGATTGATCGGTGGCTAGTCGGATGCGTCGCCGCGCCACCGCAGCGCTGAACAATGCCACCCAGGACAGAGCAAACAACACGCTTACAGCAATGATGCCAAGTGCGATCACCCCAAGTGTGTGGTTGAGTGCTTCACTGGCAACACCTTGAATTCCACTGGCCACAGACGTAAGCGCTGCACCACCAAGAATGAACGACGGCAGACCGATTGACTTTGAGTTCATACCCTCACGAACCCTTCGTAGATCAATTCGCGCGCGGCGGAGCATGTGGTGCTCG
>Ga0164292_10004719_pt1 | contig 11105 bp, 8 predicted proteins | sample GEODES117metaG_FD_111486 | JGI IMG/M metagenome (GOLD analysis project Ga0164292, IMG submission 111486) | Eutrophic lake water microbial communities from Lake Mendota, Wisconsin, USA - GEODES117 metaG | ecosystem: Environmental > Aquatic > Freshwater > Lake | place: USA: Lake Mendota, Wisconsin... | reverse complement strand
GCATCGACGAAGTCTTGCTGATGCAGCGCCTGGTCGCGCCCTGGCAGCCGCCAGTGGCCGACGCGCTGTTCGCCGTCAGCACCGTGCCCGCGCAGGTGCTGGCGCAGCGTCCCGATGTGCGGCAGGCCGAGCTCGCCATCGCAGCGGCCAGCGCCGAGGTGGGCGCGGCACTGGCCGATCGCTACCCGCGCTTGTCACTGGCGGGCACCGTGACCGCCAACACCGTGCGCACCGGCGGCGCCACCACCGATCTGCAAACCTGGTCCATCGGCCCGCTGACCTTGACGCTGCCGGTGCTTGACGCCGGGCGACGCGCCGCCAACACCGAGGCGGCGAAGGCCCGCTACGAAGAGGCCGTGAGCCTGTACCGCGCGCAGGTGCGTCAGGCCGTGAGTGAAGTCGAACAGGCCCTGGTGAATCTGGACAGCGCCCGTGCGCGGGTGGGTGATGCCCGCGCCGCTGCCGACGGTTTTCGCGTGTCCTTCGTCGCCACACAGGCGCGCCATCGCGCGGGCCTGGCGAGTCTGGTCGAACTCGAAGACGCACGGCGCTCGCAACTGGCCGCCGAGACCGCCTTGGTGGGCCTGCAACGCGAATTGCACAACGCCTGGATCCGCCTCTACCGCGCGGCGGGCGGCGGCTGGCAAGGGCAGACCGCCCTGGGCACGCCGCCCTGAGCGCACCCTTGCGACCCCTTGCGCCCCCTTGCGACCCTACAGCCCTCACAGAACCATGCATCCGATGTCTGCTCGCCCCCACCCCCTGCGCAGCACCCTGGCCGTGCTGTGCGTCACGGCCCTGTGCGTGGCCGCCGGTCTGAGCACCGCCCAGGACAAGCCCGCCGCGGCCCCCAAGCCCGCTCTGAGCGTGGCGGTGGTCACGCCGCAAACCACGCGTCTGGCCCAGAACCTGGCCGCCAATGGCAACCTCGCCGCCTGGCAAGAGGCCAGCATCGGCGCTGAAGCGGGCGGGCAGCGCCTGGCCGAGGTCCGGGTCAACGTGGGCGAGCGTGTGCGCAAGGGACAGGTGCTGGCCGTCTTCGCCACCGACACGCTGAGCGCGGAAGCGGCGCAAGCGCGTGCCACGGTGGCTGAGGCCGAAGCGGCGGCTGCCGAAGCCGCGGCCAATGCGGAACGCGCGCGCACCCTGCAAGCCAGCGGGGCGCTGTCGGCCTCGCAGATCAACCAGTACCTCACCGCCGACAAGACCGCGCAGGCCCGCCTGCAAGCCGCCCGAGCGCAGTCGCAGGTGCAGCAGGCGCGTCTGGCGCAAAGCCAGGTGCTCGCGCCGGACGACGGCATCGTCTCGGCCCGTCAGGCCACGGTGGGCGCCGTGGTCGCCAGCGGCACCGAACTCTTTCGCCTCATTCGCCAGGGGCGCCTGGAGTGGCGCGCCGAAGTCACGAGCGCCGAGCTCGCGCGGGTCCTTCCTGGCACGTCCGCCACGCTCACCACCGCCAGCGGCGCGAAGCTGCAGGGGCGCGTGCGCATGGTGGGTCCGACAGTAGATCCGCAAACTCGCACCGCGCTCGTGTACGTCGATGTGACCCCGGTCGCGGGCAGCGCCGCGCCAGCACTGCCCGGCATGTTCGCGCGCGGCGAGTTCACATTAGGCGCAACCCCCGCCATGACCGTGCCGCAAGCGGCCGTGGTGGTTCGCGAAGGATTTAGCTACGTGATGCGCCTGAACCCCGACAACCGCGTGAGCGCCGTGAAGGTGCAAACCGGCCGCGTGGTGGCGGATCGCGTCGAGATCAGCGCCGGCCTGCCGGCGGATACGCGCATCGTCGCCTCGGGCGGCAGCTTCCTCAACGAGGGCGATCTGGTGCGCGTCGTCCCCGCCACCACCCCCGCCAAGTAAGCGCCGGAGCACGTCGCGATGATCAACGTCTCCGCCTGGTCGATACGCAATCCGATTCCGGCCGTGATGCTGTTCGTGCTCCTGACCTTTGCGGGGCTGCTGTCCTTCAAGGCGATGAAGGTGCAGAACTTCCCCGACCTGGATCTGCCCACCGTCAGCATCAGCGCCACACTGCCCGGCGCGTCGCCGGCGCAGATGGAAACCGACGTCGCGCGCAAGATCGAAAACAGCCTGGCCAGCCTGCAGGGCCTCAAGCACATCACGACCAAGGTGCAAGACGGTGCGGCCACGATCACCGCCGAATTCCGCTTGGAAAAGCCGGTGCAAGAGGCCGTGGACGATGTGCGTTCGGCCGTCGCCGGCATTCGCGCCGACCTGCCGGCGGATTTGCGTGACCCCGCCATCACCAAGCTCAATCTGGCCGGCCAGCCGGTGCTGGCCTACACCCTGCGTTCGGTTCCACGCGCGGGCGCCAGCGCCCCGGCGATGGACGACGAGGCCCTGTCCTGGTTCGTCGACAACGAAGTCTCACGCAAGCTGCTCGCCGTCAAGGGCGTAGGTGCGGTCACGCGCGTCGGCGGGGTCACGCGCGAGATCCGCGTGGCGCTCGATCCGCAGCGCCTGCAGGCCCTGGGCATCACTGCGGCTGAAGTCTCGCGCCAGCTGCAGCAGGTACAACAGGAAAGCACGGGCGGGCGCACCGACCTGGGCGGCAGCGAGCAGCCGGTGCGCACCCTGGCCACCGTCAAGACCGCGCGCGAGATCGGCCTGATCGAAATTCCGCTGGCCGGCAGCGGCCGCAGCGTGCGCCTGCAGGATGTCGCCACCATCAGCGACACCTGGGCCGAGCCACGATCGGCGGCCTTGCTCGATGGCAAGCCGGTGGTCGGATTCGAAGTGGCCCGCAGCCGTGGCGAGAGCGAGGTCGAAGTCGGCGCGGGTGTGCGCCGCGCGCTCGACGCGCTGCGCGCCGCCCACCCCGACATTGAGCTCACACAGGCCTTCGACTTCGTCACCCCGGTGCAAGAGGAGTACGAAGGCTCGTTGATATTGCTCTATGAAGGCGCGCTGCTGGCGGTGCTGGTAGTCGGCCTGTTCTTGCGCGATTGGCGCGCCACCTTCGTGTCGGCGGTGGCACTGCCGCTGTCGGCGATTCCCGCTTTCCTGGGCATGTACGTTCTGGGCTTCTCGATCAATGTGGTGACCCTTCTGGCGCTGTCGCTGGTGATCGGCATCCTGGTGGACGACGCGATCGTCGAGGTCGAAAACATCGTGCGCCACCTGCGCATGGGAAAGACGCCCTATCAGGCCGCGATGGAGGCCGCCGACGAAATTGGCCTGGCGGTGATCGCCACCACCTTCACGCTGGTGGCGGTGTTCCTGCCCACGGCGTTCATGAGTGGCATTGCCGGCAAATTCTTCAAGCAGTTTGGATGGACCGCGGCCCTGGCCGTGTTCGCCTCGCTGGTGGTGGCGCGCGTGCTCACGCCCATGATGTCGGCCTATCTGCTCAAACCCATCGTCACCGCCGAAGTCGAGCCACGCTGGCTGCAACGCTATATGGTCCTGGCGCGCTGGTGCATGCAGCACCGCGTGACCACAATGGTGATGTCCACCTTGTTCTTCGTCGGCTCCATCGCGCTGATCCCGCTGCTGCCCACCGGCTTCATCCCGCCCGACGACAACTCGCAGACGCAGGTCTATCTGGAGCTGCCTCCGGGCGCGACGCTGGCGCAAACGCGCGAGGCCGCCGAACACGCGCGCCAACGCATCGCGCAGGTGCCGCATGTGAAAAGCATCTACACCACGATCGGTGGCGGCAGCGCGGGCTCGGATCCCTTTGCCGCCTCCGGCGCAGCCGAAGTGCGCAAGGCCACGCTCACGCTCTTGCTGTCCGATCGCGGCGAGCGCCCGCGCAAGCAAGGCATCGAGAACCAGATCCGCAGTGCGCTCGAAGCCGTCCCTGGCGTGCGCAGCAAGGTGGGCCTGGGCGGCTCGGGCGAGAAATACGTGTTGGTGCTGACCGGCGAAGACCCGCAGGCCCTGTCCGCCGCCGCACTGGCCGTCGAGAAAGACCTGCGCACCATCCCGGGCCTGGGCAGTGTGGCCTCCACCGCCAGCCTGATCCGCCCCGAGATCGCGGTGCGGCCTGATTTCGCGCGCGCCGCCGATCTGGGCGTCACCAGTGCGGCCATCGGCGAGACGCTGCGCGTGGCCACCCTGGGCGACTACGACGCGCAGCTGCCCAAGTTGAACCTCTCGCAGCGCCAGGTGCCCATCGTGGTCAAGCTCGACGCGGCGGCGCGGCAGGACCTGTCGGTGCTCGAACGCCTGGCGGTGCCCGGCACGCGCGGCCCGGTCATGCTGGGGCAGGTGGCCACGCTCGAGATGGCCGGCGGGCCGGCGGTGATCGACCGCTACGACCGCTCCCGCAACATCAACTTCGAGATCGAGCTGTCTGGCCTGCCCCTGGGGGATGTGGTGTCGCAGGTGCAGCAGCTGCCTGCGATCCGCAACCTGCCGGCGGGCGTCAAGGTGGTGGAAGTGGGCGACGCCGAGGTGATGGGCGAGCTGTTCGCCAGCTTTGGTCTGGCCATGCTCACGGGCGTGCTGTGCATCTACATCGTGCTGGTGCTGTTGTTCAAGGGTTTCCTGCATCCGGTCACGATCCTGGCGGCCCTGCCGCTGTCACTGGGTGGCGCCTTCGTCGGACTGCTGCTGGCACAGAAATCCTTTTCCATGCCCTCGCTGATCGGGCTGATCATGCTGATGGGGATTGCCACCAAGAACTCCATCTTGCTGGTCGAATACGCCATCGTGGCGCGGCGCGATCACGGCATGAGTCGCTTCGACGCGCTACTCGATGCCTGCCACAAGCGCGCGCGGCCCATCATCATGACCACCATCGCCATGGGCGCGGGCATGTTGCCGATCGCGATCGGGTGGGGCGCGGCCGATCCGAGTTTTCGCTCACCGATGTCGATCGCGGTGATCGGCGGCTTGATCACGTCGACGGTGTTGAGCCTGCTGGTGATCCCGGTGGTCTTCACCTACATCGACGACCTGGGGCTGTGGGTGCAGCGACGGCTAGGGCGTGGGGGTGCGCGCTCGGCGTCTGTCTCAGATTAAAAACGAGCTCAGACCGCAGCAGCCGTCGGCGAAGCGCCGCTCTGGCCCACCGCCGCCATCATTTCCTTGCGGTAACGATTGAGCTCCTGCACGCTGGGGAAGCTGCGATCCATCAGCAGGCTCATGTTGTGCAAGATGCGATCCACCACCTTGCTTTCCCACACGGCGTCGAAGTTGATCTGCTTGTCCAGCCAATGCTCCAGCCATTTCGGGTCGGGCAGGCGGCTTTGGATCGTGTCGCGCGGGAACAGGTTCTTGTTCACGTGCAGGTTGGTCGGGTGCAGGGCCTGGGCGGTGCGCCGCGCGCTGGCCATCAGCACGCCGATCTTGGCGAACGCCGCACGCGCCTCGTTGCCGCAGTTCTGGATGGCACGCTTCATGTAGCGCAGGTAGGCGCCACCATGGCGCGCCTCGTCCTGGCTCAGCGTGTTGTAGATGTGTTTGATCACCGGCTCGGTGTGCCACTGGCTGGCGCGGCGGTACCAGTGGTTCAGGCGGATCTCGCCGCAAAAGTGCAGCATCAGCGTTTCCAGCGCCGGGGCGGGCTCGAACTCGAAGCGCACCTCATGCAGCTCCTGTTCGGTGGGCACCAGGTCGGGCCGAAAGCGCCGCAGGTACTCGATCAGCACCAGCGAATGCTTTTGCTCCTCGAAAAACCAGATCGACATGAACGCCGAAAAGTCGCTGTCGTTGCGGTTGTCACGCAAGAACATCTCGGTGGCCGGCAGCGCCGACCACTCGGTGATCGCGTTCATCTTGATGGTCTGGGCCTGCTCGTCCGACAGCTGGGAGGCGTCGAAGGTGGACCAGGGGATGTCCTTGTCCATGTCCCAACGGACGGACTCGAGCTGCTTGAACAATTCAGGGTAGAGCATGGCAGTTTTCAGGGCTGCTGGAATTTTAAGCGGCCGCCCCGGGATTTAAATCCATCGGGTTATCGAAGTCGGACCCGTCGGGGCGGGCTTTCCCCTTCTGATGAGGGGGTTTTCGGCTCGATCAGAATGTGGCCTCCCCGCGCTGTCCAGGATCCCGACCCCCATGAAACACCTCCTCATCGCCTGCGCGCTCCTGACCGGCTCGATGGGCGCAGCCTGGGGGCAGCAGGCCGCCACCTGCCCGCCCCTCCTGAATCACACCTTCCCCCGTCTGCAAGACGAGAAGCCGCAGTCCCTGTGCCAATACAGCGGCAAGGTCCTGCTGATCGTGAACACGGCCAGCTACTGCGGCTTCACCCCCCAATACAAAGGCCTGGAAGACCTGCACGCCCGCTACAAAGACCGCGGCCTGGTGGTGCTGGGCTTCCCGTCCAATGACTTCGACCAGGAAAAGGGCAACAACAAGGACATCGCGGACTTTTGCGAGAACACCTTCGGCGTCAAGTTCCCCATGTTCGCCAAATCAGCCGTCCGCCGCAGCGATGCCAACCCCCTGTTTCGCCAGCTCGCCGCCGACAGTGGCCGAGCGCCCCTGTGGAACTTCCACAAATATCTGGTGAGCCGCGACGGGAAAGTGATCGCCAACTACACGAGCATGACCGGCCCCACAGACCGCACCTTGGTTGGGGCCATCGAACGGCAATTGGCGGCGGGGGGCTTGCAGGGCAAAAACTGAGCGGTCATAATGCAGACTGGACAGTTCAACCCGCCCGACACCTTCATGCACACGCTTGCTGATCTCTGCGCAGGAACCGCTGAACGGCTGGGTCTTTCCAAGGCTTATGGCTGCGAAGTCGGATCGGCGCTCTGCGCCGGACTGAAATCCCGGGGCGGTTCTTCTCCTCCTCCCTCTCTCCCTTTTTCGTTTCGGGGCGCTTCGCAGCCTTTCTCTCTTCCCCAAGGGCCCACAGGGGCGCCGCGTTGTTGAAGGTCGCCGTCGTCGGCTCCGGCATCTCCGGCCTGGCGGCCTGCCACGCGCTGCGCGGTCACGCCCACGTCACCCTGTTTGAATCGGGCGACTATTTCGGCGGCCACACCCACACGGTGGATGTCACCCTGCCTGACCCCCAGGGACAGAGCGTCACCCACGGCGTAGACACCGGCTTTCTGGTGTTCAACGAGCGCACCTACCCGAACCTGATCGCCCTGTTCGAAGAACTGGGCGTGCCGACGGCCGCATCGGACATGTCCTTCTCGGTGCAGGTGCCGCAGGCCCTGGGCGGACAGGCCCTGGAGTGGAGCGGCACCAACCTCGACACCGTCTTCAGCCAGCGTGGCAACCTGCTGCGCCCGCGTTTTTGGCGCATGCTGCGCGATCTGGTTCGCTTCAACACACTGGCCACGCACCTGGCGCAATCGGACGCCGATGCGGCCCTGATGCAACCCCTGGGCGCCTTTTTGGAGCAGCATCGCTTCTCGAAAGAATTTCGCGACTGGTACTTCCTGCCCATGCTCGGTTGCATCTGGAGCTGTCCGACCGACCAGATGCTGCAGTTCCCGGTCAGCACCATGATTCGCTTTTGCCACAACCACGGCCTGATCCAGGTCACTGGCCGCCCGCGCTGGTGGACGGTGCGCGGCGGCGCGCGCCAGTACGTGCGCAAGATCGTCGCCGGCGTCGATGAGGCACGACTGGCCACCCCCGTGCGCGCGATCACGCGCGATGCCCAGGGCGTGCAGGTGCGCACCGACGCGGGCACCCAGCACTTTGACCGCCTGGTGCTGGCCACGCACAGCGACCAGGCCCTGACCCTGTTGTCCGACGCCTCGCCGCTGGAACGCGATCTGCTGGGCGCCATCCGCTACCAGCCCAATCGCGCGGTGCTGCACACCGACACCTCGGTGCTGCCGCAGCGGCGCAAGGCCTGGGCCGCCTGGAACTACGAGCGTGGCGCCGACAGCGCCGAGGAAACCCGGGTGTGCCTGCACTACCTGCTCAATCAGCTGCAGCCCCTGCCCTGGACGCAGCCGGTGGTGGTCTCGCTCAATCCGGTGCGCGCCATCGACCCGGCGCATGTGATGGGCGAGTACGACTACGCGCATCCCGTCTTCGACCTGGCGGCCATCCGCGCGCAAACCCGCATGCACCAGGTGCAGGGCCAGCGTGGCACCTGGTTCGCCGGCGCCTGGATGGGGTATGGCTTCCACGAAGACGGCCTGAAGGCCGGCCTCGCCGCGGGCCGCGCGCTGCGCGCGCAAACCCAAGGGGCGGCCGATGCAGCGCCCGTGCCGGTGCGTACGACCGAGGCGGTCACATGACTGCGCGCGCGCCCCATCCGCTGGCCGACGCACCCGCGCAGCCGCTGATCGGGTTTGGCCAGGTGCGACACACCCGCCTGCGGCCCGCGCGCAATGCCTTCGTCTATCCCACCTATTTCCTGCTGCTGCCGCTGCGCGCCATGCACCGCGCCGGCAGCGCCACGCTCGCCCACAACCGCTGGGGCGCCTTGAGCTTTCATGACCGCGACCACGGCGATGGCCGCGACAACGCGCTCGAATGGCTCGACGCGCTGCTGCAAAGCGAGGGCATCACCGACGCCGACGGCGAGGCCTGGCTGCATTGCTACCCGCGCGTGCTGGGCTTCACCTTCAAGCCGGTGAGCCTCTGGTATTGCCACCGCGCGGATGGCAGCTTGCGCGCCATCGTCGCCGAGGTGAACAACACATTCGGCGAGCGCCATTGCTACCTGCTGGACGCGCCGGCCTTTGGCGCCGAGCTGCGCGCGAACAAGGTCTTTCACGTCTCTCCCTTCAACACCTTGGCGGGCGGCTACCGTTTTCGCTTCATGGTCACGCCTGGATGCACGCGCACCGTGGTGCGAATTGACTACGACGACGATGCGGGCGCGCTGCTACAAACCAGCGTGAGCGGCGCACTCGAACCCCTGACGGCCGCCTCGGCGCGACGCGCGCTGTGGCGCCATCCGGCCATGACCCTGGGCGTGATCGCCCGCATCCACTGGCAGGCACTGCGCCTGTGGTTCAAGCGCGTTCGATTCGTGCGCAAGCCCGCGCCGCCCGAACTTTTCGTCACCCGCTGACCCCTCGAATTTCACGACGGACATGAATACGCAGACGACCACTCTGGCCGAATTCGCCCCTCCCGCGGGCGCGCCGGCCGCCGCGCGCACCGCGCTCAAGCTGCTGCAACGCCTCCAGCAAGGCACGCTGACCCTGCAACTGCCCGATGGCAGCCTGCGCCGCTTCGGCAACGGAGAAGGCCCCAGCGCCATGCTGGCACTTCGCAACTGGAACCCCTGCGCCGCCGCCTTGAAATCGGGTGACATCGGTTTCGCCGAGACCTATATCGCAGGCGACTGGACCACGCCGCACCTGGCCGACCTGCTGCGCGTGTTCCTCGTCAATCGCCGCGAAGTCGAGGACGTGATCTATGGCACGTGGGCGGGCCGCCTGCTGCATCGCGTGCGCCATTTGCTCAATCGCAACACGCGCGCCAACAGCCAGAAGAACATCCACGCCCACTACGACCTGGGCAACGCCTTCTACAGCCTCTGGCTGGACGGCACGATGAACTACTCCTCGGCCTGGTTCGATGGCAACCAGGTGCAACCCATGCAGGACGCGCAACGCGCCAAGGTGCGCCGCGCGCTGCGTATGACACAGGTCAAGCCGGGCGACCGCGTGCTGGAGATCGGTTGCGGCTGGGGCGCCCTGGCGGAATCGGCCGTGCGCGACTTTCAGGCGCACCTGACCGGAGTCACCCTGTCCACCGAGCAGCTGCACCATGCGCGCGAGCGGATGGCGGTGTTCAACACCCCTCAGGCCAGCGCCGAGTTGCGTCTGCAGGACTACCGCGACATCCAGGACGGCCCCTATGACGCGGTCTGCTCCATCGAGATGGTCGAGGCGGTAGGCCGCGAGTTTTGGCCGACCTACTTTGGCTCGATCGCGCGCCTGCTCAAACCGGGCGGCCGCGCCTGCATCCAGAGCATCGTGATCGACGACGCCTTTTGGGATCGCTACATCCGCTCCACCGACTTCATCCAGCAATACATCTTCCCGGGCGGCTGCCTGCCCTGCCCGCGCGAGTTCCGTCGCGAGGCGCACGCCGCCGGTCTCACAGTGGTGGACGAACTCGCGTTCGGCCCCGACTATGCCGAAACGTTGCGCCGTTGGCGTGACGCCTTCCTCGCCGCCAAGGCGCAGGTCCTGCAACTGGGATTTGATGAGAGGTTCATACGCACATGGGAGTTCTATCTCGCTTACTGCGAAGCCGCGTTCGACGAGGCGAGCATCGACGTGGTGCAGTACACGCTGCAAAAGGTCTGACGTTCGACCTGATCACCGGCCTGCGCGCCTGCGCGCTGGCCGCTTGCCTGGCCGCCTCACCCGCTCAGGCCAACACACCACAAAGTCCGCTCCCCCCCGCCGTCGCGGCGCAGGCCGCGACCGAGCTTGTACCCGTCGGGCGCGGACGCCTGACGTTCTGGGGCTTTGAGGTCTATGACGCCGCGCTGTGGACGGCGCGGGGCTTTCGCGCGACCCAGTTCGCCAGCCAGCCTTTCGTCCTGGAGCTGACCTACCAACGCAATTTTGTCGCCGACGAAATCAGCCGCGTGTCCTTGAAGGAAATGCGTCGCCACGGCGAATTCGACGCGGCGCAGGCCGAGCGCTGGCAGGCCCAGCTGACGGCGGCCCTGCCCGACGTACGGCGCGGCGACCGCTTAGCCGGCGTGCACCGCCCGGGTCAGGGCGTGAGCTTCTTTCACAACGGCCGTCTGACCGGCGAAGTGGCAGACGCTACTTTTGCCCGCCTGTTCTTCGCGATCTGGCTGGGCGAGGCCACCTCGGCGCCCGAGTTGCGTCAGGCCCTGATCGCAGGCACGACACGGCCATGAACCCCGGCGCGCAGGCTCATACGGTCGTCGGCGTTGCCGACAGCCTGCGCTATGGCTTGCTGGGTCTGCCCCTGGCCTTCGTGGCACTGCCCCTGTATGTCGTCGTGCCCCACCATTACGCCAGCGTGCTGGGCGTGCCCATCGCCTTGCTCGGCGCCGTCCTGCTCGTGGCGCGCTTGCTCGACGCCTTTGTCGATCCGCTGATTGGCCGCGGCATCGACCGCCTCTACGCACGCTCCGTGCGTGCGGTGTTGACCGTGAGTGCGCTCGCCGCCGTCTTGCTGGTGCTGGGATTCGGTCTGCTTTTCTTTCCGCCGGTGCG
>Ga0164292_10004717_pt1 | contig 11107 bp, 9 predicted proteins | sample GEODES117metaG_FD_111486 | JGI IMG/M metagenome (GOLD analysis project Ga0164292, IMG submission 111486) | Eutrophic lake water microbial communities from Lake Mendota, Wisconsin, USA - GEODES117 metaG | ecosystem: Environmental > Aquatic > Freshwater > Lake | place: USA: Lake Mendota, Wisconsin... | reverse complement strand
GTGGTACGTGTTCGGGATCCACCACATCACCCGGATGGAGGAGTGGCCGATCATGTCGGTCGACACGGTGTCGTTCTGGCTCAAGCCATCCGGCTTTTTCGACCGCAATCCCTCGATTGACGCGCCGCCGACGGCCAAGGGCGGCGGCGCCTGCCACACCGACTGAACCGTGGCGGTGGGTCTAACCCACCACCACGGGGGTGTCTTTGCGCAGCGTCTCGCCGCGGAAGAAGTCCGGGGACACCGCACGCCAGGCCAGCATCAAGCCCAGGCCCAGCACGATCAAGCCCAGGCCCAGGATCAGGACCAGGCCGACCCCGAAAACGCTTGCGCCACTTCCGTAGTCCGGTGAGGCGCTGTCGCGCAGCGTGACGATCAGGACTGCGAACAGCCCCAATCCGCCCAGCAGGGGGAACAGCAGCTTGAAGACGAAGCTGTTGACGTTGGTGAATAACTCGTGGCGGAAGAACCAGATGCAGGCGAAGGCGGTCAGGCCGTAGTAGAAGCAGATCATGATGCCCAGCGCGTAGATGGTGTCCATCAAGGCGTTCTTACTGAGCACGTGCAGCACCGTGTAGAACGTCCCGGCCACCACACCGGCTGTCACGGTCGCGTACGACGGGGTCAGGTACCGCGGGTGGATCGACGCGAAGCGGGGCGGTAGGGCCTTGTAGGTCGCCATCCCCAGCATGGTCCGCGAAGACGGCAGGAAGGTGGTGATCAGGCTCGCGGTGCTGGAGGCCAGCACAGCCAAATACAGCAGCAGATGCCACGGACTGCCGAGGACTGGCTCTGCCAGTGAGCCGAAGACGTTGCTGGAGTTCTCGGTGTTGCCCAGTCCGAGACCCTCTTCGCCGACCCCGGCGTACATCTGGCTTGCGGTGGCCACGATCAGGTAGGTCAGCAGGATCGACAGCACGCACAACAGCGCCGCCCGCCCCGGCGTCTTGGTCGAGCCCTTGGACTCCTCGTTGACCGTCAGACAGGTGTCCCAGCCCCAGAACGCAAAGATCGACCCGGACAGCCCGGCAACGAACGCCGACACCGTCAGTCCCGCCGGGCTGAACCAGTCCCAGGAGAACGGAATTCCGGTAGGCGCCGAACCTGACTTCGCGATCGCCACAATGGCGAACGCCGCCAAGATGGCCAGTTGAAAACCGACCAGGACGAACTGCACCCGCTCGGTGGTGGTGATGCCGCGGTAGGCCACCCAGGTTGCGACAGTCAGGAAGGCCAGGCAGGTCGCAACATTGACCCACGTCGACTCCCACAGGTTGCCGAGTTGCTCGTTTTTGAACAGATCGCCGAGGAACTGGTAGAAGAACTCCACCGCCACCCCGGCCAGATTGGACAGCACGATCGCTGTCGCCAGAACGGCCGCCCAGCCTCCGATCCAGCCGATGTAGGGACCGAAGGCCTTGCTGGTCCAGGTGAACGAGGTACCGCAGTCCGGCATCACCTTGTTCAGTTCGCGGTAGGCGTAGGCGGCGAAGAACATCGGCAGGAACCCCGCGATGATCACCACCGCCATCTTGTGGCCGGCTTGCGACACCAGGATGCCGATGGTCGCGGTGAGCGCATACGCCGGCGCAACCGAGGAAATCCCCAGGACCACACTGCCCAGTACTCCGACCGAGTTGCGCGAGAGACCTTTTTCTTCCAAGTCGGACTCAGGCGCGTGGTGAACCTGATGTGTTTCACTCATGCTGCCCCCGCCGGGTTGGCTGCGAATCAACTCTGGGGAGTACCGTACCGCTCACGCGGCGACCCGGCTTGGTGTTTGCTTTTTGCATTAGCTATTGCGATTGGATGGAGCGCTCATGACCGAGGGAGTCGACGCGGCCGAAAGCGGTGTCGTTGTCGGTGCCGACGGATCCGAGCACGGTGTCGCCGCGGTGCGCTGGGCCGCAGACACGGCGGTGGCATACGGCCTTCCACTGACGGTCCTGCATGCCCGCCCCGACGCGGACGCCGAGCCGACCCTGGTGACCGAACCGACCGGTGTGCTCGGTGAGGCCGTGGCCCTCGCCCGGCAGGAACAACCCGGCGTGCAGATCCGGGCGCTGCAGATGCCCGATGCCCCGGTGCAGTCGCTGCTGGCTGCCGGCGAGAACGCCGATGTGGTGGTCATCGGCTCCCGCGGCGTCGAAGGATTCCGCGGTTTGCTGCTGGGCTCCACCACAATGCACGTCGCCCCCTACGCCCAATGCCCGGTGGTGGTGGTGCACTCGGGGATGGAGGGCGGAGTGCCCTTCGAATCCGACGGCGATGACGGCAACCCGGGGCAGGTGGTGCTGGGGTACGACGGATCGCCGGCCTCCAACCGGGCGGCCGCATTCGCCTTCCGCCACGCCCAGGCGGTCGGTTGCGGGGTGGTGGCGGTGAACGTCGACCCGGGGCGGGGTGAGCCCGAGACCGAGTGGATCCACCCCGAGGACGCCACGCCCGGATCGGACACCAGTGCCTTCCACTCGCCGGTGATCGTGACCGCCTCGTCGTTCCCCGATGTTCCGGTGTCCTTCGTGGGCGGCACCGGCCGACCGGCCGAGGTGTTGCTCGCCGAAGCCCGCGGCGCCGTCCTTCTGGTGGTGGGCAGCCGCGGCTCGGGAGGGTTCTCCGGCCTGGTGATGGGATCGGTCAGCCAGAAGGTGCTGGCGCATGCCGAGTGCCCGGTGGCGGTGTTGCACCCCGGCGTTCCCGCCGAGACCGCGGCCGGGATCGGCTGACCGGACCGGAGCTAGTCCAGCAGGACCGACTTGACCTTCACCTCGGTGGCCGGCTTGCCGTCCACCCCGCCACCGCCGACGCCGGCCGCGGCGATCTTGTCCAAGGTGGCCAAGCCGGTGGAGTCGATGGTGCCGAACACGGTGTAGTTCGGCGGCAGCTTGGAGTCCTTGTAAACCAGGAAGAACTGGCTGCCATTGGTGTTGGGGCCGGCGTTGGCCATCGCGAGTGTGCCACGCGGATAGAGCACCGGTTTGCCCAGCGCCGGATCGGCCTTGTCGTACTGATTGGTGGGGTATTCGTTGGCGAACGAGTAGCCCGGTCCGCCTGAACCGGTGGCGTTGGGATCGCCGCACTGCAGCACGCCCAGTTCCGGAGCGGTGGTCAGCCGGTGGCAGACGGTGTTGTCGAAGTAGCCCTTCTGGGCGAGGCTGGCGAAGCTGTTGACGGTGCAGGGCGCCTCGGCATTGTTCAAGGTCAAGCCGAGGTTGCCCTGGTCGGTGGACATGCTGACGCTGATCGTCGCCGGGTCGGTGGGCACCTTGCCGGTTTTGGGCGGTGCGGCGTCTCTGGCCTTCTCGCCCGCGGCGGGGTACTGGCAGTTGGCGCCGAGGCCGGCCGCGGGCTTGAAGGCCGGCAACTGATCGGGGCCGCCGCGGATCAACTCCGTGGGTGTCGGCGGGCCAGCAGGTGCAGTGGTGCCTGCGGCCGCGGAATCGGTGCTGTCGGCGGGCTTCTCGTCGCCCTTGAACAGGAACCACGAGATCGCCGCCACGCCGGCCACCATGGTCGTCATTGCGGCGACCACGGTCAGGATGCGTTGCCGCCGTTCCTGTTGAGCGCGTAGCTCAAGCTGCCGCTCAAGCTCGCGCTTGGCCGTCTCGCGTCGTTCTGCGTTGGTGGGCACCGCTGCCGATCCTTTCCGTCCGCACTGTTGGGTTGCGTCGCGAGACGAGTGTGCCAGCCCAGCCGGTCAACGGGGGTCAGGACCCACCCGAACCGCAGGATGGGACACTGTGCTCCGTGTTGCTCACCGGGTTCCCGGCCGGCATGTTGGCCTGCAACTGCTACGTGCTGGCCCAGCGTCAGGGGTCAGACGCCGTCATCGTCGACCCCGGCCAGCGTGCGTTCGGGCCGCTGCGGCGGATCCTCGACGAGAACCGGCTGACTCCCGCCGCGGTTCTGCTGACCCACGGCCACATCGACCACCTGTGGTCGGCGCAGAAGGTGGCCGACACTTTCGGTTGCCCGGTGTACATCCACCCCGAGGACCGCTTCATGCTGACCGACCCGATTCGAGGGTTCGGCCCGCGGATCGCCCAGATGGCGTTCGGCGCGATGTTCCGGGAGCCCAGACAGGTGATTGAACTCGGCATCGACGGCGCCACGTTGAACCTGGGCGGGATCGCGGTCACCGTCGACCACACCCCGGGGCACACCCGCGGGTCGGTGGTGTTCCGGGTCTCGGAGACAACGCACGGCGATGGGGACCGGATGGCCTTCACCGGGGACACCCTGTTCCGCCAGTCCATCGGGCGTACCGACCTACCCGGCGGCAGCGGCCGGGACCTGCTCGGTTCGATCCTGAACAAACTGCTGATCCTCGACGACGACATCAAGGTGCTCCCCGGGCACGGCCCGGCGTCCACCATCGGGCTGGAACGGCGCACCAACCCCTTCCTGGAGGGTCTGACGCTATGACCGGACGGCAGACCGCCGCGGGGGCCAGGTGAGTGAGTTCCAGGCACCCAAGGGCGTGCCCGACTACCTGCCGCCGGAATCGGCGGAATTCGTCGCCGTCCGGGACGGACTGCTCTCGGCCGCCCGGCGGGCCGGGTACGGCGACATCGAGTTGCCGATCTTCGAGGACACCGCATTGTTCGCCCGAGGGGTGGGGGAGTCCACCGACGTGGTGTCCAAGGAGATGTATACCTTCGCCGACCGCGGCGACCGGTCGGTCACCCTGCGCCCGGAGGGCACCGCCGGGGTGATGCGGGCGGTCATCGAGCACGGTCTGGATCGCGGCGCGTTGCCGGTCAAGCTGTGTTACGCCGGGCCGTTCTTCCGCTACGAGCGTCCGCAGGCCGGACGGTACCGCCAACTCCAGCAGGTCGGTGTGGAGGCAATAGGCGTCGACGATCCGGCACTGGACGCCGAGGTTATCGCTGTGGCCGACGCCGGTTTCCGGTCCCTGGGACTGGAGGGATTCCGGTTGGAAGTCACCTCACTCGGTGACGACTCCTGCCGTCCGCAGTATCGAGAACTGTTGCAGCAGTTCCTATTCCGGCTTGATCTGGATGAGGCCACCAGGGCCCGTGCGGAACTGAATCCGCTTCGGGTGCTCGATGACAAGCGCCCGCACATCCGGGAACTGACCGCTGACGCCCCGGTGATGCTGGACCACCTGTCTGGCACCGCCAAGGCTCACTTCGAGACGGTGCTGGCGCACTTGGACGCACTCGGGGTGGGCTACGTCGTCAACTCGCGTCTGGTGCGGGGCTTGGATTACTACACCAAGACGACCTTCGAATTCGTCCACGACGGTCTCGGCGCGCAGTCGGGGATCGGCGGCGGCGGGCGCTACGACGGGCTGATGGCCCAACTGGGCGGCCAGGACCTCTCCGGGATCGGTTTCGGTCTGGGGGTGGACCGCACCGTGCTCGCCCTGCGCGCCGAAGGCAAGGCGGTTGGCGACCCAAGCCGCTGCGATGTGTTCGGTGTGCCACTGGGCGATCGGGCCAAACTCGAACTGGCCCGGTTGGCGGCGGCCCTGCGGGCTACGGGGGTGCGGGCCGATCTTGCCTACGGTGACCGCGGCATCAAAGGCGCCATGCGTGCCGCCGATCGTTCCGGCGCGCGGATCGCATTGGTCGCCGGCGACCGGGACATCGACGCGGGCACAGTGGGGGTCAAGGATCTGTCCACCGGTGAGCAAGTAGATGTGCCGGTCAATTCCATTGTTGCCGAAGTGCTTTCACGGCTGAGCTGATCGGGCGTAGATCGGGGCCTAGATCGGGGCCTAGAGCGGCCTCCGTCGCGCCGGGCGCACTTCGGCTCACCGCCGGCACTGTTCCCTCAGTGGTTTCTTAGGGACGGCGGGGAACCGCCGGGTCGGTGCGGCCCGTTGACCGGGTATGAACGGGCTGATTGAGGATTACCTGAGCACCCGGGGTGTGCGGTATTTCCGGGGCCATCACGATGACGAGTACTTCTACCTCGTGGATTTCGTCGTCGGCGCCTACCGGGGCCGGCTCGACGTGCACCTGGAGGTGTGCGACGCCGACCGCGGTGGTGTGCAGTTGAGCATCAGCCCGGACCGCTACTACCCGGTGCGCTATCAGCAGCGACTCGAAGACCTGGTGGCCCGGAGCAACGCGGGCACGCCTGCGGTGCGCGGCGTCGTTCACGACTCCTGCGACCCACGACTGATCGGGGTTCTGGCCCGTGGACAGTCTCGCCCCGCGGACACCGCCGCACTGCGCGACTTCGTCGAGGCCGGTCTGGCCTGCTCGGTCGATCTGTTCGGGTCGATGGCGGGGATGGCCGAGGCCGACCGCCAGGGCCATGATGTGCTCCGCGATGCCGGCTGATCCAGGGCGTAACACCACGCCGGACCGCACCGATAGTGCGGGTATGCGATTTGTGACAGTGGCGGCCGCCGTGGTGGCCACCGGCATCGTTGGGGCCGTCCCGGCGGTGGCCGATCCGGCCGCCCCGACGACCACCGAGCCGACTGCCGCCGCGCCGGCCGAGGCCACCAGCACCGCCCCGACCAGCGCCGCCCCGACAAGTACCGCCCCGTCGGGCGCTGAGGCCACCAGCACCGCCCCGACGAGCACCGCGCCGACGAGCACCCCGACGAGCACCCCGACGAGCACCGCCCCGACAAGTACCGCCCCGACAAGTACTGCGGCCACCAGCACGGCCCCGGCGGGGGGCCGTCAGGTGACGTATACGGTCACCACCACCAGCGACCTGACCGCGAACATCTACTACGTCACCGGCGACCCGCCCAGTCAGGCCGAGGCCAACGATCCGAAATTCATGCCGATGGCCCGCACGCTGGTAGGTCCCGGCGCGCCCTGGACGTTCCAGACCAACCTCGATGACCCCAACCAGTGGGCGTTCGTCAGCGCAAGTGGCGGCCTGCGGGTGAATCCGCAATTCCGCTGCGAGATTGCCGTCGACGGCCAGGTCGTGGTGTCGCAGCAGGGCGGCAGCGGCGTGCAATGCGCGCTGCGGCCCTGGTAGGGGAGACGGTGAGGGCGATCAGCCCAGGTCTCGAGCGCTGAAGGTGTCGCACTTGTTCGGGTCACCCGTCTGATACCCGACGGTGAACCACTTCTGCCGCTGAGCCGACGAACCGTGGGTCCAGGTGTGTGGGGTGACCCGGCCGGTGGCCTGCTTCTGGATGTGATCGTCGCCGACTGAGGCCGCCGCCGACAACGCGTCAGCGATGTCTTTGTCGCTCAACGGCTGCAGGTAGGTCACGTCGGTTCCGGGCTGCTTGGTGATCGCCGCGTAGTGGGCCCACACCCCGGCGTAGCAGTCGGCCTGCAGTTCCGAACGCACCCCAGCCCCCTGGGCGCCTTGAGCGCCCCTGCCTTGGGACTTCTGAAGATCACCGGTCAGGTTCTGGACGTGATGGCCGTACTCGTGGGCCACGACGTACTCCTGGGCCAACGGGCCACCGCTGGAGCCGAACTCCCTTTTGAGTACGTCGAAGAAGTCGGTGTCAAAATAGGCGGTGTAGTCAGCCGGGCAGTAGAACGGGCCGATGTCGCTGTCAGCAGCCCCGCATCCGGTGTTGATCTGGCCCTTGAAGAGCGTCATTTTCGGTCGCTGGTACCCGGGAAGTAGTTGTTCCCACACGGTATCCACCGAGTTGCCGGTGGCGACCACCCGGCACTCGACGTACTTGTTCGCGTCCGCCCCTGTTTTGCACTTGCTCAGGTCATAGCTGGACTGGCCGCCCTGTGACGGGCCGGGACCGACCGACTGCTGTTGAAGCACCGGCCCCGGGTCGACGCCGAGGAACAGGGCGATCAGCATGATCGCCAGGCCGCCGACACCGCCGCCGACCGCGATCCCGCGGCCACCACCGCGACCGCCTCTGGTGGAGGTGTTGCTGGTGTCGATACGCATGCCTTCGTTGAAGGTCATGACTGCTCCTCGTCATTTCACCCGTCGGCCGGGCGCTTGCCATCGTCCAGTTTGCCACAGCGGGGATCACCGGTGGCCTGCTCGAACGCCGCGTCCAACGCCGCCGAACCCACCTCATAGACTTGGCAGTCGTTCACCGGTTTGAATTCACCGTCAGATTCAGGAGATCTTGTGCTGCGCAGTCATGCCGCCGGCTCGTTGCGGGCCACCGATGCGGGGCAGAAGGTCGTTTTGGCGGGCTGGGTGGCACGCCGTCGCGACCACGGCGGGGTGATCTTCATCGACCTGCGTGACTCGGGAGATGGCCCCGGGGTCGCACAGGTGGTGTTCCGCGAACCAGACGTGCTCGCCCAGGCGCACCGCTTGCGTGCGGAGTTCTGTGTCGCCGTCGAAGGTGTTGTCGAGATCCGCCCCGAGGGCAACGCCAACGCAGAGATCCCGACCGGAGAGATCGAGGTCAATGCAACGGTGCTGACGGTCTTGGGGGAGAGCGCAGCACTGCCGTTCCAACTCGACGAACCGGCTGGCGAGGAGGCCCGCCTGCGGCACCGCTACCTGGACATGCGCCGTGGCGGCGGAACCGGGGACGCGCTGCGGCTGCGGTCCAGGGTCAACGCCGCCGCCCGCGCGGTGCTCTCCGGCCACGACTTCATCGAGATCGAGACACCGACACTGACCCGGTCGACGCCGGAGGGCGCCCGGGATTTCCTGGTGCCGGCCCGGTTGCAACCGGGCAGCTTCTACGCGCTGCCGCAGAGCCCGCAGTTGTTCAAGCAGTTGCTCATGGTCGGCGGCATGGAGCGCTACTACCAGATCGCCCGCTGCTACCGCGACGAGGATTTCCGCGCCGATCGCCAACCCGAGTTCACCCAACTCGACATGGAGATGAGCTTCGTCGACACCGACGATGTCATCGTCGTCGCCGAGGAAATCCTGGCCGCGCTGTGGGCGTTGATCGGCGTCGATCTGCCGCGTCCCATCCCGCGGATGAGCTACGCCGACGCCATGCGCCGATTCGGTTCGGACAAGCCGGACCTTCGGTTCGGCCTCGAACTCGTCGAGTGCACCGACTACTTCGCCGACACCCCGTTCCGGGTGTTCCAGGCGCCCTACGTCGCAGCGGTGGTGATGCCCGGCGGTGGATCCCAGCCGCGCCGCACCCTCGACGGCTGGCAGGAATGGGCCAAGCAGCGCGGACACAAGGGCTTGGCCTACGTGCTGATCGGGGAGGACGGCACCCTGAGCGGCCCGGTCGCCAAGAACCTCTCCGACGCCGAGCGCGACGGGCTGGCCGCCCATGTCGGTGCGAAACCCGGTGACTGCGTGTTCTTTTCGGCTGGACCGGCCAAGGCCTCCCGGGCGCTGCTGGGGGCGACCCGCGGCGAGATCGCCCACCGACTGGACATGATCGACGAGAAGGCCTGGGCTTTCGTCTGGATCGTCGACCCGCCGCTGTTCGAACCGGCCGACGACGCCACCGCCTCCGGTGACGTCGCGGTGGGTTCGGGTGCGTGGACGGCGGTGCACCACGCCTTCACCGCGCCTAAACCCGACCACGCAGGGGCCATCACCACTGACCCCGGCGCCGTCCTGGCCGACGCCTACGACATCGTCTGCAACGGTCACGAGATCGGCGGTGGATCGATCCGCATCCACCGCCGCGATGTGCAGGAGCAGGTGTTCTCGGTGATGGGCATCGACGCGGCCGAGGCTGCCGAGAAGTTCGGATTCCTGTTGGAGGCCTTCACCTTCGGCGCGCCCCCGCACGGCGGGATAGCGTTCGGCTGGGACCGGATCACCGCCCTTCTTTTCGGCGCGGACTCCATCCGCGATGTCATTGCTTTCCCGAAGTCCGGTGGCGGTGTCGATCCGCTGACCGACGCTCCCGCGCCGATCACTGCCCAGCAGCGCAAGGAGTCCGGGATGGACCACAAGCCGCAGGCCTGAGGTGCCCATCTCCCACCCGGCGGACTGCACCCTGGCCTACATCGACCAGGCCTCCTTCCTCGGTCTGCGGGCGCTGGGTCGCGGTCCGCTGGTGCAGTTCAGTTGGATCTACGAGCGTCCGGTCGATCTGGATGGTTTGCGGCGACTACACCGCAACCTCGGGCACGGTCTGCTCGGACGGCTCATCGAGCGCTCCGCGGTGCCGTTCGGGCGGCACCACTGGGTCGCCTGGGCCGGACCGCCGGACCTCGCGGTCACCGGCGCGCCTCGGCCGCGGGATCAAGCCACCGCGTGGCTCGATGAACAACTGGCGCTCCCCATCGACCCCGAGCACGGCCCCGGATGGCGGTTGGCGGTGCAAACGCTGACCGGCGGCGGTGCGGCCGTCACACTCATCGCCTCCCACGCGGTCTGCGACGGCCTGGGCCTGGGGCTGGCGGTTGCCGAAGCCGCCCAGGGCATCACCCGTGATCTTGGCTACCCGCCGCCGAAGGCCCGCACCCGCGGTCAGGCCTGGCGCCAGGACATCCGCGAGGTCCTGCGCTCGGTACCCGACATGGCCCGGGCGGCGGCCGCCGCGGTCCGGCTGGCGGGGCGCAACACAGACGACTTCTCCTCATCGGCAGCGCGGTCGGCCCCAGCGGCCACGCTGCACGGTTCGCAACGCGTCACGATCCCGGCGCTGGCGGTGTTCATCGACGAGGCCCAGTGGGACCGCCGCGCAGAAAGCCTTGGCGGGACGAGTAATTCGTTGTTCGCCGGAATCGCCGCGCGGCTCGGCCACATCATCGGGCGGGTGGACGACGCCGAGCAGGTCAAATTGTCCTTCCCGGTCAGTGAGCGAACCGAAGGCGACACCCGGGCCAACGCCCTGACCGCCATGATGCTCACCGTTGATCCGGCCGGGGTCGCCGAGAGCCTGGCCGGGGTCCGCGCGGAGATCAAGAGAGGCCTGACAGCACTGTCGGCGACCCGTAACGAACTGCTGGCGCCGCTTCCGCTGACCCCGTTGGTGCCCCAGCGGCTGGCACGCAAACTGGAGGGCCTGGCGTTGGGCTCCGGTTCGCCGGTCGGCTGCTCCAACCTCGGGGCGTTGGATCCGGCCGTCAACCGGCCCGACGGCACCGACGCCGATTATTTCTGGATGCGTCAGATGGAATCCCAGATCACCCCCGACATCTTGAACCTGCTGGGCGGGACGCTGTACCTGGCCTCCGGACGGCTGCACGGCCAGGTGTTCCTGGCGGCCTCCGGGTGGGAAGCGGACTGCGCC
>Ga0164292_10004716_pt1 | contig 11108 bp, 10 predicted proteins | sample GEODES117metaG_FD_111486 | JGI IMG/M metagenome (GOLD analysis project Ga0164292, IMG submission 111486) | Eutrophic lake water microbial communities from Lake Mendota, Wisconsin, USA - GEODES117 metaG | ecosystem: Environmental > Aquatic > Freshwater > Lake | place: USA: Lake Mendota... | reverse complement strand
CACGTGGCTGTCGATGCCGCCCGGAAGCACGAAAAGGCCGGTGGCATCGACGATGCGCGCCGCATCGGTCAGGTTCTCGGCAAGCGCGACGATCCGGCCGTCCCGGACCCCGACATCGCAGCGTGTGGTGTCGCCAGCCGTGATGACGGTGCCGCCGCTGATCACCAGATCCAGTCGTGCCATGCGAAGTGCCCCCTGTCGCGCTTCCTTGCGCAAGTCCCATCCAAGACGCAAGACCCAGCAAGACGCGTGGCCATGCCGACGTCAATCCGCCACCGCTATCCGGCAAGGCGGCGTGCAGCCGCGAACCAGCCCTTGTCGGCACCGGGTCTGGCTCCGCGAATGGGGCCGACGGCTTTCATCATCGTCACCTTCAGCCCGGTGAAATCGAGGATCTGGCGGCGCAGGGCACCCAGCCAGGCATTGCGATAGACCAGCCACAGGAACCAGACGGGCGTGTCCGTGGTCACCAGCACGCGGGCCGTGCGGCCGGAAAGCAGCTTGACTGGCAAGGGCTTGCCCTCGACATAGGCAAAGGCAAATCCGGGCAGCAACGCCCTGTCGAACAGCCCCTTCAGCTTGGCCGGCGGGCCGCCCCACCACAAGGGATGGACCAGCACCAGCGTCGTGCACCAGGTCAGGTCCTGCTGGAAGGCGATCAGATCAGGCTCAAGGTCCTTGCGTGCCCGGTAGCCTTCGGTCAGGTCCGGGTCGAAGGTCATGTCCTCAAGGTGCCTCATCCGCACCTCGGCACCGGTCTCTCCGGCAGCCTTCGCTGCCTCTTCAGCCAGTGCCGCGCATAGCGAGCCGCGCGAAGGATGTCCGTTCAGCACCAGCACGCGCCGGCCGCCTGTCGTCGTGATGTCTGTCATGATCCATCTCTTCAGGTCCCCGCCTTGTCCGCAGATAAGCCGACATCAGGACCATGACGACGGTGTGGAAAAAAAACGGGCAGAATCTGTGGATCTGATCGTCAAAGCGGCACCGGTCCGCACCGACCCGGTTGGCTGGACCGCAATGGAGGCGCCCTGACAGCGCTTGCAGGAAACAGCCATTAACGCATTGTTAACGATCATGTTCCCGGCCTTCTAAAACGATATTGGCAACACGGATGACCCGGCCCAGGAGGCCAGGAGAGCGGTGCGCGTCCCCGCCAGTCAGATGCAATATGAGGGCAAGCGCCCGGAAGAGCGACCCGGCCTTGCATCGCCCATGTGCCGAAGGGTCGCGGGATTTTCCCGCTTCTGACGGTAAAGGAAAACCTGGAAACCGGCTTTGCGCCGCTCAGGCCCGCCGACCGGCACATTCCGGCAGAGCTGTTCGAGCTGTTTCCCGTGCTCCAGTCGATGCTGGGCCGTCGTGGCGGCGATCTCTCCGGCGGCCAGCAGCAGCAACTGGCCATAGCCCGCGCTCTGGTGACGCGCCCGAAACTGCTCGTCCTCGACGAGCCGACCGAAGGCACCAGCCATCGATCATCAAGGACATCGGCCGCACCAGCGCCTGGCTGCGCTGCCGCGGCGACATGGCCATCGTGCTGGTCGAACAGTATTTCGACTTCGCCCAGGAACTCGCCGACCACTGGTATGTGATGGACCGCGGCGAGGTCATCCTGTCGGGCACCCGCGCAGAAATGAACGAAGCCGAAATCCGTCCGCGCATGAGCGTCTGAGCCGGCCCTCCTCAGGCCTGCCTCCTGAGCGCGGCCAGCACTGCGTCACGCTGCGGCAGGGGCGCAACCGCGCCATAGCCGGTGGTCGAGAGTGCGGCGGCCGCACAGGCATAGGACGCGGCCGCAAACGGATCGCGCGTCCTGACCCATTCGGCCAGGAAAGCGCCGTCGAAACAATCTCCAGCGCCGGTCGCGTCGATGGCAGCGACCGTTATCGAAGGCACCATGCGCCGCTCGGCCCTGGTGGAGACCAGCGCACCATCCTTGCCGAGCGTCATGGCCACGATCGACGAGCCGCGCCCGAGGTAGAAATCAGCAATCGCATCAGGGTCGGTGAGGCCGGTGAGCTGGCGCGCATCGTCGAGCCCGGGCAGCGCGATGTCGGCCATGGCCATGGCGGCGTTGATCACGGCCTGTGCCCGCGCCAGTGGCCAGAGCCGGAGCCTGAGATTGGTGTCATAGGAGACCGTGACGCCGGCCACGCGCGCGATGCGGATGGCTTCGAACACCATGTCGGCTGCGGAGGGTGAGATCGCCTGGCTGATGCCCGAGACGTGCAGCACCTTCCCCTGCCGGATCATGGCCTGCGGCAGGTCTGCCGTGGTCATGCGCGCGGCGGCTGAACCAGCACGCATGTAGGAGAACTCGTGTCCGTTCTTGCCATGCGTGATGAAGTAGATGCCCGTATGGGCCGTCCGGTCCACTTTGACGGCTGTGCTGTCCACGCCCTCCTTTGCCCACAGATCAAGGAACGAGCGCCCGAAACTGTCATCTCCCAAAGCGGTGATGTAGCCCGTGCTCGCGCCCGAGCGTGCCGCCGCGATGATGGCGTTCGATGTATCGCCGCCATGCCCGAAGAGGTAGCGGGGATCGCCGGGCGTTGTCTGGCTGAACTCGCCAAGCGGCTCGCCGATGGCGAGGATGTCGGGAACCAAGGTCATGATGATCCACTTCCGGTGCGTGGGCAAACGGCCTTGACCGGGTGATCCGACGTCAGCGCAACGCCGTCAAGACCCAGTGCCGGTGACAAGGGCCGAGGGCAGCTGCCCGACGAAGTCGAGCCGGCGCGTCCTGATGAAGTCGGTGAAGGCCGTTGCCGGCGGCGAGAGCAGTCCCGGCGCTCTGACCAACAGCACCTGTGAGGACAAACCGGGGCGCAGCGGCAGCAGGGCCAGCCGTGCATCGGCGGCCAGTGCCGGCCCCGGGCATGCAATGATCGCGACCCCGCCTGTCGCCGCCACCAGTTCGCACACGGCTGCGGTCGTGCGGGCTTCGAAACGCAGGTCCCGCCGGATGGCGGCAGCCTCGAACAGCCGATCGACATCGGCGCGGAAGGCGGAATCCAGCCGGTAGGAAATGAACGCCCATCCTGCCAGGTCGGCAGGCCCGACAGGCCCCGCATGCCGGGCCAGCGGGTGATCGCGCGGCACCACGCAGGCCGCCTCGGTGGTGCCAATGGTCTCGGCCTCGATGCCGGGCTGGCTCATCGGCTCGAAGGTGATGCCCAGATCGCACTGGCGCGCGCCCAGCCAGTCAAGCGCATCGAGCGTCGCCGCCACCTCGACGCAGACCGAGATCGACCGATGAGCGGCAGCGAAGGGCGCAAGCATCTGCCCGGTCACGGCAGACAGCAGGCTGGGAATCACCGCCAGGCGCAATTGCCCCTCGCCGCGCTCCCGCAGCGCCCGGGCCACTTCTTCGATCTGGCCAAGCCCCACCAGCGAGCGCTCGACCTCGGCATGGAGTGCCCGCGCCCTCTCGGTTGGGCTGAGCTGGCGCGCCGTGCGCACGAACAGGGCAAAGCCTGCACTCGCCTCGAGATCGGCGAGCAGCCGGCTGATCGCCGGTTGGGAAACGCGCAGCATGACAGCGGCGCGCGTCACCGAGCCGGCCACAATCACCGCATGGAAGGCCTCGAGCTGCTTGAACGTCATCGCCATGGCGCACCCTGCGCAAACATAACATCGTCAGGTGTCTTGGCAAAGATTGATGCTTGGATATTATGTGAAAGAGGACCGCCCGATGCAGCGCTTTTCCTTTCTGTCACTGGCCCGCAACGCCCTCTCCCATCACGAGGGCTGGCACCGCGCGTGGCGCAGCCCGCCCCTGCAGGATGCCTATGACGTGGTCATCGTCGGCGCGGGCGGGCATGGCCTGTCGACCGCCTATCACCTCGCCAAGGAGCATGGCGTCACCAATGTCGCGGTGATCGAGAAGGGCTGGCTCGGCGGTGGCAACACGGCCCGCAACACGCACACCATCCGCGCCAACTTCCTGCGCGATGTCTCGATCCGCTTTCACGATGTGTCGGTGAAGCTCTACGAGCAGTTGTCGCGCGAGCTCAACTACAACATCCTGTTCAGCCAGCGCAGCATGATCGATCTGATCCAGAGTTGGGGAAAGCTGCGCGACCTTCGCCGCCGCTCGCTCGCGATGGCGCTGCATGGCCCTGCCTATGACCTCATTTCAGTCGATGAGGTGCGCCGGCGCATTCCGGCCATGGGCGATCTGGCCGGGGTTCGCCTGCCGCCCCTCGCCGGCATGGCCCACCCTGACGCCGCGATGGCTCGCCACGATGCGGTGGCGTGGTCCTATGCCCGTGCTGCCGATGCGCGCGGCGTCGAGATCCATCAGCACACCGAGGTCACCGGCTTCGTGCGCGATGCACGCGGCCGGGTCACGGGGGTTGAAACCAGCCGGGGCACGGTGCGCGCCGGGCAGGTGGCCCTCGCAACAGCGGGCAACACCAGCCATGTCGCTGCCAAGGCAGGGCTGTCGCTGCCGCTCGTGACGCGCAATCTCCAGGCCTTCGTCTCCGAGCCGATCAAGCCGATCATCGACGTGATCGTCAACTGCCCGGATGTGGGGCTTTACGTGATGCAGTCCGACAAGGGCGAACTGGTCATCGGGGGCGGCACGGATCCGATCCCGTCCTACCGGCAAGGCTGCCACGTCGCCACCTTCGAGGATGTGGTGGCCTCGCTGGTCGAGCTGTTCCCGCGCTTCAAGGCCCTCAGGATGCTGCGGCAATGGGGCGGCGCGATCGAGTTCGCCTATGATGCCAGCCCGATCATCTCGAAGACGGATGTGGAGGGCCTTCTGGTCAGCACCGGCTGGTATGGCGGCTTCAAGTCGATCCCGGTCGGCGGCCTCACCTATGCGCACCTGATCGCGACCGGTGCGCCCCATCCGCTGGCCGAGGCCTTCGGGCTCGACCGCTTCACCGGGCTGCGCTTCCTGCTCGAAGCCGGCACCGTGGCGCAAAGGTAGAACGGCCATGTTGCAGATCTCCTGTCCCTGGTGCGGATTGCGTCCCGAAGGCGAGTTCGTCTGCCTTGGGGAAGCTGTGCCGCCGCGCCCGGATCCTGCCGCCCTCACGGCCGGGGAATGGGCTTCCAGTCTCGCCAATCGCGCCAACATCCGCGGGCTTCATGCCGAGCGCTGGTGGCATGTCCGGAGTTGTGGGCGCATCCTCACCATCTGGCGTGATACCGTGAGCCACGCCATCGTGCCGGCTCCGGCCAGCATGGCTGCGCCGAAGGCCACGCCGTGACCGCGCGACGCCTGGCCCATGGCGGCATCATCGAGCGGTCACGGCCGCTTTCCTTTCGCTTCGATGGCATGGATCTGAGCGGCTTTGCCGGCGACACCGTGGCGTCGGCTCTGATGGCCAACGATGTCGCGCTGGTCGGGCGCAGCTTCAAGCTGCATCGCCCCCGCGGCTTCTTCGGCGCAGGCCACGAGGATGGCGTGATGGTCAGCCGCCTTTCCCCAAGGGCGGCCACCAACCAGTTGGCGACGGTGACGCCGCTGGAGAAGGACGCAACCTATGTCAGCGTCTCGACCTGGCCCAATGCGCGCCACGACATCGGAGCGGCAGCGCAATGGTTCTCGCGTCTGCTGCCTGCGGGCTTCTACTACAAGACCTTCATGCTGCCCAACTGGCATCTGTTCGAGCCGTTCATCAGGGGCGCTGCCGGGCTTGGCCGGGTGCCCGATCCAGCCTGGGAGCCGGTTTCGGAAAGCCGCTTCGGTGACTGCGATGTACTGGTGGTCGGTGCCGGACCTGCGGGCCTTGGCGCGGCGCTCACCGCAGCGCGGTCCGGCGCAAGCGTCATGCTGGTCGACGATGGCGAAGCGCCCGGCGGACGGCTGGTGCTCGACGGGCTTGACGATGGCGGCTGGGCCAGTCGCACCGTGGCCGAACTGGAAACCCTGCCGTATGTGCGCTTGCTCCGGCGCGCCACGGTCTGGGGCTATCACGAGCATAATCTCCTGACCGTGATCGAGCGCAGGCCCGTCGATGCGCCCGATCTTGACCTGCGCAACTGGAAGATCAGGGCCCGGCAGGTGGTCATCGCCGCCGGCGCGCACGAGCGTCCGATTCCCTTCGTCGATGGCGACCGGCCCGGTGTGATGCTGGCCTCGGCGGCGCGCAGCTTCCTGCACCGCCATGGCGTGCTGGCCGGCGAGCACGCCGTGCTGTTTGCCAACAACGATTCCGCGCGCGGGGCAGCACTGGATCTGGCCGGGGCCGGTGCCGCCGTGACGCTTGTCGACATCCGGCCCGATCCCGGCGGCATGGCCGCTGCCGCGCTCGCGCAAAGCGGCGTGACCCTCATCGCCGGCGGCTGTGTGCTCCGTGCCGTCGGTGCCAAGCGCGTCGAGGCCGTGGAGATGCGCCATGCCGATGGTCGTCTTGCCACCCTGCCGTGCGATCTCGTCGCTGTGTCGGGCGGCTGGAACCCGGCTTTCCACCTCGCATCCCAGACCCGCGAGGCGAAGTCGGTCTGGCATCATGAGCTTGCAACCTTCGTTGCCAGCCATGGCGAAGGGCGCTTCCGGCTCGCCGGCGCTGCCCGCGGCGTCTTCGAAGCCGGTGCCTGCGCGCGCGATGGCATGGAAGCAGGGCAGGCGGTGTTGCGGGCCATCGGGCGCAAGGCGCCAGCCATCGACCTGCCCGGACCGGACGATCCCTTCGCGGCCCGTTCGGTCGCACCACTCTGGTTCGTGCCGCCGCGCCGCCGCCGCGACAAGGTCTTCGTCGACCTGTCCGGCGACGTCACCACGGCCGATCTGGAGCTGGCGCTGCGCGAGGGCTACGATTCGATCGAACTGGTGAAGCGCTACACCACCGCCGGCATGGGTGTGGATCAGGGCAAGTCCGGGAACGTCAATGTCATCGGCATCGTCGGTGCGCTCACCGGGCAAGCCACGGAACTGGTTGGAACGACGACCTTCCGCCCGCCTTTCGTGCCGGTCGAGTTCGGTGCGATTGCCGGCGCGCGGCACAAGGCCCGGCTCTACCCCTGGCGTCACACGCCCCTTGCGGACTGGCACCTTGCGCGCGGCGCGGTGATGTACGAGGCGGGTCTTCGCTGGCAACGACCGGGCTTCTATCCGCTGCCGGGCGAAGATGGCGCAGCTGCGGCCGGCCGCGAGGCCCGCGCCGTGCGCAACGGTGTCGGCGTCTATGACGGAACGCCGCTGGGCAAGTTCCAGCTCAAGGGCCCCGATGTCGGCAAGCTGCTCGATCTCGTCTACATCAGCGATTTCGGCAAGGTCGCGGTGGGGCGCGGCAAGTATGGCGTGATGATGTCCGATGACGGGCTCATCATGGATGACGGCGTCGCCTTCCGCCTCGCAGAGGACCGCTGGCTGCTGCATTCCTCCACCGGAGCCGCCGACAGGGTCCATGCCCATCTCGAACAGATCGTGCAGGTGCACAGGCCCGATTGGCAGGTCAGCGTCATTCCGGTGACCACGCAATGGGCCAACGCCACCCTGTGCGGTCCCTGTGCGCGCGATGTGCTGGTGGCGCTGAAGCCGGATTTCGATGCCTCACGCACGGCCTTGCCGTTCATGGGGATGGCAGAGGGCCATCTAGGCGCGATCCCCGTGCGGGTGTTCCGCGTGAGCTGGACTGGCGAGTTGAGTTTCGAACTCAACACGCCTGCCCGCCATGCGGCTGCGCTCTGGGAGATGGTGATGGCCGCCGGCGCACCCTTCGGCATCACGCCGGTGGGATCGGAAGCCAACCACATCCTGCGCGTCGAGGCGGGCTACATCTCGACCGGCCATGAGGTGGATGGCACCGCCGATCCGCATGATCTGGGTCTCGGCGCTCTGGTCTCGGCCACTAAACCCGACTTCCTCGGCAAGCGCGCCATGGCCATGCGCAGGCAACGCGATCCGGTCCGCTTCGAGCTGGTCGGCCTGCTGCCATCCGATCCGGAGCGTTTCCTGCCAGAAGGCGCGCCGCTGACGCCGGGCGGGGACAAGGTCGATCAGGAGGGCTTTGTCTCGGCCTGCGTGCGCAGCGTCACGCTCGACAGGGTGATCGCTCTTGGGCTGCTCCGGGCCGGTCGGTCGCGGATCGGCGAGACCGTGCACGCGCGGATACGCAATGACATCGTGCCGTTGCGTGTCGTGGCACCGGTGTTCCATGATGCCGACAGGGCAAGGGTGCGCTCATGACCCAGCTTCGCTATCAGGCGCGGATCGAGCGGCTGCCCATGCTGGCGCTGTTTGAGGCGCGCGGCAATGCCGTTGCGCTCGCTGACGCAATCACGGCTGCCGGTCTTGTCTGGCCAAAGGACCAGCACCGCTTCTTGCCGGATCAGACCGGCACCGGGGTGCTGCTGCTCGGGCCGGCCCGATTGCTGGTGTTGGCTTCTGCGGCGCAGGAGCCCGCGCTCGCGGACGCTCTGGGTCGCGCCTTTGCGGCCCAGCCGCGGGCCGATCTTGCGATGGTTTCGGACATGTATGCCGTCTTCTCGGTCAGAGGGCCCGGCGCGCTCGATGTGCTGCGCCAGGGTGCGCCGCTGGATCTTTCGCCCGCGGCCTTCCCGCCCGGCTCGGTGGCTGGCACGGAGCTGTGGTCGGTAACCGCAATCATCCTGCGCAGTCCCGGTCCCGAGGCTGCTTTCACGCTGCTCGTCGACACGTCTCTGGCAGGTTACGTCGGTGACTGGCTGGCGGTAGCAATGGGCGCACCCTCTGTGCTGAAGCCGGGCACGATGGCGAGCCCCCCGCGTTCGCTGAGCCCCTGAGCGCTGACGATACCGGCTGGTTCCAGGCTCGTTCGTCGTCAGGATTCTGCTATCACATACGAAAAAGCCCTGAGCAGGAGCGCGCCATGACCGCGATCGATATGCATTCCCACTACTATGGCGGCCTCGTCGATGACCTGTTGAGGCGCACCACCCGGCCCTTCGTCTCCCGCAACGACAAGGGCCGGTTGGTGCTCAACGCCATGACGGCATCCACGGTGATGTCGGACGGTTATACGGATCTGGCAGCGCGGCTGGCCTGGATGAATGCCAACCGGATTGCCACACAACTGATCACTTTTCCCGGTGCGCTCGGCGTGGACGTGATGCCGGTGGCCGAGGTCGCCGTTCCGATCAGGGCGTTCAACGATCATCTGGCCGCGATCTGTGCCGGATCGGGCGGGCGCTTTGCCGGTCTGGCTGGTCTGCCTCTGGCCGATATCGCACTGGCGAGGGCAGAGATGGTCCGGGTGCGGCGCGAGTTGCGTCTTCCTGGCGTGATCCTGCCAGGTGACTATTTTCTGTCGGCGTCTTCTGCCGCGCTGCTGGCGCCGGTGTTCGAGGCCGCCAACGAGACCGGCGCACTGCTGATGATCCATCCCGGCCTGATGCCGGGCGGGGTGCCCCCGGAGCCCTATCCGGATGCGACGGTCTATCGCGCGTCGGTGCTGAACCTTCAGGCCAGCCTGGCCCAGATGGGAATGACCGTGCTGTCAGCCAAACTCGCCGAAGCCTACCCCCGCATCACATTCCAGCTCGTCAATCTCGGCGGGACCATCCCCTTCGTGCTGGAACGCCTTGAGGCCGTCGCCCTGTCCCGCCCGCCGCATGAGCCCTTTGAGCGCGCGAGCCTGCGCGGCATGGTCTATGATTGCGCCTCGCTGGGGCCACGCGCGCTGGAACTGGCGGTCAGGGTCTTTGGTGCTGACAGGGTGATGCTCGGCACCGACTATCCGATCTTCTCGCCCGATCAGGTGACACACACCCTCGAAGCGGCCGAACTTGGCGACGCCGACAAGGCCATGATCCTGCGTGGTACTGCCGAACGGGTGCTGGGCAGCCTTGCCTGACCAGCCCTGCCTCGCGCAGGGACAGGCGCGCCTGTCCTAGAGCCTCAACCTGACAGGGCCGTCCGGCACCGAGCAGCAGAGCAGGGCCTGGCCATTCTGAGGCATCTCGAGTGGCTCCTCGACATAGCGGACCTCGCCTTCGATGCTGCAAAGGCAGGTGTTGCAGATGCCGTTCCGGCACGAGAAGGCTGGCGACAATCCTTGCGCCTCGGCAAAGTCCAGCAAGCTTGCCTGCGCCCCGTCCCAGACGGCGGAGCGGCCGGACAGCGTGAAGGTCACCGTGCTCTCTTGTGCCGGATCATGTCCCGAAGCCCCGCTATCCAGGCTGGTGGTCGTGGGTCCGTCAGCAGCGGCGGCGGCAGGTGGTGCCTCAGCTGGAGCGAGTGTCCGGGCCGGTCCGAAAAATTCGTAGGCGATCCGTTCTTGCCGGACGCCAAGCTGAAGCAGCGCGTCGAACATGGCCTGCATGAACGCGCCCGGCCCGCACAGATACGCGGCATAGTCATCCAGCGGCAGCACCGAGCGCAGCAGGGCGCGGGTGACGAGGCCTTCATGCTGATGCTGCCCGGCAGCGCGGTCTGCCTCGGTCGGTGTGGCCAGCACGGTGATGCGTCTGAACGAAGGGCTGCGCCGCTCAAGGTCGGCCAACTCCCGCGCAAAGGGCATGACCATACCATTCCCTGAGGCATGGATCAGCCACACTGGCCGCGTTCCCTCCCGGGCCAGCGCATGCGCCATCGACAGCAGCGGCGTGATACCGATGCCGCCGGCCAGCAGCAGCACGGCTCGGCCCGAGGCCTGATCGGGGGTGAACCTGCCCTTTGGGCCACTCGCGGCAACAAGCGCGCCTTCCTGCATCAGGTCGTGCATCACGCCCGATCCGAAGCCGCCCGGCTCATGCCTGACGCTGATGCGATAATGTGTCCGGTCCGCCGGGTCCGACGAGATCGAATAGTTGCGCGGAACGGGGCGGCCCTCTCCCGCTTCGAGGCGGAAGGTCAGGAACTGGCCCGGCTCGAACGGCGCGAGCGGGCCGCCATCAGCAGGAACCAGATGCAGCGACACCACCGTCTCGCTCTCGCGTACCCGACGGATGACCCGATAGGTGCGCCAGTTGCCGCCCTCTGCCTGCATCCGTCAGGCCGCCGCCCGTGCGCTCTCGGCCTCGATCCGCGCCTTCAGCAGCTTGCGGAACCGCAGCGCCCCGGCATCGAGCGCCAGATCGAGATAGGGTGTCTTGCGCTCCTTCATGCCCAGATGCACGGCCTCCAGCACCTCCCGGTCCTCGGTGAAAGCCATCAGGGCACCGGCATTCAT
>Ga0164292_10004712_pt1 | contig 11115 bp, 6 predicted proteins | sample GEODES117metaG_FD_111486 | JGI IMG/M metagenome (GOLD analysis project Ga0164292, IMG submission 111486) | Eutrophic lake water microbial communities from Lake Mendota, Wisconsin, USA - GEODES117 metaG | ecosystem: Environmental > Aquatic > Freshwater > Lake | place: USA: Lake Mendota, Wisconsin... | reverse complement strand
CTGGCGGCGGCATCGAGTTTATGCGGCCCTGGTCCGAGCAGGTCTACGGTATCCCGCCCGAACAGGTCGTCGGCAGCAGCATCAAGACGACGCTTGAACTCCGCGACGGCCGGCCGGTTCTTCAAAGGCTGCCGGAGCTGAACTTCAATGACGACAAAGCCGGCAAGCCCGTTGCCATCAACCAGCACATCGGCCGCAGGCCCATCGCCGCGTTCGGTAATTCACGGGGCGATCAGGAGATGCTGGAATACACTCATCACGGTCGCGGTGCACGGTTTGCATTGCTGGTGCTGCACGACGACGCGGACCGTGAGTGTGCCTACGGTCCCGCCCGCGGCCTACCCGACGTCCGCCTTGGCGCTTTTCCGGCCGCGCTCGATGAGCAGGCGGAGAAGAACGGCTGGACCGTCGTGAGCATGAAGAATGATTGGAAGACCGTTTTCCCCGTTGCGGAGCCTCCGGCCACCCGGCTTGGTCAGTAAGCCTCTGCGTCCGCCACGATGCGGCCGGTCCGCTCTGCGTGCACGAGCGAAAGATAGGCCGGCCAGTGGCACTTCGGCAATCGTCGGCCTAGTGGGGCGGATCATGAGGAGCAGCAGCCGGGGCTGGTCGGGCTGTATGCGGTCCGATCGCGGAGGTGCCGAGGAACTTCCTATCTACGCTCAAGGCCGAGTATTGCTCGGTGGCGCAGACCGGCCTTGAAACCGCTCTCCTCGCGGGCCGTCCGCACCGTGGAATGGATTGCCGTCAGAGGCCGTCGATGTCGATCACGGGCAGCTCGTCAAGCGACACCTGAAAGTTTGCCCGGTCGTCGTGAACCTGCACGAACTCTTCTCAGTCGGTCGGGGGGACACGGGCGGGAGAGACAGGCGGCGGTTCGAGCGGCTCGCCGAGGTGCCTCAGGATCTTCCGGATCGGCCCCGGCCACTGCGCGGAAAGACATGTCGTCCACAAGGGCGATCGCTGCCGCCGGGACCACGTGACCACGAGGCGCCGATTCAGCGGCGGCGCCGGCGGCCGACCGGCATGTCATCTGCAGAACTGGCCTGCATCTCGGTCGCCGCGGCAGCCATCGTGCCCATGTCGGCGAAGGCCGCCGAACGCGGGCTGACGGCGACGGATTCGGCTGGCTCGGCGTCGGCCGCCGCTGCGTACGCCGCGAAAGACTCGCTCACGTCCGCGCCGCGAGCGTAGGCGGAGGGCAGGAGCGTACACGTCCAGCCACTGGAGAATGGGAGTGTCGAAAAGTCACCGAAGTACAGCACGCCGGAGTCGTCCCACGTCGACGTGCCGTCGTCGCCGAATTCGGCGTTTTCGTCCGACGTGAGCACTGCTTCTGTGCCGTACGACGACCAGTCGTTGACGACATAGAGGCTGCCCGATGGGTCGACGGTGCCATCGTCTGCATAGGCGTCCAGGGCGGACTGGTCGCCACGGTCGAAGACGGTCTGCTCGGAAACGGGCAGCGCCCATTCGAGCGGGAAGCCGCTGATCCAGCACCCGTCGCCGTAGTCGGAAATCTGTACGAAGGGATCGACGAAGTCATGCGGCTGCAGTTCGCAGAAGTCATACGACTGCAGTTCGCACACGGCCGGATCCCAGGCCTGCCATTCGTCGACGGCGATCGGATCAATCGACTCGTTCGTCATCTCGTCAGGCACCGGATCAAAGGCGGCCTCGATGACGTCGGCCGCCATCATTGACCGCGACTCGAGCGACTCGACGCGGCACCGGTATCCGCGCGACCGCGGCCCGACGAATGACGTCCGCTTCAGTAATCGGCCCATGGTTTCAACGCTCCGGTAGAAGACGGCTCCGGGACAATTCATCGACCTTGTCAGGTCGGGCACTGCGGGAAAATCTGGCAGGTTGGGGCGGCCTGCGGGGCTTCGTGAGAAAGGCTTATCCCGGGGAGTTTGCCCTGTTTTGCCCGTCCGGCCCTCACGCCCGGCCGCCGCAGTCCCGAGGCGGGCCGCACCGCCGCCCCCACGCCGGTGAGCCCGAGGATTGCGATCACCCATGCCGCAGGCTCCGGCACCGCCCAGATCCCCAACTGGGCGTTGGGCACGAACGCCTCGTTCACGATCTTCGATCCGGCGCTCACGATGAACTCGGACAGCCCGAAGGGCGACGACGGGGCCAGCGGATCGTACCCGAGCGTGGTACTCGTGCTGCTGGTCTGGAGGGAGTTCCAGTTGTAGGTGTAGCCCATGGCGGACCACGGATAAATTGTCTGGGCCTGGTTCCACTCCACGTAGTCCGTCAGTGTGGAGTAGGTCTTGGTGTCGTCGCTGTAGTCGAGATACGTGAACCCTGCCGGGGCTCCGGTGGTCACGGCCTGGTAGCTTCCGTCGCTGTACGTGGGAAGCGTGGGGAGCTGGGATGTGATGTCGGCCGAGTAGGCCGGGCGTGCGATGTTCGCGATCGGCGTCCAGAAAAATGCCAGTCCTCTGTCGCTGTCCTCGGTCGTCGGCAGGCCGAGGGCCTGCTGGATTCGATGCTGGGCATCCAGCGGCGACGGGACCGAGGTTCCCGTGAAGTAGGTGCCGCGGAGGTAGTTGCGGAGCGAATCGCCCGCGGTGACGAACGGCATGGCGTAGTGGATGGTGCTGTCAGTCCCTGTGCGGGACAGTGTGGTCACCGTGCCCGGGGGAGCGGTCCAGGTGGCAAAGGGCCTGGAGAACGTCGCGACGAGCGTGCATTGGACGTCAACGGAGTCGATCGTCTTGACCTGGTACAAGGTCGGCTCCGCGGGATTCCACGTGATCGTCGTCAACGTGGTGCCGGGGAGCGTTGTGCGGGGCGTGGTGGCCACCTGCGGGACCCCGCCGGAGATCGAGTCCCAGTGGTACGACTGATTGGTGATGGCCGCGCTCGCGGCGAAGGCGGCGGCATTCTGGGCGGGCGTGGGCTGTGCCGCTGCCGGAGCCGCGAGCAGCAGCGCGATCGTGAGCCCGGAGAGCCTCGCCAAGCCGCCGGCGCCGCCGGTTCGTCGTGATTCCATGGAAGGTGTACCTACCGCGGCTCGTGATCGAGGCGTCATGCTGTCCACGGCGATCGCACGATGCCGGCCGATTCTATACGCCCGGCGGCAGCGTTACTCCGGAGCGGGCCGGTCGCTTCCCCGCGTCGAACAACGCCGTGGCATGGGATACCGTCAGAGGCTGCGGATGTTGATCACGGGCAGAAAAGTCGGGTGAAGCCTGAAGATTGTCCCGCCCGTCATGGGCCTGCACGAGTTCTGCTCAGTCGGTCGGCGGGCCCGAGCTTGTGATTCGGCGCGAACACCCCTGGCTTGCCCCGTCACGATCTGAACAGCATGCTCGCCTCGGGCCTCTGCTCGCTTCCCACCATCGTCTCGAGGTCGGCCACGACATCCCGCATCGCGACCGCCTGGGCCGTCATCTCCTCAGCCGCCACCGACCCCTGCTCGGCGCCCGCTGCCGCACGGTGGGTGACCTGCTCGATCTGCCCGATGGCGGCGCCAATCCGAGCCACGGCATCGTGCTGTGCTCGACTGCCGTCACGAACGTTGTCCATGAGTGCGCGAACCTCCGCACCCAGCGCTGCCAGCGTGCGGATCGCCTCGGAGAGCCGCGACATCTTCTCGTGGCCGACCTGCGTCCGGGCGATGGACTCCTCGATCAGGGCAGTGGACTCGCCGGCCGCGCCGGCACACCGCTGGGCCAGCCGCCGAACCTCGTCGGCCACCACGGCGAACCCCTGACCGGCCTCGCCCGCGCGGGCGGCCTCCACGGCGGCGTTGAGCGCGAGAATGTTCGTCTGAAAGGCGATCTCGTCTACGAGCTTGTTGATTTTTGAGATCCGTCCGCCCGCGTCGGCGATCTCCTCGATGGCCGTCACCATTTCACCGAGGAGGACTTTGGCACCGGCAAACTCCTGCTGCTCCCGGGCCACCAGTTCGCTGGCCGACTGGGTCCGCCTGGCGTTGTCGGTCGCTCCTGCGGCCATCTCCCGAGCTGAGGTCGAGATCTCCTCGAGCGCGGCGACCTGCTCAGTGGCACCGTGGGCCAAGTGCCGGCTCGACGAGGCAACCTCCGTCGCACCGGTAGCCACGTGTTCGGAGCTGTCGGAGAGCTTACTGATGGCCTGCCGCAGCGCGGCCGCATGGCGGCGAATACCCAGCCACGCCGTCACCAGCGCGATCGCCGTCAGGATGAGGCCCGCCAACTGCAGCAGGTCGCCCCACCTGCGGAACCGCAGCGTCGCTTCCTCCGTGCGATCATCGAGCAGCGTCACGAACTCGCCAATCGGTCCCATGATGATGGCCTTGTCGGCGTGATACTTGTCGTCGTGCATGATGCGTCGGGCCAGCTCGGGATCGGGAGTCCCTTTTTTGGTGTAGCCGCCACGCCCATCGTCAAACTCCCCCTTGATCGCGTGCATGGCGATCGTCTCGGTGGTCACCAAGGCATTGGAATTGTCCTCGGCCTCCTTGAGCTTGGCGAACTCCGCGGGTGTAAAGCCTTGCTGCTGCATAAGCGTGCGGAGTGGCACGATCCGGCCGTCGGGCCTGGGCTGCTTCCCATTCCGGACGTCGAGCACGTGCCAATACTGCTTTTCATAGTCGGTATCTCCCGTCACGACGTAGGTGCGGGCCATCCGCGTGAGTTCGTCGGAACTGGCACGCAGTTCGCTCGCCAGCCGCAGCGATTCATGCCTGTTGGCATGGCTGTGGTTCAAGTCCCGTTGGTTCAGGAACGTGAGCCACGACAAGACCATCAGGCCGATGACGGGGCCAAGCGACGTGAGCAGGAGGCGCTGTGTGGTGTTCATGGGAACCGGACGTGGAGGAGCCTGCCAAGAGAGTCACTCCAGGCAGTGTAGTTCCCATTTTTTGACAGCCGCGGGAAGGGACTACAACCCATACGACCACTGCGATCCGACCCAGTCAGGCCTTCTCGGCATGCCTGGTCCTTGGCGTGGGGATTATGTGAATGCCCGCGGCCGCTCCAAAGATGTTGCCACTGAGGGCGGGCTGTCGGCAGTGCCGTGCCCCCCTGAACATCGCTTGATGGTTCGAGGGATCAGCGACGCACGAGCAGGGCCTGCCCAGTGGATAGTGGGGTCAGGGGTTGGCCAAGGGCCGCAGCGGCGTCATCACCGCCCTTCAAGGCCCCAGGCCAGGTGAGGGAGCCATAGTCATCCAAAACGATCACGCCGCCTTTTTCCAGGCGGGGAAAGAAGTAGTCAACGGCTCCACGAATCGGATCATGGAGATCGAGATCGATGTGAACGAAGGAATACGTTCGTTCCGGAAGACTCGACAATACCTCCGGGATCCACCCTTGGTGGTATTCGATCGCGGGAAACTCCGACAGTGCTTTTCTGACGGCGTCTTGCGGGCAGGAGAACGTTCCTGCACGTGCGGCATACTCCCCGCCAGGGAGCGCAGGATCGGATCCACGCTGCACACGGTCCTCTCCCGTGGGCTGGCTCAAACCCTCGAATGAATCGACGATCATGAAGCCTGCCCCGTCGTGCGACGGTTTCAGGCGTTTGGCCTGCTCATTGAGAAGATAAGAAGACAGCCCCTTCCAGCAGCCGCACTCCACCTGCCAGCCGGGAACCCCGCCCGCCCAGCGGTGGATCGAGAGCAGGTTGTAAAAGCGACTCTGGCGCTTGGAGCAGACGACCTGGCCTGACTCAGGCGTGCCGGTGATCGCAAGCCCCATCGCATAACTGGATTGAAACACTGGATCCACCTGGAACAACAAGCTGGGTGCAGCATCGGCCAGGGCCAAGGCCCGCGACGCCTTCGCCCAAACGCCCACTGGGACCAACTGATAGCCGAAGCAACGTGCGGCGCGTTGGACGAGCCTTTTGACAGCGATTTTCACGGGAGCGTACTCGTGTACTCGGTTCAGCAAGCCCGCACGCCACAGGACGTCAGGCCAAGGAAGGATAGCCCCGTCCAGCCGCATCTCGCCAGTGTCCGCGGAATGACGACAGGACTGCCAACGACACGTGCGTAGGCGCCTGGCGGTTGATGAGCGGTCGACGAGGCACGGACTCCGTGGCCCGCGGCCTCACGGACCACACGTTTTACGCTCCAAAAGCCTCCTGACCCGCCACGGCGTATTGCGGAAACCACGGCGTGTCGTGGAAAGGCGGTGGAACGGTGGTGAGGGCCGCTCGCTGGAAGGATTATTCCCAGGGCCGTCTACCAAAAAGCCTTGGAAACCGCCCAAAGCCGATCCCCAGCGTGCGGGCTGATGGGCCCGCGGCAAGCGGGTAGGTCCACATTGGCCCACGAGGCCCTCTGGCTCCGCGCCGTTCGGCATCTTCATAGGTGCGGCGGCGATGCGTCGGTTCACGGGTCAGTTGCTTGTGGTCGTGCCGTTGACCTTCATGGTCGACGGCAACTCACCAGCCACTCCGTCAGCCTGGAAGCCGAAGGAGATCTCAGCGCCAGCAGCAATGGTGCCGTTCCAGTCGGCGTTCTTGATCACGTAGTGGTTGCCGACGTGGCTGACGATCACTGCGTTCCAGATGTTGACGATGTTCGCCTTCATGTCGAACTCCATCGTCCAGCCATTGATCGCCGTCGTGCCGGTGTTCTTGATCTTCATGTCGCCGTTAAACCCGGTCCCCCACGCGCTTGTCTGTGTGTAGGTAGTCACCACCTTGCCGGTGGGCGCGGGCGTCGGCATCGGCGTCGGCATCGGCATCGTGCCGTGATCCATGCCACCGGGCATGATCACGCCGATCGATGTCTGGTAGCCGTCGGTGACCTGGCCTATCGGAGCGGTTGGCGTCAGGAGCGATGCCCGGCTGACGAGCGTAAAGTGCTCGGCGGGGTGGCCGAACGGCACCTCCAGCTGATCCTCCACGATCTGGTCGTGATGGAATTCGACGTTCTCCGTCATGAGCTGTGCCTTTGTCACGCCCACGAGCAGGATGCTCTGGTTGGTCGGGAGGACGGAGATCAAAAGGCCCTCGGCCGTGTCTCTCACGGAGAGCCGCTCGCGGGTGCCGAAGTACAGGAAGCTCAGCTTCCTCGTAGCCGGATTGAAGCCCTCAATCCGCTGCTGGACTCCGTATTCGTGCGACCGCACGTAGACCGTGCTGCCGTCCCGGGGGCCGATGCCCTGCTCCCAGGAGACCACGCCGCCGATGTCCTGACGCAGGTGTTCGTTCTGAACGACGCCGAAGTTGGCCATCGTGAGGTCGCGATAGTTGATGCCGCGCAACACCTGGAACTCGGGTGTCGATGCCCACGGATTCACGATCGCCACCTCGCCGGTTTCCGTCTTGGCGACGATGAGGTTGTGGACCGACACATCAGCGAAGTCGAGGCGGTCGCGGGAGGGGTCGAATCCCACGATGTCGCCGGCCGCCGGATTGACGAGGAACACGCGGCCCGTGGTGCCATCGATTGGCGTCGGCGTTGGCGTTGGCGTCGGAGTCGGAGACGGGCTGGCCGTTACACTGCCGACGAGCGTGAGGTTCCGAAGCACTGCCGAAGTGCCGCCGGGGTTGGCGGTGAAGCCGAAGGCCGTCGAACTCCCGGCCACGAGCGAACCGTTCCAGCTCTCGTTGCGGACGGTGTAGTGACTTCCCGACCGGCTGGCGATCACGCCATTCCAGAGCGACGAGATCTGTCCGTCGAAGTCGAATTCCACCGTCCAGTTGGCATACGCGGCGCTGGTCGTGTTGCGAACCGTCACGTCGCCGTTGAAGCCACTGCCCCAATCGCTCGTGACGGAAAACGCAACCGCCGAGGACGACGTCGCGGCCACGGTAGGCGTCGGTGCAGCCACGACGGCGGGCGCGGGAAGCGTGACGGCGGGCGACGGCGTCGCCGCAGGAACTGCTGCAGGCGTCGGCGAAGGATCGTTGTTGGCGATCGTGACGGTGCCGCTCCGATCGGCGATCGTGGCGCGCTTCGGTGACGAGAGGTTGATCGAGAAAGTCTCATTTGGCTCGTAAGTACGGTCACCCTTGATCGCGATCAGCACCTGCTTGGTGGTCGTTCCTGCAGCAAATGAAACACTGCCGGTCTTTGCCACGAAGTCGCTCCCGGCAGTGGCGGTGCCGTTGGCCGTCGCGAATCGCAGGCTCACGACGCTGCTTGCAGGCTGCGAGAGCCGTAGGGTGATGGCCGCATTCGTCTTGCCGGTGTCCCCTTCCGTGATTGTGATGTCATCGATCGAGATTGACGGCGGCGTGACGGCCATCATCGATCGCGGCTCGAGCGTTTCCCCGGCCAGGCTGGCGAGCGTCGGGCGCCCGCCGCGTGGGCGAGATGTCTTCCGACGGCGGAACAGGTCGGCGATGGCGTGGGACGTGTGGGGAAAGAACCAGTTGCGCCGCGTCATGGGGGCACCTCGTGGAGGATGAAAGAAAGAAAGACGGCCCGGAAAGAGGAGGTGTGGGATGCGAAGCGAGACGAAACCGTCTCGCTATTTCCCACACACTCACAAAACGATGCTGGCAGCAATCCGCATTGCGTCAGCGTTGGCCCGACGGTCTGCCCCCGAACGACCGGCGTGGAGCTCGCGTGATGACCTCCCTGCTCCGTTCCTGATTCTTCCCGGACCACTTGCTCGAAGCAAGTGATTGGTTTGCGATTTTGGGCAGAGTCACACATCTGCTCCACGGTTGAAGAAAAGCGTTCGAAGCATCTCTTTGTCGTATCGGCGTGGTCGCGGAGCCCAGCCCCTGTTCATCAACCGTTCACGAACGGTTCAGTTCGCACGAGAGAGCCGGGAAACAGTCCGCGTGGTGTGTCGGGTGGAGGGCCGCAGCCCCAACCGGAGACGCACCGCGCGACGATCAGCGACAATGTCACCACGCTCGTCGTTTCGCTTCACCATGGAGGAGCCATAACCCTCGCTGAGAAGCCTGGTATCATTCTTGGGGTCATCATCGTGGACCATCACCATGACAGATAAACCGGTCCCGAAAGGCCCTGCCGGGCCGGAGTCTGGCGAAGATGTCGTGGCAGCCACCGCGCTGTTCAAGCAGTGGCAGGTCTACAAATCGATCATTGACCATGACTGCATGCAGCACCGGGAGATCCACGCGGCCATTCGTGCCTACGTCAAGGCCTGCTATCCGCAGCGTTTTTCACTGCTCGACCTCGGCTGCGGCGACGCCGGCGGTATTTCTCACACGTTCATGGGCACCCCCCTCGCCCGTTACACCGGCGTCGACGCCTCGGCGGCAGCCTTGCAGGAGGCCCTCCGGCAGCTCGTCGCCGCCCCCTTCGACGTGGCACTGATCGAAACGGATCTCCTGGGGTATCTGACGGTTGCCGCGAATCGCGACGCCCCCCGTTCCGACCTGATTCTTTCAGGCTACGTCGTCCACCATCTCTCGGTCGACGAGAAGCAGCGGTTCTTTACACGCTGCCGGGAAGCTCTTGCGCCGGCCGGCTCACTCGTGTTCTACGACCTCTTCCGGCGACCGGGAGAGACCCGTGACCAGTTTGTCGCTGCCTACACGGGGCTGATCACCACACGCTGGGGGCTCGTGGGCGAGGCGCTCGACAACACCTGCCGCCACGTGCGGGAGCATGATTTCCCCGAGACACTGGCGACGATTTCCGCAATCGCCCGGGACGCAGGATTCGCGAAGCCGGGCGTTGAGCTATTCGTGGATGCCGAAGGGTTTCACCGGCTGCTCTGCTTCGCGACGTAGCGAGGAGGCGACGAGGGGCGGACGGGGCTCGAGAACGACAGGTCGGCCAATGGCACGTCGGCAAGCGTCGGCCATCCGCGCCGTGACATGGGAGCCCGTCACGGGCTGTGGATATCGATCACGGGCAGCTCGTGGAGCGACGCCTGAAAGATGTCGCGGTTGTCATGCGTCTGCACGAACTTGTCCCAGTCGGTTGGCGGGGAAGACGGGCGGCGGCACCATCGCCTCGGCGATCTTCCGGCGGGAGAGGGAAAGAGGATGCAGCAGCGCCTCGCTTGCCAACGTTGTCGATCGCCAGCGCCGTGACCGCCGGCCGCAGCTTGTGGTTTAACGTCGACAACTGCTCAGAACTGGTGATGTGGAAGGCACGCGCGGCGTGGCAGGCGTTTGACCACCAGTTTCCTGGTTGCTAGAGTCCGTCCTCGTCGTTAGGCGTTCAGAAATGACGTTGGCGCGAGCCCCCCTCCTCTCGCTTATGGAGCAACGTCGATCATGGACGCAGCCCAATCCGCCATCGTCACGGGAGCGAACGGCTTCATCGGCTCGCACCTGGTCCGGATCCTGCTCCAGCGTGGATGGACCGTTCACGCCTTAGGCCGCTCCAGCAAGGGCGAGGCCTGGCACGACCGCGTCCTGAAGTCCTTCGCTGAAGCCGGCTGGGCCGCGCCGCCGGCCGACCTTGCCAAGCTGCACTGCCACGAGGCGGACCTGTCGCGGCCGGATTTGGGATTCCCGGACGCCCTGCCCTTCCGGCCCGCCACCCCTACGGTGCTGGTGCACCTCGCGGGAGACACGCGGTTCGTGCCGCCGGATCCGGTGGCGCAGCGGGCCACGAACGTCGGCGGCACGCTCAATGTGGTGCGGGCGTTGCGGCCGGTGATAGCGCAGATGCTGCACGTGAGCACCGCCTACGTTTCAGGCGACCGGACGGGACTGGTGCGCGAGACCGAAGCGGACCTCGGCCAGGGCTTCCACAACAACTACGAGAAGACCAAACTCGAAGCCGAAGTGGCCGTGCAAGCCCTGTGTCGAGAGCACGGGTTGCCGCTGACCATCGCGCGACCTTCTATCATCGTCAATGACACCGTGACCGGCAGTTCCTCGGCTTTCACGCACCTGAACGTGCTGGTGGAGGTGGCGAACCGAATCCAGGAGTACTACGGCATCGGCGACGGCGAGGTGGTGAACCGCGAGATCCGCGTTCCCGTAAACGCCGCCGCGCGGCCCAACGCGGCGCCAGTTGATCCGATCGCCGCGGCGTTGGCGCTGATCATGGAATCGCCGGCCGCGGCGGGCAAGACCCTCCACCTGTGCCACCCCGCGCCGCAGGCCAATACGGACGTGTTCGACATGGTCATGGCCGCCTTTGGCATCAACGGGAAGATCAACCTGAGCTACGTCAGCCAGTTGCCGCCGCTGCTGACGCGCACGGAGGAGATGATTGCCCGG
>Ga0164292_10004711_pt1 | contig 11115 bp, 15 predicted proteins | sample GEODES117metaG_FD_111486 | JGI IMG/M metagenome (GOLD analysis project Ga0164292, IMG submission 111486) | Eutrophic lake water microbial communities from Lake Mendota, Wisconsin, USA - GEODES117 metaG | ecosystem: Environmental > Aquatic > Freshwater > Lake | place: USA: Lake Mendota... | reverse complement strand
TGAATGAATTATATTGAATTCAAAGCATCTTCTACTCGGAAATAATCTGAATTACAGTCAGGAGTTGTAGTCTCAATCATTTTTGATATTAGATTATGACACAATGCTTCTTGAATAAAAATTTGGCTGTCGGCAGAAACTCCTTCATCATTCAATATTTTTTCCACTTGGGTTTCTTGTCTCAATTTTTGACGGCGTGTTAAAACAACCTCGCTTTTCAATACCTTTTCCGCCAAAATAAAATCTACAAGTTGGCTATCGTGTGTTGAAACAGACTCACCTTTCAATACCTCTTCCACCTCCATACGGAAGGATGCGGGAGTCCCTTGTGTTGAAACAACCTCACCCAATATCTTTTCCACCATCACTTGGGACGGAGGAAGATTACCTACTGTTGAAAGAATCTTACCATCTAATACCTCTTCCACCATTACCTGTCTTGGTCCAGAAGGAGATCGTGTTGTAACAACCTCACCATTAAATACCTCTTCCACCGATTCCACGATGACATCAGCCTCGGATATGGTTGAAACAACCTCACCATTCAATACCTCTTCCACCCAAGCGATTGACGATCTATCTTCTGCCCTTGTTGAAGCAACCTTGCCATTTAATACCTCTTCCACCCACTCAATAATTATTGGCACAAACTCACGTTGTTCCATACTGAACAATATAAAGAACTCTTCAAAAAAATCTAATCTCCACCATAGTGTTTTAGTTTTTTTGTAAAGTTCAAGGTACCAATATTTGGATTTGGAGTCAATAAACCAAATAGAACCATTATAATTGATAATGCTCACCGAAGACAAATCTTCGGAAAGTTTATTCTTGATGATATTTTTGAGACGAGGGTTCATAATTATACTTCTTAAGGTAAAGATACTATTTATATTCAATAAAAAAAATATGTCAGGAAATTTTGGTTTTGCCATCAACTTAGAATTTGTATCAGATGATAATTCAAAGTTGTTGGAAAATATTTATCAAGAGTTAGATGAGAAGACCTATGAAAGTATCATTCTTCGGAAAACTTTGTTAACTCCCGAATTGGAAAATGGACAAATAATATTTTCAGGAATAAACCTTGAAGATTACAATCATCAATGTGATGAAGAATTAGTTAACAAGGTAATGGAAATTTCGGAAAAATATAATGGAAAATTCGTTGGGAAATTTTATTGGAAATATTATGAAGATAATTTGGAGAAACATTATACATTTTCAAAGAATGGTAAAATTTCATCTGAATTCCCTAATTAATGATTTGTAATCCCCCAATTTGGAGGGATTTTGTTTTTATTGGGTATTTATCATTATGAAGTATATTATCACCGAATCACAATACGAATTATTATCTGAGTCTGACTTAATGGATAGATTGAAACGGAGGGTTACTAAGGAATCCTTCATGAAATATATTCTTGAGACACAGGAGGAATTTCCGGATCTTTGTGGAGACTATGATGATGAATACGAATATTCCGGTAACATTATTGCGATGGCGATTGAACATTTTTTTGCGGTTAACGAAGATTATTTTACTGAGAATAGTTATGAAGAATTTATTGACAGAATTTTTGCACTGTGTCAGAGTTGGTATGGTGATGATTTGATGGAATATTATCTAACCGCTTGCGTTGATGATAACATGATGAATGAGGCGGTCGATATTGAACCAAATAAGGTGATTGTCAAACTATTCAAAATTCTTAATACCCAAAAAAGTAATTATAACAACAAAAGAGACTTACAAACCGCAATCAAGGATTATTTACCTTATTTTGGGATTGACGCAGATTATGCTTCATATATTTTGGAATTATATCTTTTGAATTATCGAGAAGATGGTGATTATTCATCATTGACAAAGGATAACTTTATCGATCCAAGAAAGATGAAAGGTAAACGTACTCCGAATTATAACGCCAAAGTTTATACCAAAGCTCAACTTCCATTTGAAGGTTCAAACTTGAGGGGATATTGGAGAACAACAATGGACGGAAAGATATATATTGTCGAGTCTTATGGATGGTATCCAGTTTATATCTTCAAAGATGGAAAGTGGTATGAAACCTCAGATAGATATTCATCGTCCACAGGAAAACAAATGAACGCATCTCAACCATATAGATGGAATGATACTTTGGACACTCAAGTTTATCTATTGTCTCGTCAGGAAATGGAAATGATTGAGAGAGGAGTAACTCACGAGAAAGTGATGGAACTTAAACGAAAGGCATTCAGAGATATGGCACCTTCATTGATTTCCCAAAAAGTTTCGACCGCAAAATCTTCGTCTTATGGTGTGGAACCGAAAATTAGTATCAAATTCAAAATTTCTTCCGTTGAAGATATTGACGACAAAAACGTGGTGAATGTCGACATTGAAGACGTTTTGAAAATGGTAAACGGAAAACAAGTTCCAACACCTGAAAATTATTTGAAAGGTGAAATACCAAACCTTACTCCCGAAAAGGTTGAAAAACAAATCGAGACAAAGTTGAGAAACAATTTTCAAGATTATTTGGGGCCGAAATTCTCAAATAAACCTGAAGAGGAAAACATTGTCTTCAGGTTCAATCATTTAAAGAAATAGTATATTTATTATAAAAACAAACAATGAGTCAATCAGTTTATTTGGATATGGAAGTTTTACAAAGAATCAAATTCTTGATGGAATATGATGTTGTGAAAACTTCGTCTGAAAATATTTTGGTTGAACAACCGAGAATTAGAGGGGCTGCAACATCAACTGCACAACCATCAGATTCTCAAGGAAAACTTGGTAGTACATTCGATCCTATTAGTGGGCAAGCTAAGGTGTTAGCCTCAAGAGACCCTGCAGTTCTGAAAGCTAACCAACAGAAATATGGTACGATTGACGTAGCAAGGACCAACGTAAATAGAATGTATTCTCAACCAGCCAAAGAAGTCCGAGAAATGAGAATAGATGAACTTACTTTGAAGGTCAGATCCATTATGTCGGATTGGAGAACTGGTACGATAGAAACTATTGCGGTTATGCTCGGAATTGGTATTCCTGTTGTAATTGGCGCAAACGGTATTTGGGTTACTTTGGAAGTCGCTCAGTTACTCAAAGGAACTCCTAGCTGGTTGGACTTAGTTTTTTCAATTATTGCAATTTCAACTGTGGGAGCAGGACCTGCAGTATTAAAACCTTTGTATAATCGAACGGCTCAAATTCTAAAAGGAAAAGGGGGAAAAGGGGGAATATCTGAAGTTGTTGACGCAATGTACAAGGCGGCAGTAGAATTAGGATTGTTGAATAAACTCAAGCCAATACTTAATGCAGTATCAAAAGCATCAAATACGATAATCGATGTAGTTGGAAAAACTTGGACATGGTTAAATGATAATGTCTTTTGGATTTTCAAAGGTGTTATGTGGCTTGGTAAAGTTTCAATTGACGCGATGAGATCGGCCTTAACAGGAATATTTAAAGCCTTTGATAATTTTGTGGCTTATATTGGAAGAAAATCTGGATTGGACCCTGCATTTTCGAGTAAGTTAGGGCCAGCAGTCAGAGTGGGAGCGGTTGTAGGAGGAACAGGGTATGGTATTTCAAAATATTTGAATCAACCTCCTCCACCAACCGTAAAAGCGAATGATTTTGAAAAACTAGATACAAGCGATTGGTTCAAAGATTAATTAATCTTTAAACCATTCTGACGTGTCTAGTTTGATTGTTTTGTTTCTGAACGCATCCATCAACTCAGTTCTGAATTTTTCTATTTTCAAAAGGTTACATACACTTTCAAGGTCCTCATCAGTTAAGGGAGATATATCCTCAGGTTCATTAAGTTTTTTTGAGTAATCTGATTTGTTGAGATTCCCTAAAGACCAAAAACCTTTTTTCATTTTTTTGTTTTTTAAATTATAGTATGGGGTAAAAATAATCATTTTTTTTATTGGGGACAACTATTTATTAAAAAAAACTGCCATGAACAAAACAGTAAGACTGACTGAATCTGATTTAACTCGTTTAGTCAAAAAAATTATAAATGAATCGATTCCTCCTGCGTTAGTCCAAGTTTTACGCAATTTAGATAATGTCATCAAATCTAGAACAGTTCAACGATTAGAAAGTTTATTAAAAAATAATGAAATTGATAATTTTATTTACGTTAATGGGCAGAGGGGTTCAATCAAAAATGGTAATCAAGTTTTAGATAATTTTATTAATGGACGTTTAACCTCGATAGATTCAGAAAAAGTATTTAATGCGATTTTCAAAACTGCAGAAGATCCAAAAGATATTGACACTATGGCAGATTTTTTGATGAGTCAAGAAAAATTTGTTTCAAAATACAAAGGAAAAACCAAGGAAGAAATTATTTCAGAACTCACTCCAAAATATGGTGAAAAACAAGCAAAGGTCCTTGCAAAAAAACTACCATCAAAAACTAAGGTGGGAGACATTCTTTCTTTATTGGATGAAGCATGGGGAGAAGCTTGGCAAACTCCTGGATTACTTAAAGTAATTTCAAAAATACGAGGAAGTGTCGATGGAGTTGCATCATGGAAATTATTCATGAAATGGCTACTTACAGGAACAACACGAAAAGGTTTTATGGGATTTGAACAAGTCTATAAGGAGTTATTGAAATCTGGTTTTTCGGCATCAACCGCTAGAACACTTGCGAAAGTGGTAATGTCGTTAGGATTTGAAGCTTTTCAAAGATGGTTAGTGCTGAATTTAACAATAACAATATTAAAAATGTTTGTTGAGTACTGGCGTTATCAAGATAGTCCCGAACAAGATAGAAGGTCTATGATGGATGGATTTGAAATATTTTGGGAAAGATTACTTGCAAATTGGTCAGGATGGGGTTTTGGCTGGGTTTGGCCTGTGGCTACTGTGGCACCGATAGTATATAGACTAATTGTAGGAATTCTTAAAGTGATGTCTCCAGGACAGTTATATGATTATGTGATAAATGAAAGATTACCAGTGAATAGGGAAGTTATTTCATTGGATGATACAGTTATGAAAGAATTAAATTACGGATTTTCATCTGTACAAACATAACTACAAATTTATGAAAAAAGTATTAATTACAGAGTCAGATTTTGATAGATTAGTTAAACGGATTTTGAGTGAATCATCTATTATCCCGCCGTTTTTGAAAACTATTATAAGTAATATGGATCTTGCGATAAATGGGAGAGTTAATCAGCAGATAGATGTTTTAATGAAAAAGGGAGAAATTGATAATTTTATTATTGTCAATAATGTGAGGGGAAAAATAACAAGGCCACAACAAATTTTGGATAATTTAGAATACTTGACATCAAAAGATCAAAAAAAGGTGTTCGATGTCATTTTTAAAAATACAGAAGACCCAAAAGAAATGCAAGTTATGGCAGATTTTTTAATGGGTGAAAAGGGTTTTTTCTTGAAATACAGAGGAAAAACGAAAGAACAACTTATGTCGGAACTCACACCGATATATGGTCAAAAACAATCTCAAATTCTATCAGATGGAATAATTCGCAAAAATTTACCAAAAGTTGCTTGGAAAACATTTTGGGAAATGAATAGTGAGGCTTTTTCTTCGCCGAAACTGTTTAAAAGTATTTGGAAAATTATTAGATTAAAAGGAGATAAAGAGGCTTGGTTAGCCTTGGTAAGATGGTTTTTCACAGGAACATCAAGAAATATTGGAAAAACATTCAAAGATTATTTGAAATTGTATGAATCATTCGGGTTTTCAAAAGCGGCAGTTTGGGCTTTAGCGAGATTGACAGCATCTATTGGTTTGGAAGCTTTTCAAAGATGGGTTACGTTGACTGTAGTTACTACCATTTTGAAAATCATTGTGGAAGCATGGATGTATCAGGGAACTTTAGAAGCTGACAAAAAAATATCACAGTCAGATTGGGATGTTTTGGCAGACACGGTTGGGCGTAATTGGTCAGGATGGGATTTTTGGTGGCTTTTGCCTTTCCTCGATGTAGTACCAGCAGTTTATAGATTTATTTTTGGATATATAAAATCTATGAGTTGGGGACAAATTTATGAGTATGTGATAAATGGAAACTATCCACTTCACAGGGACCTTATTTCTTTGGAAAATGAGATTGAAAATAAAATACCATTTAATTTTGGTTAACTAATGGAAAATTACAGAGAAAATAGATATCAATTAGCAGTAAGATTTGATAAACTCGGAATTTTAGTAAATCCATATCAGGACTGGAAAGTTTTTGATGAAGAGACTTATTCCGAAGAAGGAGTCGAAAATTTAATTTTCAATGCTGAAAAATATTTGAAAGAGAAATACACCAAAGAACAATTTATCAAAAAATATACGTGTGACAGAGATGCTTTCAAGAATACCAGATATTGTTCAAATTCTTCACAACAAAATACTTCAGATCCACTACCATCAACAACTGAGCCTCAAGAATTAGTTCTTGACCCTGAATTTTCTTGTTTAGAAAAATATTACAATACTTTAGGTCGAAAAATTTATAGTTCTACTCCGAATTACATTTCAGTTTTTACAAAGAGTAAAAAAAATATTTGGGTTTTTGGAAAAAACAAATATTGGGGCCAATACAATTTAGAACAAAGAAAAATTGATTACAATGGTAAATGGGAATGTGATGGAAATTCAAATTTTTTGATTAATGCCACTGATGGAGATAAATACAATAGTAGAACTGGAAAATGGGTTACAGTTGAACCTCCTGAACAAATTCAACCAGATATTATTCAACCTGATATTATTCAACCTGATATTATTCAACCTGATGGAACCCAACCCACTCCAACTACTCCAACCACTTCACCTGGTCAAAAATGTACTGCAATTACAGATTCTACAATTACCAAACAATTTGAAAATGAGAATTCATTATTGAAATATCCATATGATAGAAATTACAGATATAAGAAAATTGGTGGAGATTGGTTTGCAAAAAATATCAATAACAAAAAGGTTTTTAACATAACTAAGTGTGGATACACAACAAGTGTTGAAAAGTTGAATAAGGAATTTCCAAGTGGTTCATAATAACCATATATTTATAATAAAAAAAAATTCATTTTATGAGAAATAAAACAAACATTTTTGAACAAGATGCCGCAGTTACTGGAACAGTTGGGGTATCAACAGGTGAGGTTCCTGCTGGAACTGCTGGAACTGCTGGAACTGCTGGAACCGCTGGAACTGCTGGAACTGCTGGCACTGCAGGAACTGCCGCAGTTGCTGCCACGAGAACTAGACAACAAAATATCAACTCAATTTATTGTTCTGTAAGAAATGGTATTATCACTAATAAAGCATCACAATTCAGGGGTACAACTTGGGTATCTTGGAGTTCAAGATTTGTTGTTAAACCTGAGGAGACTACTGCTGCCGAAACCGTATGTCCAAGAACCGCAACTCTTACACCATTAACTTCATCACAAGTAACACAACACTTTTTGGATTCAGCAAAAACTTTAGGAATACAAAATCCACAAATGGATGTCGCAACTCTTCAAACAATTTTGAATACACTGAATCAAGGTGGTGCAGGTTTAACCGAATCTAAAAATGCAGTCAATGAAGAATTGAAGATGATGAAATATCTTTTAGGATATCAAAGAGGTAAAGTAATTTCTGAACAAGATACTGCTGCGGCACAAACACCAGCGGCACAAGATGCAACCCAACCCACCGTAACACCTCAAGATTTAATCGGACAAATTCAAACACTGTTGAATACAAAATTTGGGGAAAAATTGACAGCAGATAAAAAGTGGGGAAATATGACTCAGACTGCACTTGAAACTGCGTTGAAATCAATGGGTGATGTCTCACGGAGGAGAGAGACAGAGACACAACAATCCGCAGCATTACAACAGGCGACCGAAAAAGGTAGAATGGAGATACCTCAAACAAATAATTTACCACAGGTCTCTGGAATTCAACAAAGACCACCAATTTCTGGAGTTCAACCTAAAAAATAATAAAATATTAAACCCCACCAATTAGAGTGGGGTTTTTTATTTAACATTTATTTATTATATTTTGGTTATGGAAAATATCAATTTAATTAAAATCGACGATAACAAGATTCTCTTAAAATATCCTAATGAAGTTTTGACGTTTGAACCTTTGAAAAAACATATTTTTGAGGTTGGTACTGAGTTCTTTGATATCAAAGGTATCCGTTATTTTTTAACAAAGAAAAAAATTAAACAAGACCCTCATTAAGTGAGGGTTTTTTATTTATAGTCATATTTATCAAGTATAATAAGTTTCCACTTATGAAAAGAAAATCTACAATTATAGTTACGGAACAACAACTGAAAAATTTAGTTTTCAAAAATCTTGCAGATAATCCTGAAAAGTTTGTAAACTACTTTTTCAAAGACTTGTTCAAAAAACCGGAAGAAGATAATAGTGAAGACAAGGATGAAAAATCGTCAGAAAAAGAGGATTCAGGGTATCCTACTGCTGGAGAATTTTTAGAATTAGATTTGAGTAAACCTAAGGACTTTAAGATATACACGGAAATCGCCGATAAATTTATTGCATCTAGATCCGCCAATCTACTTGGTATTCGAGGTTCAATGTTAGCAAATGCCGCAAGAAACTCTTTTAATCAATTTGGTAAATATGTACCTGTCGAATTAGCATTGGCACAATTGGCTCAAGAAGGAGGGTTTTCAAGTAATCCAAACGCAAGACCGATTAAAACAAAAAATCCATTTAATGTTGGAAATATTGATTCAGGTAAGAATGTCTCTTATAACTCCGTTCAGAGTGGAATACAAACCTATTATGACCTTATCGCCAAGAATTACCTGACAGGTGGTAAAACTGCAACAGATTTATTGAGTAACTTTGTTAACTCAAGTGGATATAGATATGCTGGTGATAAAAATTATGAGGCATCACTGACCAAAATTGCTAATGAGGTAGGTAGTATGGCATAATTCTAAAATTTCAGTCTCCATGATGAAGAAATTTTTTGAATGGTTGATTATTTTAGCCCTTGTATCAGGTATTTTGTTAGGTACCTATGTCCTTTATGTAATTTATTACATATTTTTTTCTTGGTGGATATAATTGACAACGTAAAATTAAGAAAATTCATTTATCAACGACTTTCTGAGGAATTATCAGATAAAATTTACTATCCATACGGTAAAGATATTTGGATTTTAGATTTGGAGGAAGTAAATTGGTATTTTCAGTACAATAGTGAAGGAAAATTGAACTATAATCCAAAGTTTTTTGATGATTTTTTCTATTTTTTCTCTTTGGAACAGAAACAATATCAAATTTTGTTAAAAAAATGGGTTGAAATAGGTTTTGGGTACTCAATAAATCAAATTTCAAGGAGAAATTTGGATATTTCATACTATATTGACGGAATTACAAGAGGAACCGATAAAATTTGGAAACTTAACGAACGTTATGGGTTTCCACACAGTGTTGTGAGACGATTTTTGGGTCTAAAAAAACATATTCCTGAAAAAAACATCAAATTAGAACATTTTTTACATGAAATTGACGTTTTTTAAGTTTTTTATCAAGTGGATTGCAACAAATCTATCAATTCCATTTTGGATTGTAGGTCATGTACACCTAACAACGAACATTTACCATGATTTACACGAAATTTTGGCCTCAATGGGTATGAATATCATTGTTGCAACAGGTTTTTGGTTAGAATGGAAGGAAAAATCCTCAAAAAACCCAAAAAAGTCTTAATTTTCCCTATTTTGGACTCTACTTCTCGTTGGTTGTGTCGTAACAGGTGTATTTGTTCTTTGTTGAACCCTTGAAGGTGTTTCTACTCGACTTGGTTGTGTTGTAACAGGTGTATTTGTTCTTTGTTGAACTCTTGATGGAGATTCTACCCTATTTGGTTGAGTTGTAACATTAGAATTGGTTCTTTGTTGAACTCTTGATGGAGATTCCCATCTATTTGGAGTTTCATTCTGATATCTGTTCGGTTCAGTTCTTCTTGGATACAAATTATCTGTACGATTAGGTTCATTTTGAAAATTTCTACTCGGTCTAGCTCCAATAGATTGTCTTCTCTCATATCTTGAAGGTTCAGATGGTTGAATTCTATTAGGATATACATAATATCTTGGAATTACTTGATATGGGTACCAGTTCCAGTTGTTCCATCCCCAATATGGGTCATTCCACCCATAAAATCGGTTATTTAGTCCCCAATACGGATTATTATTCCATCCAAATCCGAATGTGGTGGTATTACAATCGCAGTTTCTATAAACTACTCGTTGTTGAGTTGAACAAGATGTCATAATAACTAATGACAAAACGAAGATTAATTTTATAATTTGTCTCATAACCATACTTTTATGTATTTATAAATATAAATCAAATTACGATGAAAGTCATTATTAGTGAAAGTCAGTATAAAAAATTAATTGAAACAGGGTCAAATAGTGTTGCAATGGATCTGGATAGATACACACAACCTATGCAAATAGATACTGACAATGGTAATTTGGATGTAATCGATGCGAGTGAAGAAGTGATTAATAGTTTGGAAGAGTTGATATCCATGTTCAAGGGTGGAAAGAAGACTCGTCCTGAGGTTAAGGATTTAATCTATAAAGGATTGGACGGTATTAAGAAAGCTCACTCTGAAATCAAATACGAAAAATAATTTACAATTATAAACCCTATAATATATTTATAAAAAAACAACACTATGGGTTACTTAACAAACGACGAAAAAGCAAAACTTTACAACGACATGTTATTCAGATACGAAAAAATGACGGAACAAGTTAGACTGATTAAAGCCAAAAGTTTTGATGTTTCTGATGAAGACCAAAAACAAATTACTATTTTGGAAGGAAAAATGAGACAACTTTACCAAGACACTCAGAGATTATATCTATAAATAAAATTTAAACCCCTTACATTAGGGGTTTTTTTTATGCTTATGTTACATCAACTAAAAATGACCGTACGAGGTTGGTTCGCAAAACAACCAACGAAGAAATTAACTTACAATGTTAATGATTATAAAATGGGGAAAAGATGGGCGAAGTCTCAACCTCACCCTTATCTTAAAGGAAAAACATTATGGGAACATGTTTATGAT
>Ga0164292_10004710_pt1 | contig 11116 bp, 10 predicted proteins | sample GEODES117metaG_FD_111486 | JGI IMG/M metagenome (GOLD analysis project Ga0164292, IMG submission 111486) | Eutrophic lake water microbial communities from Lake Mendota, Wisconsin, USA - GEODES117 metaG | ecosystem: Environmental > Aquatic > Freshwater > Lake | place: USA: Lake Mendota... | reverse complement strand
TGAAGGTAATAAAGATAAATTGTTAAATGACTCGTCAGAGAATAATGGGTCATATTCTAATTTTTCAAAATGGGTATAACCTAAACTTTTACCAATAGTAATTGCGTTAAAAATATTAATCATTACGGATAAACCGTGTGGTTGTAATTTTGGAAAAATATCTTGACAATTACCACCAGATATTAAAGTCTTAACGACAAACAATTCGAAAAATTCCCAATCATTTGAAAAAAAATGATTATTAGAATCATATAAACAATAGTCTACTTTGTTTTGAATTCTAATTGGAATTGTTGTGTTTGAAATTAATAAAATGTCTGAATTCTTTGATTTTAATTTGTCAATAAAAGAATCTAATTTATTGAGTATTGTGTCGTTATGAATATAACAGTCTAATATGGTTAAAACTTTCATAATTATTTTTTCTTAATAACTGATGTAATCGACCTAATAGGGTAATTATTTTCACATGTGAAATCGGTAGTATAAGGTAAATCTTTGTTATATGTGTCAAATATGGTTACAGAATCAACTGAGTTATTAATTTCTATTAAGTTTTCTTCTGAAATCCAAAGACTACTGAATGGTCTTTGATTTAAAAATTTAATGGTGTTATTGTTAATTTTAGTTTGAGTTTGAGTATAATCATAAAGATTAGTACCTAATGTAAAATAACTACTACCCAAATCTTCAATAATATAAAAACCCTGTGGTTTGATTAAATCAAATAATTTACCAAAAGTTAATTGTTGATGTTCCACATCGTGTGAGCCATCATCTAATATAAAATCAAACTGAATATTATTTGATTTACAATAATTAAAAAAACTATCTAAATCTTGAGATTTACTTTGGTCTAAAATAAATGTTTTAATTCTATCATTATTATATAATGATTTATCATTTATATCTAATCCAAAAATTTGAGCATTTTGAAAAAAATCGTAATAAGACTTTAGAGAACCTCCAGAATCAATACCGATTTCACAAATATTGGTTGCAGAATTTTTTATTTTTAAAAACCAATTTTCATAAAAATTGGCGTATCGATTACCGAGTGGTAATAAATCTCCCTTATCTGTGTTATTTTGGTTGCAGTAGTAATTAAAATCCATAAATAAATAATAACAAACAATTGATTAAATTAAAGATTATTACAATCATCAACATCAGTTATTATAATTTTATTATGAGATATGTTATTATACAGATGGATTAAGTTGTGTGTATTACCATTATATGTTATTGATAAACTAAATACATCATCGTGATGAAGATTTAGGTCCATTAAATAATGATTACTAATAACCGTATCAATAATAATGTTATTTACCTCAACAGTTACATCATAAGAACCATTTAAATCGTAAAAAAATATTTTAGCAGTATCATCATCGGCCAATGTTCTTTTATGTAAGAAAAACTTAAAATCAACATAACTAGAATAATTAAATAAATCTAAGTTTTCAAAAAAATAGATTTCATCCTTAGTATCGTACTTTTCAATTTTACAAGGTAAGACTTTTGATATGTTAGATAGTAAAGTTTCGGCAACATCATAGTTTTTATAATATAAATCCTTAGTTATTATTTCTTGAAATAAACTTAATACATTTTTATTAAAACCCATAAAAAAACCACCAACTTCAAAACCTTTATTACTTGGGAATAATATACATTTTTCGTTAGTTAAGAATGTGTCAATTAAATGTTTGTCAATTACTGTATCATAAATTATGTGAAAATAATATTCATAATCATATGTTAACCCAATTTGACTTAATTTTTTAATTTGGTATAATGATGCCCATCCATAATCTGATTTACCTAAATGAAGTTCGTAAAATTTATTATCCATACAATAGGCCCAATATTCAAACATTGTTTTTCCTGGCCATTTTGTAACAGGATTTTCTTTTGTCTGAATAAAAACATTACATAAATCAATAATATACTCAGGTAAATTTATGGGTGATAATAATATAACATCTAAATTATTAGATTTAATTAGTTTTATGTTTTTTTCTAAAACATCAATTTTATTCTGTTTATCACAGAATGAGTTTATTAGTACAACTCTTTTATTTATCATAAACTATTTTTTTCATATCAGAAACAAAATCTATTATTGTTTTTTTATGTTGTTTATCTAACTGTAAAATATTATCCCAAACTAAATCAATTGTTTTATTTGACCAAGAAATATCGTTTAATCCATACGATACACCAAATTGTAATAAAGGATTTTGTAATCTGAATTCTATTGGTAAAACAGATTTATCTTCATTTAATATTATTGCTTTACAACCACACATGGCGGCTAAAACACAAAATGCTGTTTTTTTATCAAAAGTTATAAAATATTCGTGTTTATTAAATTCTTTGGATAAAAATGACCATCCACCTTTTTGTTCCCATCCATTTAATATTGTTGGGTTAAATTGCGATATAATATCAACGTAATTTTCAGGTGTATTTTTATGATTGATAAAACAAAAACCATTTCGTTTATTGTTATTATTAATCATCTCATTAAATCTAAAATCTAAAGTAGTTAATTGTTTTTTTTCTCTGAATTGTAAAGTTTTGAAATTTGCAAAATCATAAATAAAATCTGTATCCAACCAAGTATCTTCATAATTTTTTTCAGTATCTTGCAATAACCATCTAACAACATATTTTGTATTATATAAATTTCCATATCCGCCAGGATATATTGAAATTGTATTTTCATATGGATATGTAAAAGTATCAAAACCAAATGCCGGATTTTCGTAATTGTTACACGAATTACCAAATGTCGGAATTTCAATAATTTTATCACTATACATAGGTTTTGTTGGCATATAAACATTATGACCTAACTCAACTAAATCGTAGGCTAATTTTTGAAGTACAATAATACCTCCTCTCATTGATTCCCCAAAAGTATGACGACAATCAATAATAAAATTTAATTTTTTGGACTCATATGGTATTTTTAACATAGTTAATTTTTCTTGAATTTTAAAAATGATGGGTTATTTAATAATATTTCACTACCAAGTTTTTCAACTGAACTAATTAATCTTTCAGATAAAAAACATTCAATCTTCCATTTGTCATTATCGGTTGTTTTATACCACCACCAATACATACTACCTAATTTTAAAGTGTTTGACAATATTTTCACATCATTTTTATATAAATTAATAACAACATTATGTGATGAATTACACATTGGTAAAATACCGTAAATGTGGTTTTCATTATCATAATCTCTCACTAAATCAACATATGCGTTTACAACATCATAATCTGGTAGGTGTAATCCTTTAGTGTCTGCAATACCGGCCCACTTACTTGTAAAAATATCTGAAGCTCTAAATTTTTCAATGATACCAAAACCACCGCAGTCTTTTATTCGTTGTCTTACAAAAAATTCTAAAATATAATTATTACCACAATATTTTAAATAATTTTCAGGAGAATTGGCAACACTAAATAACTCAATAAAATAAGATATTTTGCCAGCAAAAATTGATAAAACTGGAAATAAACCATTACGGTCATGAGCATCATTCATAAACCAATAGTCTAAGTTTGTTAAATCTTTTAAGTGTGTTTCTAATACTGTATGGTCTTTTTGATTTATAAAATAATCGTAATTGTGGTATATGAAATGTGTAAAACCTTTTTCTTTAAGTAAATTTAATCCGTTTTTTAAGTTAATTAACGAAGCGTAATGTGTGGTACCTAATCTATTACCTAAATTAGATTGGTAATAATAATTAGGATAACTTGAGAAAATTACAGAATCTGAGTACGATGGTAATGTTAAAATTTCATTTTCATCTGAATAAACATAATAATTAACGGATTTTTGTATATCGACATTAACGGGTGAATGAGATACTAAACATATTTTATAACCTTGTCTTTTAATACCTTCAATTGTTAATGATAGTAAAGCACTATCATTTGAATTCTGAGGATGAGCACCAATTAATACGCAAGTTTTTTCACTATCAATTGACATACAATTATATTTTTCATTTTAATACGTAACTAACATTCCGTATTTAATTGTTTTATCGGCAATTGCCATTGAGTTTAATGTTGGTGAATAAATTTTATAATTAAAACCGTGACATTCTAACTTATCTAAAATAGGTTGAATTTGGTTATTATCGTTTGAATGTATTTCAATCATAAATTTATCAATTATTGACATTTGTTTATCTGTGAGTGACGGAATCAAATCATACTCACCACCTTCAATATCACATTTTAACAATGAAATTCTTTTAATACCTTCTTTTTCAATAATTTCGTCTAATGTTATTGTTTCAAGTTCTATTGAATTTGTTAATGATTCATAATCAACACCTTTTGTTGAATCAAATGCAATTGAACCAATTGCAGAATTACTATCTGAATAATTGAATGTTACGGTTTTTTTCTCTGAAAATATAGGTGATAAATAAACTGATGAACGATTATTATCTTCATCTAATATATTTTTAATTTTTTCTTCTAAATTTGGATTTGCTTCAACCAACACAACTTTTTCGGACCCTTTAGAATACATATATTTAGCAAATAATCCAACGTTAGCTCCAATATCAATCACAGTATCTAAGTTATTTATATTAAAATTACGATAAATGTCGTCAACAAAAAATTCGTTATAGTTTCTCCAACTACAATCTAAACCATCAAATTTAAAAATTGGATAACGTAGTTCTATATCGTTAACGGTATATTCTTTAGAAAAAACTAATTGGTTATTTTCATCATAAAAATCTACATCAAATCCTCTGAATGTGGATAATCGTTTAAATTTAACAACATGTGTCGGTATTGGTATTACGTACCAAGTTACTGAATTACTTGCTTGAAAGTTAAACCAATACATAGGACATTTAGATGTCATATCTTTAATTGATACTTTATAATTTACAGGTTCATTACCATTGTAATGAACATAAATTTTATTTTCATTTTCGTCAAATGACACGGAGAATTTTTCTTGTATTGTATTCATGTTTAATATCTTTTTTAAGTTAGTTATGTCAGTTTCAATATCACCCGTTAAATAGGTAATATTATTGTATTCATCGTATTTACCACAATATACATCTAAATTGTGCATCATCATTGGTAATTGATATTCCAATGCTTCTTTAATTGCGATTGGGTTTAATTCTTTGTTGTTTTTATCACCTTTTGATGTGAAAAGAAATAAGTCAGAGGCTTCTAAAAAATCATACACATCATTTCTTTCACCCCAAACCATACAATTATTTGGTTTGTTTTGTATTAATGGTTCCCAATAACTTTGAAAGTTTCCGGCCAAATTACCCAAAAAGTGAAAAACAATTTTGTAGTCCAATAATCTTTTTGCCAATTCAAAGATATAAGCTTGGTTTTTTCTTTGTGTAAATAAACCTACATTAACCACATGTTTATATGATGGGTCAAAATTAAGTTTGGTTTGCATTTCAGTTTTTCTTGGTAATTTAAAATCAACTGGATATTCAACAATTTCATATGGGATATCAAAACCTGAGTATTTGAAAGCACTAAATGCACTTACAAAAATAAATTTGTCAGGAAACCATCTTTTACGTTCAACAGGAAAACTAGAATCATGAGTGGTTTCAGTAATGATATATTTTCTATCATTTGAATAAATTCTTTTTGTTATTTTTTCATCTAAAAAATACTCAGGTACTTCTTCTAAAGAAATAAAATCTGGTTGAAACTCATCAATTAAATTCATCAAGACTTCTTCTTTATTTTGTGATAAAATAACTAAATTATCAAGACCAATTAAATTTATAATTCTATCTTTTTGAATTCTAAATACTTCTGCAATGTTTGAATATTCAACACACTTTATTTGATATGTGTCTTTTAATAGTTCAATTTTATTGACAATAACCTGAGGACATCCTCCTGTTGACAAATGCGGTGCAATAATTAAAAGTTTTTTCATGTATTATATTTTTGGTGTGATATAAATTAAACCTCTTTTAGCTCCAACGGCCTGAGTATTGTAGTAATAATCAAAACCATTTGGGTATATTTTTTTTATATGATTTTCAATCCAATCAAAACAAAAATCATTTCCATTATATGAATCATATCCTAATTCAGGATTATTTGTTTTGAAATCATGAATTACAATAATTGGTGTTGTGTTTAATGTTGAAATAATATTTAACTCATCTAATAAAGGACAATAATCACCCCAATGTGCATCTAAGAAGAAAATTGTTGGGTCTGATAGTTTACCTTGTAAATTTGGTAGACCAATTAGACTGTTTTCTAAAAATGAATTTACATTATTAAAATCTTTAGTTTTTTCAACACCTACATTATAGAAATGTTCATTAGTTTCATAGGTGTATACCGTTTGAAAATTTTCACCAAACCATTTTGTTGTACTAAAAACATAACTACCTGTCTCAACAACATTTTTAACATCAAATTTATGTTTTAGTTTAATGAACTCATACTCAGTAATTACATCACCTGCAAATGGTTCATCTTCGTACGCAAATATATTAAATATACTCATATTATTTTACTAATAATATAATCTTCAGTGATAATGTAGTCAATAGAATTGTCCAAAAGATGTTTTAATACTTGATGTGGATAATTGTTAATTGGTTCACCATGTGAATTAAAAGATGTGTTTAAGACTAATGGTATTCCTGATAATTTATAATACTCGGAAATTATATTATGAAAGTGTGGGTTTGTTATTTTATTTACACTTTGAGGTCTTGCTGTCCCATCTTTTTGATGTATAACCGCTGGAATCATCTCAATCCAAGAATCTTTAGTGTTATAACATAATGTCATAAATTCTGCGGCATACTTTGATTTGTCATTTGAAAACACGTCAAAAAAATGTTCTTCCAACACACTTGGTGCAAATGGCATAATTTCAGTTCTTTTAAGTCTTGTGTTCAATAATGTGTGAGTGTCTTTATCTGTTGGTCTACAAATAATACTACGATTACCTAAAGCTCTTGGACCATACTCTGTTTTACCAACAAAGACTCCAAGTATTTTACCATCATTTATTAATGATGCAATTTTTTCAAAAGAAACAGGTTCTGTTGTTAAAGTGTTCTCATGTGATAAAAGTTCATTGTCCCAATATTCTTTATTAAACTGTGAACCAAAAAATACATTGTCTAATTTTACTGGTGTTGGTAATTCACCTAACTCATTAGATTTACATATTGCGGCACCCAACGCCAAACCACCATCACCCATTGATGGGTGAATAAAGATTTCATCAAATAATGATGTGTTATTTATAAATTGGTTTAATTTAACATTTGCAAAAATACCACCAGCAAATGTTATTTTATTATAATCAGGGTACTTGTCTTTCAAGTCCTTCAAAAATTGATACATTATTTGTTCCGATAATACTTCTAAAGTAAAAGCTAAATTATTACGTTTTTCAACTGAATCAAAATAACCATTTTTATTTAAGTTATGTTCAAAAATAAAATCAAACATTGGGTGACCATTTTTTGGTCCAATCATTAAATTACCTTCATATTTTAAACATTGTGATAAATAATCATATATTTCTTGGTCAAATTGACCATGAGAAACCATACCAACAATTTTACCTTCATCCTTAAACATCTTCCAACCTAATAGTTGGGTTACTTTACCCCAAACACCAGCAATAGACATTGTTAATGATGTTGGAAGTGTATGTACTTGTTCACAACTACCTGAGTCACACAAGTAGATTTTACCTCTACTTCTGTGTCCTTGACCATCATGACTCATGGCAATTACTTTTCCTTTGAAACCTGATGTGAAATATGCGCCTAATGCATGACATTTTTGATGTGAAAAACTATCAAATTTATGTTCAACACCCATAAAGTCATGTTCGATACCCATATGTCGAGGGAGAGCAAAAACAACATGGTCAACATTGTTAATTGTTGCATTAAAATTGTCTCTTAAATAATCTAAACCCATGTTTGGTCTTTGCCAAAAATGATTGAGAGCTTTACTACCAGTTAATTTTTCTTCTTCCATGGCACAAATGATTTTACCATCTTCTATGTATGCTACTGAGGAATCGTGTCCTCCATAGTGTATTCCTATAATTTTACTCATAAATTCATAATGTCGTTAAATAATTGTTTAGATGTCATTTTTAACCAATCATTTCTGTGATTATACGACACATTTGGTTCCGTGTGGTTTTGATACAAGACCCAACCTGAACCCCATTCACCATAAGATAAATGTAATAAATGGTGTCTATCAATTGCGTAATCTGCATAATATTTTGTTGGAAAGTTAGATACTGCAGGTTCAATATCTTCAAAAATAATCTCAGGTAATTTGTTATGTGATTTTAATCTGTCATTAAATTTTGAATATATGTGTAAATTACAACCAGTATTTTTCTTAAATTGAACTGATAAATTAAACCACTCTAAACATTCTTCATAAGAATCTGTTTTAAGTCTCAATAAAACATTTTCATCGGTTTCATTGTAAGTGTGTTCACTTACTTGAATCACTTTATTATTGTACCAACCATATATTTTAATCTTCCAATTAACTCTAAATTGTTTTGCAACGTATTTGAACCAAGTATAACAGTGTATTACATTATACGAGACCAATGACCATCCATGTCCTGTGTTTTCATAATATTCAATTAAATATTTTTCAGAGGATGAATCTTGAATATCAACAAACGCTCCACCAATAAAATTTATGTTAATGGGTATATTAGAGAAATCTTTCATTTTAGTTTTTTATTAAATTATTTTCAAGTATTTTATTCATAACCATAGTAGGTGATATGGTTCTAGTACATTCAAATCTTTTATTTTCAGGACAAAAATCTTTTAAAAATGTTACAAATTTATCACAATGTTTTGGTGAATTCCAACAACCATGACAAACATTATCATTATAAATTCTAACACAATCTTGACTAAATTCGTTTTCTTTAATTGTTACTCCTGATATCATAACAACTTTGGTGTTACAAGCCCATGCTAACCAAGCTAAACCAGAACTCATACCAATAAAAAAATCACAGTGTTTTAAGTACCATGCTCTGTTAGATAAAGGTAAGTCACCATTTAACTTAGTGATACCTTTTAGGTTTGATTTTTCTTTTGATATGGAAACAATCTCATATCCATATGACTTTAACATTTGAATCAATTTTTCCCAGCCAACAGGATTATTCCATTCTTTTATTGGACCTGACGCAAATTCAGAAATACAAATGTATTTGTTTTTAATTGGTCTTTCGTCTGAAATATTTTGAATTAAAGGTCTTAATTCTCTGTATTCTAAACCTAATTGTGTTGCTCCAAATTCTTGTAGTGGAACTAAGTTAGGATGTTTTGGGGATGAATCTGTTTTCCACAATGTTAAACCTTCTAAGTATTTTTTCTTTTTTTTGTATAATTCGTTAAGTAATATTGACTGTTCGTTAGGAGGGTTACCATACACCATCCTGTAACTAGCATAAAATTTTTCATTATTCATTTGATATGTTGCAAAATCAACCATTGTAATATCAGGATACGATTCTCTGAATAAATCACATAACGTACATTGTAATGTTACTTTACAATTATGTTTTTTTGCAAATTCATTTGCGTAAGCAATCCAAGCAATGTTATCACCAATAGGGGTATTTTGAATTGTAATTAAAACCTCTTTATCTCTTAAGTTAATAATTTCTTCATGAATGACACCCACATTGTTTTTTAAAACAACAATTTTCCACTCAACAAAATAAGTAATACTTGGTTTTGTCCAATAGTTAGGTTTTAAATTTGCGTGATGTAATAGTTTACCTGTTTGATTATTAATGAATAGTACTTCATATGTTTCTAATTCATCATATTGAACACCCTTTTCACCAACAATTTCAACCATACAACCATCAAGGTAGTTAATTTTTAATTCAATATTATTCTTCATAAATTTCCATTATTTTGTTAAATACTGAATCGTATTGTGGGTGACATTCAAATGTAGGTTTTTTCTCTAAACAATTAATTAGAGGTGGTACCCCTTGAACACTTCCCCACTCTTCAACACCGTATTTCATATCTGATGCACAAAATATTGAACATCCACCACCAACATAGTGGTATTTGTATTCTTGAGAATTGTGTCTATATGGTGCCCTCCAACGAGGATTAATTGATGAACCTAATTGTATAATATGAGCATCTGTTGTACCGGCTAAGTGTAAAAGACCCGAATCCATCGTAACAAACGCAATTGAATTTTGAATTAAATGCCAAGCTTGTGATAAATTGGTTTCATTCATTAAATTTAAACCATTTTCTATATGAAAATTAAATACTGGTTTATTAATATTCCAAAAACCAACCTCACTTGAATCTTTACCAATTGAAACAACAGAAATACCCGATTTATTTAATTCTTCAGTTAATTTAACCCATTGATATGAATCCCAAGTCCTACTTGGCCAATTCTGAACTGGGTGTATCAAAACATATTTTTCAGGCAATCCTTCAATTGGTGTAAATTCATCTGGATTATAGATACATTCCATTTCTTCAGGAAACAATTGAAATCCTAACAACATTGCATGATACTGACGAATATCAGTATGTGCATGTTTATGTTGGATTCCTTTATCATTTTGTTTACCAATATCGTAAAATGAATTGTGTACTATAAAATTTTCTCTAATATAGTCCATATTCATACCACCCGATGGGTAATTTTTATCTATATATGGATTATTTTTAAAAATTTCAGGGTGTTGTGAAATTATATTAACTTTACAATTATAAGCCTCACTTACTTTTTTAATGGTAGGTGTTGAACATAAAGTATCACCAATTGATGGGCAGTCACTTAAATCGTAAAAGATTGAATCTCCTACGTCAAGTATGTTTGCATCCCAAAGATATTTGTTTGTTGTGTGCCAGTATTTACGCATAGTGTGAATTATAAGTTATTTCATTGTATTATTCAATGCTGAATAACCTGAAACTTGTTTACCAATCATTTCTTTGTGTGATAATAATCCACCTCTATCGGCATAAACCCAAGCCAGCCAAACATCTGG
>Ga0164292_10004709_pt1 | contig 11117 bp, 11 predicted proteins | sample GEODES117metaG_FD_111486 | JGI IMG/M metagenome (GOLD analysis project Ga0164292, IMG submission 111486) | Eutrophic lake water microbial communities from Lake Mendota, Wisconsin, USA - GEODES117 metaG | ecosystem: Environmental > Aquatic > Freshwater > Lake | place: USA: Lake Mendota... | reverse complement strand
GCATCCATCCCGACGATCCGCCGATCAACCTGTTTGGCCTGCCGCGGATCGCCGGGACAAGGGATCAGCTGCGCCGAATCATGGATGCCGTCCCCTCTCCCAGCAATGGAATCACATTCTGCGTCGGCTCACTTGGCGTTAGGGCGGAAAACGACCTTGGGGCGATGATCGAGGAATTCGGTCCCAGCATCCATTTCGCCCACCTGCGCAACGTGACGCGCGAAAGCGAGACATCCTTCCACGAAGCCGAACATCTGGGCGGCAGCAGCGATATGGCCGAGGTGGTCTTCGCACTGCGCCGGGAGGAATGCCGCCGGGAGGCCGAGGGCCGAAAGGACCGGGATATCCCCTTCCGTCCGGACCATGGGCATCTCATGCTGGACGACATCGCCAAGGGGGATTCCCGGCCCGGCTATTCCGCCATCGGCCGGCTTAAGGGCCTCGCAGAATTGCGTGGCCTGATCAAGGCCTTCGACCATGTCCGCGCCAAGACAGGGCGGGCATGAAGCCCCGGTCGATCCTCTGCGTCGGAGCGCTGACCTATGACGTGATCGTTCACCTGCCGGAGCTGCCCTCCGGGCCGGGGAAGTTCATGGCTGACGGGATCACGGTCAGTGCTTCGGGGATGGCGGCAATCGCGGCGACCGCGGTCTCGCGGCTCGGCCATCCCGTCGCCTTCTGGTCGAGTGCCGGGCTGGACATGGCGGGTGATTTTCTCGTCACTGAAATGACGCGCGAGGGCATCGCGACAGATCACATCCGCCGCGTTCCGGGCGTGCCATCCGGCACGGCAACCATTCTCGTTGACGCGAGAGGCGAGCGGATCGTCGTGCCTTACTACCACCCGACACTGATGGGCCCCCCGAAGGTCATTCCGGCGATCAGTGGCATCTTCTTCAGCGCGGTGATGACGGATGTGCGATGGCCTGCTGCTGCCGGCATAGCGCTGGATGCCGCGCGAGAGAGTGGCATTCCGGCCATTCTCGATCTCGATGTCGGGCCGCCCGAGGTCTTGGCCGACCTTGCACCGCGGGCAACGCATATCGTGGCTTCATTGCCTGGCGCGCGTGTGCTGATCAACGCGGTTCACGCCGCTGATGCCGTCCGGATCCTTGCCGAACAAACCCCGGCGGAGATCATTGCGGTCACAGATGGGGACCGAGGAACCTGTTGGCTGAGCCGATCCCGGCAAGGCGTTCAACATCATCCGGCCTTCAGTGTCGAAGCCGTGGATACGAATGCTGCGGGCGACGTGTTCCATGGCGCATTTGCGGTGGCCCTCGCCGAAGGGCGGACCATGGATGAGACCCTGACCTTCGCGAGCGCGGCGGCGGCCCTCAAATGCCAGAGGCACGGTGGGCGTCTGGCTGTGCCGAGCCGTGCTGAGGTCGACGACTTTCTGGAGCGTAGGCGATGACAGGGAATGACTGGAAGACTGCGCTGTCCACCGCTCGCGTGCTGCCAATTCTCGCTGTGAAGGATGTGGAGACCACTATCGCGCTCGTCGATGATCTTGTCGCAGCGGGCATCGATGCGATCGAGATCCTCTTCCGGAACGAAGCCGCACCCGCTGCGTTGCGGGCCTGCCGGGATCGGCATCCGCAACTCCTCCTCGCCGCGGGGACGATCCTTAGTGTCGCGGCACGCGATGCGGCCATTGCCGCTGGAGCCGATTGTCTCATCGCACCGGGGCTCACGCCGGAACTCGCCGCGATTTGTCGCGACGGCCCATTGCCGCTCGTGCCGGGCGCGCAGACCGCAAGCGAAGTGATGGCGGCTCTGACAGCGGGTTTCGACGTCCTTAAGTTCTACCCGGCCGAACCCAATGGTGCGCCGGACATCCTGCGCGACTATGCCAATGTCTTTCCGGAGGCCTCCTTTGTGCCGACGGGCGGCATCACGGAAGGCGTTCTGGCACGCTATGCCGCGCTCACCAATGTTGTCGCGGTTGGCGGTAGCTGGCTCCAGGCCGGATTGATGCCTGGGCCTGATCGGGCGACGGCGCTTGGCCGGCGTATCGCACGCGCACGCTCGTTGATGAGCGCGGGGTGAGCAGGAATGAGCAGCTCGGGGATCGCAGCGAGCCCTGGGCCCAGCGGAATAACTCTGTCACTGGCCACCACATCCGCTGCCATACTTCCCGATCTTCAAATTAGCGCACTCACTTTGACCACCTTACTGCCTGCTGCCTCGATTGGACAGACCAAGAGCCGTCCGTCCGCAAGCGCCCAGAACAGTCACTCAAGCCGACTTTGCCATTTGAGGAAAGCGGACATTCCTGGTGCCGTGTGGCAGTTCGCGATTGCGCCAAGTGCGGAAATTCAGGTCAAGAGTGCGAGAATGAGGTTGCGGACATTCCGCCGCCAGTCCCCTGCGCCTACCTTGCGCGTAATGCTGGTAGCCGCCGCTACGGTTCGCCGGCTCGGCGCCTCGCCCCCAGGTTCATTCTTGGCTCAAAGCAATGTCGGCCAGAGATCCCAGGTGCGCGGCAGCAAGCACTTCGAGCGGGTGCACGATTGTCAATAGATGGCCGGAGGGCGATCGAAGAGCTTGCCGCGTCAACTGGCGCGCCCGTCCGTCGGAATGGCGGGCCATCAATGTATTCGTGATTGTCCCCCCTGCGGCGGCGAAATCGCCCAGATTGTCGGTGACGAGGAGGTCGGCCCGCGCCGCGAAGGCGGCTGCGAGAACAGCGGCGTCTTCTTCATCAGCCAAGGGGAACGAGACATCGCTTCGATCGAGCAGAAGATAGGGGTCGAGAGCGTCTGGCCCGCTTCTAACGAGATCGATCAGGGCGAGGCGGGCCACCTCGGCATCGCGCGCCTCGGCGCCAAGCCGCAGGAGCACATCGTGGAACCTGTCGAGCATGGGTATTGATACGACCAGTTGGATCGCTGTCCCGCCCAGTCTGCCCGCAAGAACGGCATCGACGAGTTTTTGGCTCGCGGTGCCTTGGCGCCCCCTTGCGCGGCCGAGCACATCGCTGACCAGGATGTTGATGTCGAGGAGAAGCCGGACAGCGCTCGGCATTTTCAAGAGGCGGTCGCCCTGTCGACAATCGTCCAGCCGTCCAGATCCGCGAGATCGGCGCCAGGCTCAGGGCCGTCCCGGAGGATCGACGAGGCCAAGCCCTCGCGAGCCTCCTCATAGCGTCGGCGCGCAAAAGCAAACATCATCTCTCTCGCGGCGTCTCGTAAAGCAACATCATCGGGGCCTCCTGTCGAAAGCCGCGCCACGAGTTGGTCACGCAACTCCTTCGGCAGTGCCGTGAAGACGCCGAGTGCGTTTTCGACCACATTCGACAGCGAACGGTTTTCGCGGCGCGCGATCTCGCGGGCGCGAGCCTCGAGCGGCTCGGGTACCGTAGCGGACAAAGCTTTGGGCATCGGCATCTCCATGCGAACATGATATCACTCGAAACGCGGCATTTCAAATGTTATGCTGCGAAAGCATGATCTCATCTCGGAGACGAGGGTTGGGGCAGTGATATCCTCGGACAATGCCGAAATCGATGAATTGAAGGAGCGATTGCGTCAGCTCGATGTCGAGCGTACTGCAATTCAAGCGCGCATTCACGGGTTGGAGGCGGCAACACGTGCTGCCACGCCGTCTACTGAGGCCATCTGTACTGTCCAGCGCTCAGCAGCCGGCGTCGATCAGCATTCGCCGCCCATCGAGAAGATAGCACTCTTCCGCCGTCTGTTCCGTGGGCGCACGGATATCTTTCCGCTGCGCTGGGAGAATCGGTCGTCCGGGCGCAGTGGCTATGCGCCGGCCTGCGGTAACGAATGGAAGCCGGGGATCTGCGGCAAGCCGCAAGTGAAATGCACAACCTGCCCCAACCAAGCCTTTTTGCCTGTGGCCGACGACATTGTCACGCAGCACCTGCGCGGTGCGCGAGCGGATGGCGCCCCATTCGTCGCTGGCGTCTATCCGCTTCTGCAGGACAATACATGTTGGTTTCTGGCGGCGGATTTCGACAAGGCTGATTGGAAGCGCGATGTGCTTGCGTTCGCTGAAACGGCACGCCGCCTTGGCGTTCCTGCCGCCGTCGAACGCTCGCGTTCCGGAAATGGCGGCCATGCCTGGATTTTCTTTGCTGAAGCGCTTCCGGCGGTACTTGCCCGCCGTCTGGGCGCTTACCTTCTGACCGAGACACTGGAGCGTGAACCCGATGTCGGTCTTGCATCCTATGATCGCTTCTTTCCGAGCCAGGACAGCGCGCCGAGCGGTGGCTTCGGGAACCTCATCGCTCTGCCGCTTCAGGGCGTCGCCCGCCGTTCCGGCAATAGCCTGTTCATTGATGACGGCTTCGAGCCGTATGCGGATCAGTGGCGGCATCTGTCGTCACTACCTACGCTTGATCGCGCCAGCGTGGAGGCGCTGACGGAAGCCGCAGTCAGGTCCGGGCGCCTATTCGGCATTCGCATGCCGCTGGATGACGAGGACGAGGAGCCTTGGTTGGCGCCACCCTCCCGCCGACGTCCGGCACCAGCTATCGAGGGAGTGCTCCCAGGCAGCATCCGTATCGTTCAAGCTGATCAGCTCTACGTTCCACGTGACGGTTTGCCCTCTGGCCTTGTGGCGCGCATCGTCCGGATCGCTGCTTTTCAGAATCCGGCCTTCTATGTCGCTCAGGCCATGCGGCACTCCACCCATGACAAGCCGCGTGTCATTTCTTGTACCGAACTCACGCAGTACCACATTGCATTGCCGCGCGGCTGCCTCGATGTCCTATTGGATCTCTTCGCCACGCTCGGCGTCGAGGCATTGGTTGAAGACCGCCGCAACGCTGGCACGGAACACAATTTTGCGTTCAAGGGCGTCCTGCGGCCTGAGCAAAAGTCCGCGACGGATGCTCTGCTGAAGCATGAGGCCGGCGTGCTCGCTGCAACCACTGCCTTTGGCAAGACCGTCGTCGGGATCACGATGATCGCCGCGCGCGGTCGCAACACCCTGATTCTCGTTCATCGACGTCAGCTTCTCGACCAATGGGTCGAGAAGCTGACGGCATTCCTCGATTTATCGAAAGACATGGTCGGGTTCATCGGCGGCGGTCGCCGACGTCCGACCGGCGTGATCGATGTGGCGCTGATCCAAAGCGTCGTTCGCAAAGGAGAGGTTGACGACCTCGTCGGGAACTATGGCCATGTGATCGTCGACGAATGCCACCACCTTTCGGCGGTCAGTTTCGAGCTTGTGGCACGCCGGCTCAAGGCTAGGTACGTTCTCGGCCTCTCCGCGACAGTTGTGCGCAAGGATGGGCATCATCCTATCATCGCCATGCAATGCGGTCCCATCCGCTATCGCGCCGACGCCAGGTCGGAAGCCGCAAAACGCCCGTTCGCCCATCTCGTGCGAACCCGAAAAACAGCGTTCATGCTTCCCGCCGGCATGGGTACTGATGCGCCGATCCAGCAGGTCTATCAAATGCTGTTCGCTGATGAGGCGCGCAACGCGATGATCTTCGATGATGTCCTTAAAGCCCTGGAGGCCGGAAGATCGCCGGTCATCCTGACCGAGCGTACGGACCATCTCGAGCTTCTGGCCGCGCGGCTCAAGAAGTTCGCGCGGAATGTCGTCATTCTCAAGGGTGGGCAGGGTGTAAAAGCGAGGCGGGACGTCGCTGGCCAACTCGCGGCCATCACGGATGGACAGGAGCGAGTGATTGTCGCGACCGCCCGCTACATCGGCGAAGGTTTCGACGATGCGCGCCTGGATACGCTGTTCCTGACAGCGCCGGTCGCCTGGCGCGGGACGCTTGCGCAATATGTCGGGCGGCTCAACCGCCTGCATCCCTCCAAACGCGATGTGGTCGTCTATGACTACGTTGATCAATCCGTCCCTGTGTTGGCACGCATGGCTGGCAAGAGACGGCAAGGCTATGAAGCGCTGGGATATCGGGTCACATCTGATAGCGACTTGTTCGAACAGGTGGGCCTGTCGTGAGTCGTGAGGCCGTTTCCAGTACGCTGGTTCGGCTCCACTCCCCCTCTCCGGCAGAATGGCGCCCCCATCGCGGTCGTTCAGGCAAGAAGAGGCGGAAGCTGCGGAAGCCGAAAGGCGACATTCCTCCAAGCCGATTCAATTCGAGCGTTTTGGGAAACCGGCCGGTCACGTTCCCGGCGCTCAATGGCTCCGGGCGGGGGCTCCAGGATGGAGAGCATCATGGGACGAGCCCGCTTTGACCCCGGATACGACAACCGCCGGCCATGGAATGCTGGCACTGGCCGTCTTGTCGGAGCCAAACGCCCCTTCAAAGTCAAGCAGATCTGGGCGATCCGGTTTCACCTCGACCACGATGCGGCTCAGGGATCGCGCCATGCTCGACCTCGCCATCGACAGCAAGTTACGTGGCTGCGATCTGGTGAAACTGAAGATTGGCGATGTCGTCAGCGGTGGCTGAGTGAAGCCACGCGCAATCATCATCCAGCAGAAGACCGGCAAGCCGATTCAGTTCGAGATCGTCGAGCCGGCGCGATCAAGCCTTTTCGCTTGGCTCGAAAGAAGGGGCGGGACGCTGGATGATTTCGTCTTTCCCAGCCGCTGTCATCCATCCGGGCATCTCAGCGCACGCCAATATGCAAGACTTGTCTTGTCGATGAATGGGTGACTGCCATCGGACTGCGACCGCAGGATTATGGCACACATTCTCTGCGCCGGACGAAGGCATCCCTCATCTACAAGCAGACCGTCAATCTGTGCGCCGTTCAGATCCTGCTTGGGCATACCAAGATCGAAACGACAGTTCGCTATCTGGGTGTCGATGTCGAAGATGCCCTCATGCTCGCCGAGGGCGTAGAGATCTGAGAGCCAAAACTGGCGGTGCAAATGAGCAGGTAATCTGAGCAAGTCGCTAGAACGCGCCGTCACTTGATGGCGATGCTCGCCAGGCTGGACGACGTAACTTCGCCAGTTCTCGGAAGCGCGCCGTGGTTGGCAAGCATGTAGGCGACCACCGCCAGCTTCTGCTCGTCCGTCACGAGCGAAGGATCCTGAAAAGGCATCAGCATCTGAAGATACTCAAACAGGCCCTGCGCATGTCCGAACTTCGATGCGATCATGGTTCCATTTCCCCAGATCGGCGTCTGGAAACCTTCACCGCGCTTGCCATCAGCGCCATGGCACAGGACGCAGTGCTCGGCATATAGCGCGCGCCCTTGGGCAACCTGGGCGCTGTCCTGCGCCACTGCCGGCGTTGCGGCCAGCAAGGCCGTGGCGATCAATGCTTCTCTGATCATTCGTTTCTATCCGTCAGGAAAAGATGTGGCGGCTCCAAGGAGCCGCCACACACACATCAGACCACCTCGACCCGGAACTTGGGGATCGACCAATTGGCCATTCCAAGCGTGTTCAGTGGAATCTGTTCCGGCTGAGAAACGCCGGCATTGTCCGTCGTGCGCGTCTCGATCGCGTGCTGACCTTTTGGCGCATCCCATGGGAAGCTGAAGCGGACCCAGGTGTACTTGCCGAGGTTCGGCTGCTGGATCGTTGCCCGCTGCCACGGACCGCCGTCGATGCGGTATTCGACCGCGTTCACGCCGTGCTGCGGCGCCCAGGCATAGCCACGCATCGTCTGGCGGCCAGCGCTCAGCTTCGGCACTTCGCCGCGCTTCAGCGGGTAATTCGCCGGCACGGACGGCGACTTCTCCAACACCAGCGGGATTGTCAACGTCGACTTCGGCGGCATCCAGGTGACCATCGGTCCCTTGATGTCCGCCGGCGTGATGCCTGGCAGGAACTCATCCGCATTGGCGTCGAATGTTGGGGCCGAGTAGGTCGGACCGATATACACCTCGCCCTTGGTGTTGAGCCGCGACCAGATCCGCTTGTCGGTGATGCGGATCTCGGTGACCCACTTGATTGACGCCGTACCACCCCAACCCGGGACCACAATGCGGACTGGCGCGCCATGATCGGATGTGAGCGGGTTGCCGTTCATGGCATAGCAGACGCCGATGTCATCGGCCCGCGCTGCGATGTCGGCGAAGGGCATCGGGCGGCCCATGTCATTGCCGTCCACGCCGGACCAGAACAGCACGGTTACGGCGTCTGGCTTCACGCCGCAGCGCGCGAAGATCTCGCTCATCGGCACATACTGCCATTCGGCCTGGCCGACCGCGCCCATGACCCAGTTGCCGCCGGCCACGTCCTGTCCGGAAAAGCCGCCCTGCTCCCAGAATAGGGTGCGCCCGTTGCCATGGCATTCCATGGTCGCGATGATGGTCCGCGAGGGCATCTTGAGCAGGTCGTTGTAGCTGATCTCGAGCGGATTCGAGACCGAAGCGCCATGGACCTTCAGCTTCCAGTTCTCGCGCGCCAACATCGGGCTGCGTTCGACCGTCGGCGTCGGATAATGGTTGCGGACGTAGAACTCCTCGATCGGAGTCATGAAGGTCGTGAAGTCCCAGTAGTTGCCTGACCTCACGGTCGCACCAATGTTGAGGACGCGGCTGTCGTCCTTGAGGATCGCACGGCGCGGCGGGGCTGCCGGCACAGCTGCGGGAGCCGCCGCCGGCGCCTGCGCCAGAGCCGGGGTGGCTGCGGCCGCGCCGAAGGCAGCGGCCGATACAAATAGACTGCGGCGGTCGAGATTGGTCCCTTCCCTGAGGACCCGTTGAACAGTGGCGGCATCTTCCGCTTCGTGGCGTTTCGAACCCATGACATCCCTCCGGATCGTTTTGTTGGGCGCAACTCCTTGAGCCCGCAACATCATCCGCAGGAGTTTGATTCAAGGCAAGCATGAACCACGAAAAAGTTATATATTTCAGGCATTTGTCCGGAAAATTGAACCGGGTTCGAGCCATCTGTTTAAAAATTTGAACACTGCTTCACTTCTCGAGGCCAAGAAGCTTCATCCGGTTCCACAGCGTCGTCCGCGAAACGCCCAGCCGCTTCGCTGCTTCGCCCACGCGTCCCCCTGTCTCCAGCAGGATCCGCTCGATCTGAAGCCGCTCCGCCTCGCCGCGCGCGGCTCTCAGACTGGGTGGTGTTGACGGCTTGACTTGGTGACCCAGCAGCAGCCTGATCCGTTCCAGCAAATGTGCCATTTCAAACGGCTTGGTGATATAATCGCCCGCGCCTGCCTTCATCAGGCGCACCGCCTGTTCGATGTCTGCGAAGGCCGTCATGAACAGGAACGGAGCCCCGTTCCGGCTCTGCGCAGTCATGAAGACATCCTCGCCTGTGCCGTCCGGCAGCTTTATATCGCAGACCACGAGGTCGGGCGTGCTCGTGGACAAAGCCTTCACCGCATCACTGCGAGTCCTCCACCATGTGACAGCGATCCCCTCGATCTGGAGGCGCTGGACGAGGGACTCGCCCATGATTGGGTCGTCCTCGATCAGGCCGATCCGGACATCCCGCTCAGGCGACATGGTTCAAGGCCTCCGGTTCGGCGATCGGGAAGGTGATCCGCACAAGGGCGCCGCCTTCCATTCCTCGGGCGACATCCACCACCCCATGCAGTTCGACGATCAGTCGACGGGTCAGCCAAAGTCCGAGACCAACCCCAGCGGTTGCTGCGACGGGCCGATCCGTCTTGCCCATAAGCAAGTGCGCGGCAGGTTGCGGAAGCCCCTCGCCCTCGTCCTCGACCTCCAGGGACAACGCAACCTCCGTGGTCCAGATTGCCACACGCAGCCGACTCCCCGCAGGGGAGGCGGCGGTCGCGTTCAATAAAAGGTTGAGCAAAATCTGGCGCACCGAAGAAGCCGGGAGCCGCAACGGCTCCGTCAACCCGTTTGTCCAGTCCACCTGAAGCCCCTTGCGCGAAGCTTCGGGTCCGATCAGCAGGCGCATGTCGTCCAGGTCGCTTGGCGTAAGGTCGCGCTGGTCGCGATCGGACCGATAGGTGGCCAACGCAGTCCTGACCACATCCCTGATACCGCGCAATCCGCGCTCGAGCAGATCGAGCGAGGACGCGCGGATCGCTGGTTTCGAACCATGGAGTTTCAACGTGTCGATGGTGTTGAACAGGCCGCCGAGTGGGTTGTTGATCTCGTGCGCCATGCCGGAGGCCAGCCGGCCAAGACTTGCAAGCTTTTCTTCTTCCGCAAGCTGCCGCCCCAACGCCTCGCGCTCGTTCTGCGCCTCTGCCATGGCGTTGAAGCGGACGAACAGGCGGCCGAATTCGCTGTAGGCTGGCATGTCAGCAGGCAGCGTCACAGTCACGACGCTTCCATCCGCGCTTCGGTCGAGGTGATCGGATAGCATCTTGAGGGGTGCAAGCATCCGGCGGATCAGCCAGTATCCGATGGCTGCCAGGACGAGCGCTATCAATGCATTGGTGAGAAGCAGGGTGCGGAACACCTCGCTGCGCTCCCCGAGCTGGCCGGAAATGTCGAAGTTCGCAAAGATCTGTCCGATGAACCGGTCCTGATAACGCAGTGGCTTCAAAGCGGAGGCGACGCCGCGGCTTTCATTGATCTGAAGCGTCTGGCCGGCTGCAAAAGCTGGCAGTCTTCGGGTCGCATCCTCGCCAACGGCGAAGCCGCGCGGGTCATCCGAAGCAAGGACGCGGCCGCCAGGATTGACGACGATGACCTGACGCACGCCCAGTCTTGCGCCGACCAAGCGGCTCCGCTCGACTGCGTCGAAAATCTCCCAGACATCATCGCGCAAAACGTAAGGCGTGATCGCGGAGGCGAGGCTTTCGAGATAGACGCTCGCGACCTGGGCGAGCTGACGCTGCTGCGTATCGGCCAGGCGCGACAGCACCGCATTGGTCAGCACGGCGCTGACAGCGACCATGAAAGCGGCAAACAGCATGGGCGCCTTGACCACAAGGGGCCAACGCAAGGGGTTGATGACTACGCCAGCCATGCGCCTCATTCCGCTCGCCTGACGGTCGCAACCAGCTGTGCGATCCCGTCGAACAGCGCAGGATCGGCCGCAGCGAAGCCGTCGAGCCTGAGCATGGCAAGCAACCGCCTGCCTGTTGGGTGCAGAGACATGCCTGCCAGACTTGTCTGGAAGCGCCTGGTCTGTTCCGCCTCCGCCAAAGCTGCTGCGGTTGCAATGGGCGGAAAGCCCATCCACTCGGAGCGCCAGACGACCTGCGTGCGCGCTGTCAGCTCCGGTTCAACTTCGTTGAGCACTTCCCAGACATAGCCATC
>Ga0164292_10004707_pt1 | contig 11118 bp, 11 predicted proteins | sample GEODES117metaG_FD_111486 | JGI IMG/M metagenome (GOLD analysis project Ga0164292, IMG submission 111486) | Eutrophic lake water microbial communities from Lake Mendota, Wisconsin, USA - GEODES117 metaG | ecosystem: Environmental > Aquatic > Freshwater > Lake | place: USA: Lake Mendota... | reverse complement strand
CCAGTTCCTGCGGGACAAGAAATTGCGGCAGATCCATCAGCAGGATTTCCTGTACTTGGATTGATAGGTTGTCTAGAGCCGACTTCCGCACCATTTGCCACACTTGGGAATGGATCTGTGTCTGCACTAGCAGTGGGAACAAAAATAGAAAGAGACACCGCCACTAAAACTATCTTTGCGATTCGAATCATTAACTAGATCCTATTCTGAACTCTCTACTGAAGTTGAATTTATCTTGGGTGCCCATCATCGCACTGTTTGGGTAATAAAGACTACTTAATTAAGAAAATCTATTTTATCTTGGCTAGTATTTTTTAAAATTGAGCGTAAAGTGAATTCCAACCCACCCTTGTTTAATCTCTCTTCACTCCTGTTAATACACCCTTACTAGAAATATCTCCTAAAGTGAACTGATTAAAGGGTACAAAGTCTGGGCAAAGACACAGTATTTTAGTAAGGTATTGCAATGAAACAAATAGTAATTTGTGTTGCACTGTCAATTGGTCTATTAATTCCGAGTGTTGCTAATGGTGCGGAAACTTCAGGAATATTGCCTTCTGACCCAAACACTCTAACTCAATATCATATGGATAAGTATGGTGATAGTTTTGAAATAAGTTGGACTACAAATTTTAAAAGAACTGGAAAATGCAAATCTGCACAAATTCAATTTACCAGCAAGAGATTTTTATCTGCGCCTGAAGAGCGCTCTGGCGGTAATGGATTCTATTTTTATTCAGCAGATTTCAAATCAATACTTCAGGCAGAAGGTATGTACAGTAAAAAATTAGAAAACAAGGGATCTAGATTTGTATTTGATTTCTTCTTACTTGACAGCGATGGAAAGGGTGGAAAATCACCTGCGGATGTAATTTCCAAGTGCCTTACTTTGACCAAAAATTTTAAATCTCCATTACAAATCTATTACTACAATTCGGGAGGTAAAGCACCGCACGAGGGTGAACTAATTGCTACCATTCCATTTAAAGCAAAAAAATAAAGCTAAGTCTCCTGATTACTAGATCAGTGAGTTGCTTCTGATTAGGAATAAGACGGTTAGTAATTTTATGTTTAAATGTGAAGTGCGCCCGCAGGGATTCGAACCCCGAACCTTCTGATCCGTAGTCAGATGCTCTATCCGTTGAGCTACGGGCGCGAAAATTGCATTTTCGAATTAATTTTATCGCAATAATAACAGTATATATCAATTACATGGTTTATCTTCTTAATAATTCCTAGTAGTATATCGATTCACATAGATTTAACTTTTCTAGTAATCAAGTCAGAATGCTATGCCATAAATGGTTAGGTTTTGAATTTGACGCTAATTGTAATTTATCTAACCTCCAGAAACTTAAAATTTTTCCCAACATTTGCTTTAGAGATTTTGGCCTCAAACTATTTTTGGTTATTATGAGTGTGTGAAAATTATGATTACGGGTGGTTCAGGGTATTTTGGTACTGAATTAAATAAATATTTAACACATCTGGGATATGAAGCAATCTCTTATGATGTAGGTTTTTTCCGTAACAATTTTCTTGGCCCTAAAATCGATTTGCAAGAAAAATGGATTGATGCACAGGATATTTCTGAATTTGAGATTGAAAAATTCGATGCCGTAGTACACTTTGCAGGTATCTCAAATGATCCAGTCAAGCAAATGAGCGAGGATGAGTTACACAGACCATCGATTAAGTACTCAAAAAAAATAGCCGATATTTGTAAAAAATTAAATAAAACTTTTATTTTTGCCTCAAGCTGTTCGGTGTACGGATATTCTGAATTAATCGTAGATGAAAATTCAGAAACAAATTCACTGACTCCGTATAGCCAAGCGAAAAATAATATAGAGCAGATCTTGAATAAATTGGCTACACCTGAATGGAAACCAATTATACTTAGATTTGCAACAATTTTTGGATTTTCTTCCAGAATGCGATTTGATACAGTCATAAATATGTTTTGTGGTATGGCAATCGTCAATAATGAAATATCTCTTAATTCAAATGGACAAGCAATTAGACCATTTCTCTATTTACCTGACGCTTGTAAAGCAGTAGAAAAATTTTTGAGTCCAAGTTTAGATTTTACAAAGTTAGAATCCAATAATCAGATCGTTGTAAATGTAGGAAAGAGTGATAATAATTATTCGATAAATCAAATTGCTGAAAAAATTATAACTTTTCAAGACGGCGTAAAAATAACTTCTCACAAATCCATTTATTCTAGTCCCAAAGTTTTTCAGGATTCTAAAATACGTAATGGTGCGGATAAGCGTTCTTACAGTGTATCTTTTGACAAATTCGAAAATTATCTTAAATTGTCAAACTTCTTTACAGATTTTTTTGAAAGTCTAAATAAAACAATATATGATCTAAAAGTAATTGATTTAAAGTATGAAGATTTCATAGATATCAAGTATTATCGACTTCAGTATTTAGAAAAATTTTTCAAGAATAAATCTCATGAAGTAAGCCAATTTTAAATTCATGACGAACGCAGAAAAAATCCAGTTACGGAAATTGATGTTATCCGATATAACGCCAAAATATGTTGAAAGTTTGAATGATCAAAATGTCATGAAGTTCACGGAATCAAGAGGGATTTTTTGGGACTTAAGGAAACTTAAAACATATGTAAACTATCAAGGCGTTGATAGCATCTTGATGGGCATTTTTCTTGAAGGGCATCATATTGGCTCAGTCAGAATCCATTCAATAAATAAAAAAAATAGTAGATGCGATTTAGGCATTTTAATATTTGACACAAATTATTGGAATCAAGGCATTGGTTCAAAAGCCTTAAGGTTAGCTGCAGATTATATTTTTAAAGAATTAAATCTTAATAAAATTTCGGCTAACTACTTCGAGAACAATTTAGCATCAGCAAAATTATTTCAAAGATTAGGGTTTCGGAAAATTGGCCAATTAGAAGATCATTTTAAAATTTCAGAGGATAGTTTTCAAAACGCAATAATAGTTGAACTTTTAAGAAAGAATCATGGTTAAACTAAATCAAAGTTCTTATAGTGTTAAGTTAACTGATTCCGATATTTCGGCTGTTCTGGAAGCGGTAAAAAATGAATGGGGTGAAAATAGAAATCGATCGATTAATTTATTAAAGGAATCAATTAGTAATTTAGTAAACAAGAAATATTGCTTACCTATTTCTCATGGTACTGCCGCAATTACAATTAGTTTAGCCTCATTAAATTTAAAGCCTGATGATGAAATTATTATTCCCAATTTGACTTGGGTGGCCTGTGTGGCACCTATAATTCAGTTAGGGTTAAAACCGGTATTTGTTAACGTTGATGAAACACTATGTCTGGACCCAGAAGAAGTTAAAAAATCAATCACTGCAAAAACTAAAGTGATATTTGCTGTTGATCTTATTGGTTCCTTTCCAAAATGGCTAGAAATTAAGAAAATAGCCGCTGAAAATTCATTATTTTTGCTAGAGGACGCTGCAGAATCAATAGGCGGGAGTTACAGGAATATTCCAGCTGGTGCTTTTGGAGATGTCTCCATTTTAAGTTTTTCACCAACAAAATTAGTAACAGGAGGGCAAGGCGGGGCAATTTGTACTGATGATGAAAATTTATGGGAGCGTTTCCAGAGTTTATATCACCACGGAATAAATTTGGGGAAAACCGGGAAATATTTCTGGTCAAACGAAGTTGGATATAATTTTCAGATCACTAATTTTCAGGCTGCATTAATAAATTCACAGATTAACAGAATTGAAGAGGCAATCAAAATGAAAGCTAGTTTTTACAGTTTATATTCAAAATGCATTGAGGTTAGCAAGTATGTGACTATGTATAAATTTCAAAAAAATATTAAAAGTAATTTTTGGATGTATTTAATCACACCTAAAAATAATTACTTAGTACCAAAAGAGCTGGTCTTAGAACGTGCTGCTAAGTATGGATTAGACTTGAGACCTTTTTTTTATTTATTGTCAGACATGCCTGTATTCAGTGGTTTTTATAATAATATAAATTCATATAATAGATTCCTTGCTGATTACGGTGTTTGCCTACCTTATGGCTACGATCTCTCTGAGCAAAAAATTGTAGACATAGTTAGAATTATAGAGATTGTGTACCAGGAATTGAGTTACAACTAAGAAAATGTTTAAAGTTTTTTATTACTTTTAGCGCTTCAACGGTTGATTTATTAAGAAAAACAAACCAGTAGATTCTCTCTAGATTACTAATGGGGCGTATTTTATTAGTAAATTGAATATGTTTTAGATAACTTCTGAATTGATTTTTGGTTAACTTATTTTTTTTAATCTCTAAAGAGTAAGTATCATTACTATAAAATACTTGCGTGAGATTTTTTTGCAATTTAATAGCTGTTTCATGGGATACATTTGATTCATAAATTGATTCGATGTTTCTTAAGTACGCCTGGCAATTCAAGTCATTATTTTCGATCCATTCGTAGTAACGTAAATTTATGGAAGATTTAGGATGTTCTATTCTGGCACCGTAAAGAGTTGGCAAAGTTCTATACTTTCCTAAAAATGGCAAAACATAGTTAAAGGCTAATTCATTAATAGTTAGGCTTCCTGAATTTACATTTTCAAAAATACTGGTAACCGCTTTAAATCCTGAAGCTCTCATAGTAGAGTAAAGGAGTTGGCATGATTTCCGTGACCTTAAAATTCTTTCTACTGCAGAGTCTTGTGTGATTTCTATTTTGTTCCAATGTACATAATCAGGTCTCCAACTGAAAAAGTTGTCATATCTAAATCGAATGTAGGCACCTTGGGCGCAAGCGTAATCTTTGTTGATTTCCAAGAATTCTATGCATTTTTCTAATCCCTGTGGGAAAAGAAAATCATCATCAGCACAAATAGCCACATAATCTGTGGAAACTATTTTAGAAGCATAAAGTAACCTTAAGTGAAGTTCGCTTTCGGGTGAGTGTTTATAATTCACTTGGTCCGAATTGAGATAAAATTCTGGATTAACACTGGCATCCAAGACTATTATTTTTACATTAGTATCAGAATAAAACTTAAGTAATCTATTCAGGTTTTTGGATCTATTGTATGTCGGGATTATTAGGGTTAAATTCTCAAGAGTTTTAATTAAGGGCAATAGAACGGCTCCCATTATGGTCAGATTTAAAAGTTAGAGATTTATACTTGAGGTTACGTAATTGTTGTAAAACTTTGTCCTCATTTGTAAGGCACAAAATGAAGCCACCCCCACCAGCTCCAGCAATTTTCAAACCTAATTGATATTTTTTTAAAGCATCCAATATAATTCCAATATCTTTTGAAACTATTTTTTTGGAAAGCTTTAACTTTTCTTGCCACGAATCATTTATTATCTTAGCCAAGACAATCGAAGAAAAATCAGCTTTATTTATCTCTTCCTTGAAGTTAATCGCATAATCTCTGATTACATTCAAGTGTTTAAAATTTATTAGAATTTTAGAACTTTGTTCGCTAAGAATATCTGCGGCGGCCCTGCTTTGCCCAGTCCAGATTAGTATGCACTGGTTTATGAATTTATCAATCAAATTACTTTGTGTTATTGGTTCAATATTCACTGTATTGTTCTTTGAGAAACTATATGCGTTAAACCCACCGAAGGCTGCTGCGTAATGATCTTGTTTTCCACAATTTACCTTGGCAATTTCGCGCTCCGCAATAAACGCTTCTTCGGCTAAAAATGATTTAGATACACTTTCGCCTTTCATCTCATGAATAGCTGAGAGTAGGGCTACTGCTAATGCAGAAGATGATCCAAGTCCAGAATGTGCTGGAATATCTGCACTCGTGGAGATTTGTAACGGCTCATTGAAATTTGTAACTTTTAAGCAGGACGAAATAATAGTATTTTTTATCTCACTCAAATCGTTGCAATGTTCAACTTCAGAATAAGATATTCGATATTTTTCTGAGAATGTTGGATCATGTCTTTTTAAATGAACATAAACATATTTGTTAATTGCGGTAGACACTACGATTCCATTGTTATAATTTAAATAGTACTCGGGTAAATCAGTTCCACCTCCAGCGAAACTTACCCGCAAAGGCGCCATCGCTAGAACACTATTTTTCATCATTTTCCTAAGTTTGAATGCGCTAAGATTTGATCTGTAAGGTCTACTATACTCTCAGCAGAATCAATTATTTCAGAATTGTTCACCAAAAATGGGTGAAAACCTGCAGAAACCGCTGCGGCTCTATCGCTGGGCTGATCTCCAATATAAATTGGAGTTGATTTTCCCAATAAACTTTTAAATTGATCTCTAGATTGAATCAATAAGCCCGGCTTAGGTTTCCTGCATGCGCATTCTAATTCCCAAGAATGTTCACATGAAACAAATTCTAGAACATGAATACCTTTTTTAATTAACTCAAGACAAATGAATCGGTGAATATTCTTTAACTGTTCTGAGGTAATTAATCCTAAACCAACAGCTGGTTGATTTGTGCATACTACAAATAAATAGTTTCTATTCGCCAATTCAATTAAACCGAGAATATTTTTATCCATAAATTCAATACTCGAAAGATCTAGAATGTAGGTTCGATCTGGAGGTTTAACACAGATCACGCCATCTCTGTCCAAAAAAACGATTTTAGAGTTTGAATTTGATAAGAGCACTTGTTGAAAATTTGAGAGAGAAAAATAAGTTGAAATCTCAATCCATAAGAAAGGGGTTAGATTTGATGTATGAATCAATAAATCCTCCAAAGAAGCACTATGATGCTGATATTTTTGAATGTCATTTCTGGAAATTATAAAATAACCAAGTTCAACAAAACTATTATCAGGGCTTCGAGAGCTTGAAACATATCTTGCCCCGTTGATATTTATTGATATGTTTCCTCTTTCACGGTTTTGAATCACGAAAGTGTTTTGTGTGTTCTTTGACAGTGTAAGCAACACATTTGTCTCTATATAATTATCACAGTAAATCACGAGTAATCGATCACTTTCTATAATTGGAAGTGCATGAATCAGTCGTTCCAAGCTTGAATAGTCTTCTGGTGTTGTAATCAACTCAATCTCAATATTTAAATCTATATGGCGTAGGAATTCGGTTACTTCCTCCGCCATATACCCCAGCAATACTGTAACTTTTTTGTACCCAACAGAGATTAACTGGTTAAGCTGTAATTGTAGAATCGGAACTCCATTAATTGGAATTAGACACTTAGGTCTAAAATCTGTGATAGGTCGGCATCTTTCCCCTAAGCCACCAGCTATTATGATTGGGTGTTGAAGCAATCCAGCAACTCCTGTCTATTATCTAAAACGTAGCTGTAAACTCCTTTGGCTCCTATGTATTTTGGTGTCCAGTCAAAGTACTTAGACATATTTAAATTACTAGAACATATACCTTTTACGGGACTTGAATCCTTTAAATCAGTTTCAATGCCTGACAATGCTGATAATGTTGCATCAGCAAAAGATTGGACTGAAGTTAAAATACCAGAACCTATGTTGAACGCGCCTTGCCTTTCGGAAGATTGAATAATTTTAATTAAAGCTTGTGAAAAATCATAGGCAGATATAAAATCATGACTCAATTTTGCATTTATGAAATCAACTTTTGTTTTTCTTCTATAAGCAACAACTATTGAAGCCAATAGTGATTTTGAATTTTGCCAAAGACCATATGTATAGAACGGCCTAATCCAACGAAACTCAATCTCGGAGTTGCTCAGATATCTATGAATCTCTTGTTTTATCGCCGCAAAATCATCATTAGCAAAATCCTGTGAATTATCATCAATTTTGTTGTATGATGGGTTAAACTCTAAGCCTGAACCTATATTATTAAGTAGAATCTTGTGTTTAGAAATTAAATCTATCAGTTTTTTTGTCCGTTTAAGGTTCAAATGATTTATGAAATTATTTCTGAGAGGTAGTCCTTCCCAGTAAAAATTAATTATTTGATCCCAAGAAGAATCAAGTAAATTCTCAATAAAATATTGATTAGTAATATCTCCTTGTATCCAATTAATATCTTGGATTTTCCCGGTGTTAATTGTGTTATGACGCGTTAAGCATGTTAATTCTACATCTTTTAAATCAATACAATTGGCAACAAAGTTGCGCCCTAAGAAACCGGTGGCTCCCAGCACTAAAATTTTTTCCATTACCTGCTATGTTATCATTTATGTTGGTTTAAATATTGTTGAAACGGTGGTTATGGAAATTAAAACTACATCGATAGAAGGGTTGATTCTATTTCGTTTTCCAAAATTTGTTGATGAGCGTGGCTTTTTCTCTCGTAATTTTTGCGCTGATTCATTGCAACAGGTAGGTGGTTTATCAATTGTATCTCAAGCTAATTTGTCGCTCAATGTCGAGATCGGGACGCTACGTGGTTTTCATTTTCAGAGTGGTGGGTATGAAGAAGCAAAGACGGTAACCGTTTTATCTGGTGCTGTACATTATAAGGTTATTGATCTCAGAAAAAATTCAAAAACCTTTGCCTTAGTAGAAAGTTTTGATTTAAACGAATTAGAATGGAGTGTACAAGTACCAAGAGGCTGTGCTCCGGCTTTCCAAACTCTTAAGCCAAATACGTTGCTTCACTACTATGTTTCCCATCCGTACAGCGCCAAACACGAGGGCGGTATTCGTTTCAATGATCCATGTTTTAATTTCAAATGGCCTCTTGAAATATCGGCCATTTCAACAAGGGATCAAGGATTTCCTGATTTCAACATAAATAATTTTCCAGGTCTTATGCGTTAGCCGACTAACGCATTCAAAAAATTAGTTAAAATATAAATCATCATTTAACCTGCCAGTATTGATCAGATGATTCAAGTACTCCAAACGAGTGGTATATTGATAAATTTTATCATAATCAAATCTAGATTCTCTTATTTTATTTATAACTTCATATCCTCCCTCTTCAAGTCCCGTACTTGCTACAAATCCTAATTCATTTTTTGCTCTTGCAAATGAAACCTTGTAACTTCTAGGATCCACAATCTTTTCGGTATTAAGTGAAATAGGTACTTGCTCTGGTAAGCATTTTTGAGCAGCTTCAGCAAGTTGCTTGACTGTAAAATTCCCATTATATGTGCCGGCATTAAATACCTTTCCAGCAATCTTCGCTTTTGGTGAATTTAGAATTAGATTCACAAGGCTAGATAAATCTTGAATGTGTATAGCTGGCCTCCACGGCGTGCCATCCGAGTGCACTTTAATTTGATTATATCTAATTGCATTGAACAGCAAGTTATTAAAAACTATATCGGATCTTAATCTAGGGCTCCAGCCAAAAACTGTGGAAGGCCTCACGTAAACAATAGAAAAATTTGAACCTTCCAGTTTTTTTAATTCCTGCTCTGCTAACCATTTAGTTTTTGCATATTCAGTTTGTGGATTTTTATTCGAAGAGTATTCATCTAATTCCTCATTTGAATTTGATATTCCGTAAATACTTTGCGTTGAGAAAAATATAAAAATTTTAACTCCTGATTGCTTTGCAAGCTTTGCTAAATTAACAGTTGCCTTATAATTTATATCGATTGTTAATTGCTTATTTAACTCTCCAACCGGATCATTTGATAGTCCCGCAAGATGAACTACTACTTCAAAATCTTCAAGATCTTTGGATACGATGTTTCGAACATCAATATTTTTCGTCTTAATAGGATTGCGAATAGGAGACAGTATGCAATCTGCAAAGAACCCAGAATCTAATCCAGTAACTTCATGTCCATTATTAACTAATGACTCAGTGAGAACCGTGCCAATGTAACCTAAATTTCCGGTGACTAGTACTCGCACTTTCTTAGACGAGCTTTTCTAATAAAATTTTGCTGATTTGATGACACATCGATAAATGAATATCTTCGACAATTCCATATGATCCACTTTCCGTCCGTACATGTAAAGACAAATCAACTAATTTGAGTAGAGCTCCACCATCAAAGCCCAATAATCCAAGCGTTTTAACCTGTTTTGATTTACAAACCTTAACTGCCTCAATTAAATTTGAGGAGTTGCCTGAAGCTGAAAAAATCACACAAAGATCTCCTTTTGTAGCTTTGCGTTCTAACTGACTACTGAATATGTATTCAAAACCCAAATCATTGGCTATTGCTGTTATAACCGCGGAATTAGATGTGAGAGCTGTTGTCCGAATGTGACCACTACTTAAAGAAAACTTAATATACATTAAATCGATTTCAAAATGCTCTGCAGTTGCGGCGCTCCCGCCGTTTCCTATAAGCCAGATGTTTTTGTTATTTTTTATTGTTTCAAAGATTAAATCTACTGAATCATTGAGGTCGATTGGGTTTGAATAATACTTTGCTAAGGAGTCAGTGTAGTTTATCAATATGAGTCTCTTTCTAATTGATTTATCATAAGTACACTATCGAGTAAAACAATAATATCACCTTTATAATTAACCAATCTCATTTTAATGAATTAATTGGGTTAGTTTTAAAAAGAAAACTCAGCAATATTTCCTCGGTCTTCGGGTTTTGAAGGATTAGCTTATATTGGCCCAAGAAATTTCATTAGGTAATTAAAGATCTGCCTAGCTCAAGTAATTCCTTTCGCTCTACCACCTTTACTCGAGGTTTTCCTGCTAGTTCACCAGAGATCACTTCAGAGGCATTTATCTTTTCCCAAGCCAATTGATCAATTACTTCATGACCAGATTTAAGTAAGGATGTGATTCCTTCTGAAAGCTTAGGCTTTTTTAAGTTTTTAATAATTAATTCCACCACATCAGTTGAATCACTTTTATTTGTTCCAATAACTCCAGTGGGCCCACGCTTTGCCCATCCAGTTGTATAAAGATTATGTTCAACATGGCCTGCAATATTATTTATACGACCATTCTCAATCGTAATTCCTGGGTACTCAACTGAGTCATATCCAATAGCGCTAATAACCAACCCACATTTAATTGAAAACTTTTCACCGCTTGAAACTATCTTGCCATTTTCAATTTTATTCTGAGCAAAAACAACCTCTTCAATTTTGTTATTGCCTTTAAACTCTATTGGAGCTGCTAAAAACTTGATCTCAAGTTTTCTTTCAACGCCTTTTTTGGCATGCTCTGCAATTAATTTCATTGCTTCAAGATTATTCTTTAGATCTTTTT
>Ga0164292_10004705_pt1 | contig 11121 bp, 12 predicted proteins | sample GEODES117metaG_FD_111486 | JGI IMG/M metagenome (GOLD analysis project Ga0164292, IMG submission 111486) | Eutrophic lake water microbial communities from Lake Mendota, Wisconsin, USA - GEODES117 metaG | ecosystem: Environmental > Aquatic > Freshwater > Lake | place: USA: Lake Mendota... | reverse complement strand
GAAACAAACTGGCCCAAGCCTAGATTCCTCTGACCAAATAGAGCTTGTGGCATCAGCCATGGCCGATGAGAACTTTGGAGGCATGACCCCCCCACTACCAGGAATGAAGACGCCCCTGCCGCCCATCAGGCGGCCATAACCAACTTAGCTGGTTTGACGTCGTTTTCAGGTGGAGGTAGATTGATCTAGACCACCTCCGGTTGATGCCAACAGCGGGTGGTTCCAGTCCAGCGGAGTGGATGAAGTTGACGGGCCAGCTCGTAGACGCGGGCACGGTGTCGGCAGAGCTCAAAGGCTTTGCCGCTGTAACGCTGAGATGGCTTCACGAACCGGATACCGCCACCCAGCTGCAAGCCTTTGCCACGCTCTGGAACGGCCTTCGGGGGTAGTCCGGCCGGTATTAACCGCTCCGCGGGACTGCGTCTACAAGGTGTGGAAAAGCGACTCCGAGTAGGGGGTGTCGTTGCTGACCCATGGTCTGGAGAAAGAGCTGAGTACCCCAAGCTCCTCCAGTCGGGATTCCAGGGTGGCTGCCCTCATGGCGTTGCCGTTATCGACATGGAGGATCAGAGGCTGGGGCCGACCTTTGCTGATCCGCTCACGCAGGCAGGCCCTGCTGACGAAATCAAAGGCCAGGTAGCGGCTGCCTTCCGCCAGCGGTCTACCTGTTCGGGGAACAGACCCCGCACCCTGCAGTAAGCACTCAGCTCAGTGGCATTGAACCCAGCGGTCTCCAGCACGAGCGTGAACTTGTCGGCAGCGCTCCAGCCCTTTGGGTCTTTCGCCGATGCCGGCACCACTTCCCCCTGCAGCCGCCAGTTATGCCGCCAGTTGTAGAGGGTGGCGACATGAATGCCGAACTCTTTGGAAATCTGAGCAACACTTTGTCGCTGCGGTGGGCCCATACGCCTTTTCACCTCAGCTTTTACGGTCTCGTTGTAACGACGCATTGAATGGCTCCATCAAGCCCCCTGGTGGTTAAAATGGTCGGGATGGAGAGGCGTCAACTTTCCTGGCAGAAGGGGCAGCAGTTCCTTCATAAAGAATCTCCAGTGCCCTCTAATGATCAAAAGGAAAGATAATCCCCTCCCATGACTGCCCGGACAGCCTGGGTCATCGTTGAGGCGAAGTGTATCGAAGCAGCCTGCGGCTACAGCAGTCCCAGCCAGCACCGCCAGGGCCTTCTTCATCCGAGGTAGGTCCATCATCAGGCCGCTGACCTGGCGCTAACCTGGCGCTGACCTGCTGGTGACACATCTCCGGGGTCATTTGCTCAACCATCGCCTACGGCGATTGAGATTGGACATCCTAGGCGGACTTTCGACAGAGCATCATTGATCAATTCCAGCAGGTCCCCTGGTGGTCGTAGTGGACGGGTTGGAAAAGCGTCAGCGCACACTGCAGAAGGATCTGTGACGAAAAGAGAGATCAATGAAAGATCATAGCCTTGGCGACTTGTGCGAATCACATGGACCAGAAAGATCGCTGCAAAGCAAGGATCTAGTCATGCGACCTGCAATGAAGCAGGAAGATCAAGACTCAACATAGAATGTTTCAAACAAAAAGTGTGATTGCTAGACTTATCTAAGCCTGGACATGATCAGAACACCCTGGCTTCGTCCATCCTTGGTTCGGACACGGGCTTTGGTTTCAAGAACTTGCAAGTCCTTCCCGCCCTTGGCCATCTGTTGCAGGTAACTCTGCACGGATGGCATGTAGAGATCAAAGGCATAAGAAGGTGTAGCTATATCACTGGACTCAAAGACAATGATATCCGAATTATCAATTTCACGCATAAGCTTCTGCTCACCAGAGATACTCTCGCCGTCAGTCACTTGGAATGAATTGGCCCGTGGCAAATGAATCTGAAGATAGGCCTCAACAAGATCACCGTGAAGCGACTCAGTAGCGGCAACAAATACCCTACCTTTCGCTCGCGACAAAGCCGGCGATTGACTTAAGAGTGCCAGCGCTTGGTCGACAGAATCTCGATGCAACATGCGTGCCTGTAGTGAATTACCTCTCGACCATAAAAAGGCTTCCGGCGGTGGTGCCGCCATAGCTAGAATGCCCATAAAAGCAACCACCAGCAAAGCCAAGAAATTCAAAAGACGTCTTCTAGATAAGCCCCACTCCAGCACTAATGTCGCAAGGATACCCGCAAGCAGAAGCGACATGAAGATACCGATGAAAATCCCAAGAAAATAACTCTTGTTATTCGATACGCTCGCCATAAGAAAATAAGGGACGCCACAGAGAAGTGCCAATGTAAATCCCTTGTAATACCCCTGAGAACGCTCGCTTCCAAGTCGCCTGCACAGGATTAGACGAACAACAAGCAAAACGACAATAGCTACAATTAAAATCATATTGTTCAAGGGAAGGGTTATGGCGCCTCCACCGGAAGGTTGCAAGTACCAGGTCATTCGCTCAATCAGACTTTGGCTCTCAAACGGCCCACCCCAAATGTGTGAATCCGAAACAAACGCCCTATAAACATAAGCAGAAATAGGAGCCAGATTAACAAACAAGAAAGGGAGCAGAAGCGCTACGCTTAGGGAAATAGCAAGGGTGACACCTGACTTTCTTAATGGAGCCATCCCAAGGCCCCATCGTGCGTAGCAAAGGTAGACAAGCAGAATCGTCGCACCAGCCGTTATGAACAAAGGAAGAAATGTTGTTGGCTTAGCATAGAGGGAGGCAAAGATAAAAAAAGGCGCAACAATCAGTGGTACCCGTTCATTGAAAGCCCGCTGGCAAAGCACTAATACGCCGGCACCCAGCAACAGGCCACTGATCAAATCAGGCCTGAACTCGGTGATCAAGCCACCAGTCCAAGCGAAGCCATAGGTGGCTAAAGTTCCAACAAAAATCGGCAGACCAAATGCCTGAAGCCTGAACAAGCACCAGAAAAGGAGCGGAATGGCCAACAGCATAGAGAAACCCGCCACCTTGCTAGGCAGGTAAAAGCTTGACCAGTCCTTCGATCCATCAATGTATCGAGGCGGAGAGACGAGGTAACTAGACGTACCAATGGCATTGAGCAGGGGGGAATGACGATGCTGAAACATATACCCAACAGAATCAAGACTCCAGCCTCTAGAACGAAGCTGATTGGCATCCCTTATTGCCTGCAGTTGATAGCCGATGTCATCTGGCCGTGGGGGGATGGACAAACGCCCCTGAGATTGCGAATAATTCACCACATGTCCAAATTTAACAGAGGCTATAACAACGATAAATACCAACAGGAGAGCCAAGGCAAAGCATTTCTTCAACGGGTTCAAGGAAGCGGCTTTATTCATGATGACTAAACCGTCATACAGAATTCAACTTAACACAAAATTTGTGAGTCCAGCTGGGGAGCCATCAACTCCAGGACACAAGAGGCGCCGCATTAAAGCTGTCAAGATGGTTGCCGGCCGCCTCCCCCTTTCAATGCCCAGGCTTGCAAACTTAACCCTCATGCGCTCTGAAGGGCTCTGATACTAAGAAAGAGGAGAAATAGGCTGACTAGGTTCTGACTACATGCAACGACCCTTTGGTAGTGGCTTTCAAGACAATTGATATGATCAACGCTATCGCAGAACAGCGTCCAAGGCCATGTGGGATGATTTGCAGGTTTGGGGAAAATGCTGACGGGAAATGTAGAAGCTGGTGTCCTTGCCACGTCTGATGATCCTTAGTGGGCCTCAAAGTGATGACAATGGGCACGACGAGAACAACCAGCAAGTTCTCTAGCAGCAGAGGACTGGGCTGTGTCAATACGTTACATGTAATGAGTCAGGGTCGTCCGATCAGTGAATAGTAGAAATTCCAGGGATAATTGGAAAGGCATGAGCAGACTGTCCTTTGATGAACCGAATGAATGCGCTTCTACATCTAAAAAGGCAAACTCAGGGCCGGAGAACCCTCCTAAGGAGTAATTTTGCAGCTGGCCTGCCCGACGGTAGCGGCACTGCTGGCCGCTCATGGATTGGACTGGATCTGGGTCGACACCGAGCATGGTGCGATCTCAGTGGAAACAGCCCAGCTGATGATCCAGGCCAGCCAGGGAACAGAAGCCGTACCACTTGTGTGAATTGCAGAGAATTAGCCGTGGCTCGCCAAAGCACATCTGGATGCCGGGGCCATGGGAATCATCACCCCTATGGTCAATTCCGCCAAGGAGGCCTATCAAGCAGTGGCTGCTGTGAGATATCCAACCCAAGGAGTCAGAGAATTCGGTCCAGCCATGGCCCCAGTGCGCTGGGGGGTGAAAGGAGCGGGCGCCTACGCGAAAATCGCAGATAACGAAATCCTAGTCATCGCCCAAATTAAACATATAGCGGCCGTTGACGCCATTGATGAAATTGTCTCCGTCCCCGGCCTTGATCTCGTGTTTGTGGGCATGTGTGATCTTGCGGCAAGTATGGCGCTCCTTGGGCAGGTAGACCATCCAAGTGTCGTTTCAGCAGCACGTCGTTTTTTAGGGGCCGCCCAAAGAGCTGATTTAACCGCCGGCGTGATCGCACTAGAACATGTGACCATTCGAGGCCGGCGAGAAGAGGGCTTTCAGTTGATTGCAGTGAATACCGATACGGTGCAGCTAAGCGCAGGGGCCGACGGCCTTCTTGCAGTGATGAGTTGCTAGCGACATCTTACATGAGTATGATCACCTCGTCAGGGCAAGTTGAAGGAAGAGAGTTATCATCACCTGCATCAATGCCGTAGACGTCTTCCATACGAACCCTGTCATTAGCGTGAGGAGTAGAAGCCTCAATCAGCACGCAGTCAGTGATGGCTTCTTCCTGGTGGACCGAACCTGGCGGGAAACGGAAGCTTGCGCCTGAACAAACCACCTTCTCAACCAGTTTGCCGCTGCCATCGTCGTATCGGAGGAGCATCGTACCGCTGACGAGAAAGGCGCTCTCGTCTTTAAAATGATGATATTGCAAACCGCCGCGTGAACCCGCTTTAACAAAAAGATGTTTGAGAGAATATTTACCTGGAGAGAGCGCAATCAAGGTTTCTGTCCCCCAGGATCGTGGGCCCATGTCCCTGGGCGCGGAGAACTCGGGAGTTGGAATGGATTCTGTCATTTTAGGCGTAGACAGCAGATCGTTACCATCCTAACAGTCCCCATTTTCGGGAGTAGATCATGAAGGACCAAGCAGCAGACAGGAAAGGTATTGGTCGGGTTCGATTGAAGCGAGCCCAATGGTGATAGACCATCACCCAAGGACAATGAACACAGGGGCCGTAAGCTGCTAGGCGACGAGTCAGATCAGCATCTTCCAGGTAGAGAAAGAATGCCGGATCAAACCAGCCAGCCCTGTGAAGCCGATCCGTACGGCATAGCATAAACGCCCCAGAAAGATATGTTGATGAAACAAGTGCATTCCCGTAAGCCTGGCCCTGCATCTCATACCAGTCATTATACTTACGCAAAGCCCTGTAGTAGATCGGACCAAGAACGGCTCTGCCAATCTGGGCAAGCAAAGTAGGATCACGCTTACATAGTCGCTGCAATTTGTGAGGCGGAAGCGCATCACAAATCAACGGCTGTATCATTGACAAAGAAGGGTTCTCGTCAAGTACCGCTGTCAGCCGTTGCAAGACGGTAGTGCTTGGAAACACAATATCAGGATTAAGAATTAAATGAAAAGTTCCCAAATCAAGATTCCTTACTAGATTATGTGCTGCGCCAAAGCCAATATTTCGACCACCTAAATGAAAGTAGATAACTCGAGAGTCGTTAGGTAAAACTGTCTCCAAGCTGGATTCGCGACTATTGTCAATAACATAAAGAGGTCCGACGATCCTTGATGAAAGCAGACCCATGACGCACTCAACAAGACGCGCCTCGTAGGCAGAGTCATCACGTCTCCGATAGGTAACGATGCTCGAACTGATCGGAAGAATTCGGCACATAGCAGGCTCGATTGCCAAGGTTAACCAGAATGCAGCATTCGGTTGAGCTTAGTGGTAGAATCAGCGGAGTTGAGTGTTCATCGTGGAATCAGGCTGCGCGATCAACCACAATAATTCGAATGGGTCCCGATGACTCGATACTCTCAACATGAAACATGACTCACTTTCAAAAATGAAGCTTAGCATCCGGAAGCGGTTAAAGCTTTCGCCGGCGTTCGGCAGCATCTGGAGTCGCACAATTTTACCAGCACGCTTGAGACGCCGTGCTTATAAGTCTTTGGGTCTTTTCTCAAAGGCTCAGGATAGACCTGCATTAAGGATGTATGAAGATAGGCGCATTCTGATTGCCAGCTCGATCCTTGGAAACGTAGACATTTCAAATCTAGATATATGCTTAGGAATTCGGCTTAAAAAACATGGGGCATCCGTTGCATTTCTGATTTGCGAAGGTAGCCTCTCTGCCTGTTCGCTCTGTGAGAAAGAGCGGTTTCTTGGCGACAGGGAATTTGCACGGAAGGGTCCAGGACACACCTGCACATACTGCTTAGGATATTTCAATGCGTATATCCATAATCATTTCCCAGTTTTTACATATGCACACGCCAGCGAGACGGGCAAGACAGACATAGAAAGTTGGATTCATAAATTTCTTAAAGGGGAAGAGATCTGTTTCCATGGAGTTCATATCAGCGAACATGTTCGGTCTGGCTTGATTCGATTCTATGGCAAGGTTATTGAAACTAGCCAGGTGCCCATCTCAGTCGTTCGTCGATTTGCAGAAGCCGCTTGCCAAACCGTTCTGCGAATGGAATCCATACTGGAGACATACTCACCAGAAGTTATCGTTGTCAACCATGGTCTCTATGTCCCGCAGGGAGTTATTGTAGCCACTGCGCATGTTCACGGAATTCGAGTTGTCACTTGGCACAAGGGATACCGTCGTCACACGCTTCTCTTAAGTCACGGGGATACCTACCACCGCCAACTCATTGAGGAAGCGAACGCTACATGGGAGAGCTATGAACTCAGCGCACATGATCGAATCTGGCTGAAGAATTACATGACCTCCCGCCGAACAGGTACACAAGACTGGATAAGCTTTGCACACAAGGGCGCCGAATCGAAATCATCTGTGTTTTCCGACGTCCAAGGGAGCCAAATTGTCTCCGTTCTTACGAACGTGGACTGGGACGCTCAGGCTCACTTCAATGCTAACACTTATTCAGATATGCAAAGCTGGCTGCGTGACATCGGCCGTTGCGCAGCTAAACTTCCAAGAACACGTTTCGTGGTGAGGATCCATCCCGCCGAAGTGACCGGCCGGAGGATAGCGGCTACGACATCCTCAGATGTACTCCGAGAGACCGCCCGCCGCTGCACAAATCTTTCGATCATTGAGGCAGACGAATCCATCAGTACCTATCAACTACTGGAAGCCAGTGATCTCGTGGTGGTGTATGCCACAAAGACGGCTGTGGAGGCCGCATACCTTGGCAAACCAGTACTTATCTGTGGTGAATCTTGCCTACGGGGTAAAAAGGTGGGTCGTGATCTCCAACGAGGTGAAGATCTGCCCAATGTCGTGCAGGACATGTTGGACAATCCAACTCCTCCCTGCCGCGAACGAGCCGAACGGTATGCGTTCCATCTATTCAAACGACGCATGATTGAGTGGGAACTGCTCACGGTATCCGAAGCCAGCGATGGTGAAAAAGCTATTATGGATGGCATTGCAATTGGGACCCCATTTCATGCAGCACCTGATCATTGATTTCAGCTACGCTAAAGATGGAGGGTATCTGAAAGGGACATTTCAGTATGGCATTGAACTGGCCAAATCCTTGAGCCGGCAAGTCCTGCCTTTTCCAATCGAATGCGTAGTAAGTGGGCCTGCCAACGCTGCGTATCTCCAAATGCGCCTCTCTGAGTATGACGTCAGCATACGCTCCATAAATCTGCCGCAGATGCTCTGGTTTCGCTACCTGAGAAGACAGATCTTTTTCCTGCGGAACGGCAGAACAGACAACATTGTGATCTCAGTCGGTTCCTGCGGAGTTATCGCTAGCGCCCATAATGTTGTGGTTATAAATGATCTTTATTGGCAGGACATGCCGACGGTTTACCGACTCACTCAATACCTTTACTATAAACTAGTTGTCGCCGCCAACCTGCGCTGGGCAGATCTAGTGATCGTAACCACCTACACCAACAAACTTCGAGTCGACCAGCTTCGAAAAAGATCTGCCACAACTAGCTTCGTTCACTACTACCTTCAAAAGGGAATCTCAAGAAGGCTAGGGGTTGACGAAGACTCACGAAATGAGAAGACCGATTCTCCGAAACGTTCAGAGTTCTCGATCTTAACCGTTGCAGCCAACACCGCAAACAAGAATCTTTCGGGCGTCCTCGATGCCTATCGACAGCTGTGGAAAACAGATTCCCGATGGCAATTGACTATCGTTACTGACGCAGCTACTGCTGTAGAGGAATTATCTCGACCCTTTAGCCATGGAGTGCGAGTGCTTGAAAAGGTCTCAGAGGCCGAGCTACTTGATCTCTACCGCAAGAATCTTTATTACTGGCAACTGTCATTCGTGGAAGGGTTCGGATTGCCCCTGATTGAGGCCTTGAGCGAAAACTGCCGGATCATCTGCAGCGACATACCTGTCTTTCGAGAGATTATGGACGCCGCCGCCTGCTATGTGGATCCGATGGACCCGATCTCCGTGGCTGATCTTTGTCGTGATTGGCCCCTGCCCGAGGATGGGAGAAGCCGTCTGGCCGTGTTCGACAGAATGCATCAAAGCAACTACAACGAACTGCAAAGACTCTCGAAACACCTTAGCCGATGGCAGACTTTTACATGTTAGAATGGAGTTGAACGATAATTCATGATGCTGAAACATCTGAGGTCCTCCCATCAGTCTCTGATTATCGCCGAGGTGGGACAGAATCACCAAGGCAAACTTGAAAATGCGCTCGAATACATTCACCGCTTCGCCTCAGCCGGAGCTGATGTCATTAAGTTCCAGACTAGAAACAATCGCTTTCTTTTTTCCGAAGACGCATACAACAAACCATACGATAGCGAAAATGCTTTCGGCCCCACCTACGGCGAGCATCGAGAGCAACTAGAACTCTCTCCGGCTGAGAAGCGAATTCTGCGCGCAAAATGCAGCGAGGCTGGCGCCTTGTTCATGTCGACTCCATTTGATGAGTACAGCCTTGAGCTGCTGGTTGACCTGAAGATCGACCTGCTGAAGATTGCCTCCTTCGACATCGGGAACCTCCCTTTTATCGATCGTATAGCCCAAACCGGCATACCCGTAGTGGTAAGCACTGGGGGCGCAAACGATGAGCAGATTCGCATCAGTGTTGACACCATTCTGCGTTACCACGACGAAATTGCTCTCCTGCATTGCGTTTCAGAATATCCCTGCGACCATAATCATTTGGGATTGCAACGTATTGAGAGATTTCTGAATGATTACCCAACGATCACGATTGGATTGTCCGACCACTTCAACGGAATCGTGAGTGGACCTGTTGGCTACATGTGTGGTGCACGGGTGTTTGAGAAGCACGTGACTCTCAACCGTTCGTGGAAGGGAACAGACCATAGCTTTGCCCTGGAGCCCGATGGCTTCCGGCGATTCGCCCGTGACATCAAGCGCATTCCCGAGATGATGCCACCCAAGCCAACTGAAAGCCTGGGCACCGAGCCTGTTTTCAAAAAGCTGGGGAAATCATTGGCCGCGCGAGTGCCACTAAGCCCCGGTGATGTCATTACGCTTGACAAGCTCACAGGCAAGATCTTCGAGACGACGTATATTCCGGTCCGCGAAAGCAACTCCATCCTCGGCAAGAAAACCATCGCTTCAATTGATCAGGGCATGCCCATTCGTTATGAAGAGTTATCTGGCCCTGGCTAAACAGACCAGTTTTGATTCTTTGGTTGCCCGAGTCTGTCGCTACTCGCTGTTCCTGACTCCTAGAAAATGGCCTCACAATCTGACCTCAGAAACATTCGGATCATTTTCTACGACTTTGACGGTGTATTCACTGATAATCACGTCCTGGTCGATTCCAATGGAGTGGAGTACGTTCGTTGCTCCAGGTTTGATGGATTCGGCATCTCTAGACTGCGCTCGCTGGGGCTGATCCAGTTCATCATCTCCACTGAAGTGAATCCAGTTGTGAGCCGTCGGGCCGAGAAACTTCAACTGCCTGTGCATCAGTCCGTTAGCGACAAGGCTGAAGTCGTCGCAAGGGTGTGCTGCGAACATGGCATCGCATTAAATCACGCCGCCTTCGTAGGAAACGACATCAACGACATTGATGCCATGAGATCAGTCGGCATCGCCTTCACCGTTGCTGATGCCTACCCTTCCGTATTCGAGCATGCGGCTATCATCACTGATCGACCTGGGGGCCAAGGGGCCGTCCGCGAGATCTGCGATCTCATCGGCGATGCGATTGAGTCGGCTTGTTCTCAAGCCCCATGATGCGGATCGCCCTCATCCCCGCCCGCAGCGGCTCCACCCGACTACCGGATAAGAACGTAGCTGAGCTGGCCGGCCATCCGCTGCTTTCCTACAGCATCTCAGCGGCACTTGAGAGCGAGTGTTTCGATGCTGTTCACGTCATCACCGACAGCGCAACCTATGCAGACATCGCCCGATCCTACGGCGGCACCGTAGCTGAACTGCGCCCCGAATCAACAGCGCAGTCCAACTCTCCTGACATCAGCTGGGTGCGATGGTTTTTTGAATCGCACTTCGTCGATGCACCAATTGACTACTTTTCAATTCTGCGTCCCACCAGCCCTTTCCGCCAAGCGGACACTATCCGACGTGCCCTGGCGATTCTTCAGGACAACTCTCGAGCCGATTCCATCCGTGCCGTTGAAAAAACCAGTCTCCATCCCGGCAAGATGTGGAGAATGAATGGCCCATTTATGACACCGCTTCTTCCCTTTGCGCAGGATGGAACACCATGGCATAGTTCGCAGATGGCCGCGCTGCCAGAGATTTATGTGCAGAATGCTAGCCTCGAGATAGCTCGCTATTCTTGCTATGCCGAAACAGGATCAATCGCCGGTCATTTAATTGTTCCGTTTCTGACATCTGAAGCGGAGGGCTTTGACATTAACTATCCACTCGATCTCGAAATTGCCCGCATGAGAGTAGATCGGGGAGAATGGGTTCT
>Ga0164292_10004703_pt1 | contig 11122 bp, 30 predicted proteins | sample GEODES117metaG_FD_111486 | JGI IMG/M metagenome (GOLD analysis project Ga0164292, IMG submission 111486) | Eutrophic lake water microbial communities from Lake Mendota, Wisconsin, USA - GEODES117 metaG | ecosystem: Environmental > Aquatic > Freshwater > Lake | place: USA: Lake Mendota... | reverse complement strand
TAGATTCACTAACCGATTCAGTAGCAATTAAAAACAAAACAAATGAAGAACTTTATAAAAAATTACTTGTTAAAAATGATACAATCTTTTATTGGAAAGGTAAATACGAAGCAAGTAGAGAGCGCGCTCCAAGATACAGAGATATTAACTACGAAAAAGAAGAAGCTTTCCACCTCCTCCAAAAAATCATCCTCATCGGAGTCATAATTTTACAATTTAGTCAAATAAAATAATATGAAACAATTTTTCCAAGAAGATAATAGTAGATTTAGTATGAAAAGACTATATGGTTTATTATGTACAATAGCTCTATGTGCTACAATGTACCATAACCAATTTAGTGAGCAACACTTTGCACCAAGCCCTATCCTAGTAGAGGCAGTAGCTATGTTAGCCTTTGGCACTTTAGGATTAACATCAGTTGAGAAAATATTTAAAAAGAAAGAAAATGAAAATGCCGAGTAACGAAAAATTTTACAATTAAAATATTATAAAAATGAAATTATCAGAACATTTAGATCTAAGCGAAGTAACCCGTAGCGAAACAGCAAAAAGAAATGGTATTAGCAATATGCCAACAGAACTACATATAGCTAATTTTAAATTATTGGCTGAAAATATATTTGAACCAATTAGAAATAACTTTCGTTGCCCTATCCATATTTCTAGTGGATATAGATCAATTGAACTTAATCGTGCTATTAAGGGAAGTCTAACTTCACAGCATTGCCAAGGCGAAGCCATTGATATTGATATGGATGGAAGTGCAAATGGCGTTACTAACAAAATGGTTTTTGATTACATCAAAGATAATTTAGAATTTGACCAATTGATTTGGGAATTTGGTACAAGTCAAAATCCGGATTGGGTTCATGTTTCATACGAAAGCACAGGTAAGCAAAGAAAACAAATTTTAAGGGCAACTAGGGTTAATGGTAGCACACAATACTCCCCATACAAATAAAATTTATGCCAGCTAAAAATGGTAATGCAGATATTGCTAGACAATATCGCACAAAATATCCCGATATGCCAACATTAAAATTGGCAAGGATAATGTATAAAGAAAATAATTTAGCTTTCCCTAATGAGGAAGGCGCAAGGTCAACTTTAAGATACATAGAAGGTAAAAACGGGCAAAAGCACAGGTCTAGAAGTACAGTGAAAGAAAGTCAATTTTTAAAAACAGAGGATAGACCAAAAAATCCATATAACTTACCAGCATCAGATGAAACTGCATTTGAGCCATTTATATTTAAAGGGCATAAAAAGGTTTTAATACTATCTGATATTCATGTGCCATATCATAGTATAGATGCGATAACGGCAGCTTTACAATATGCCAAGAAAAGTAAACCTGACGCTTTACTTTTAAATGGGGACACTATTGATTGTCATAGACTTAGCAGATTCATTAAAGATCCAAAGAAAAGAAACTTTAAATTAGAATTAGATACATTTAAAGCATTGTTTGATGTATTTGAAAAGGAACTAAAGTGTAAGATATATTTTAAAATAGGAAATCACGAGGAGAGATATGAGCATTTCTTATATGAGAAAGCCGGTGAATTGGTAGGGATAGAGGAGTTTGAATTTGAGAATATCATTAAAGCTAGAGCCAGAGGAATAGAAATAATAGGGGACAAACGCCCAATGAAACTAAATAACCTTTGGGGAATTCATGGTCACGAATATGTAGGTGGTATCTCAGCTCCGGTAAACCCAGCAAGGGGCTTATTTTTAAAGGCAAAAGTTAGCACCTTTCAAGGGCATAACCACCAAACCTCAGAACATACAGAACCCACTCTTACGGGCAAGATGGTAACTACTTGGTCACTTGGTTGCCTAAGTGAATTGCATCCCGCTTATATGCCTTTAAATAAGTGGAATCATGGTTTTGCGGAAGTTGAGTTAGATCCAAACGGAGAGGACTTTGAATTCAATAACAAGCGTATTTTTAAAGGTAAAATTGTGTAATGCCAAAGCAGAAGCCATATAAAACTTATACTTATAAGATACCAACGTTTTACGTTACTATTAAAATAATGGTAGCACCTAAAATGTCGGATATGCTTACCGATAAGATATTTGATTTAGATGACAATAAGGATAACTATGCAAAAACTGCTGCTGCATTGTGCCTAACATACAAAGATGATATATACATATGCTTGCCAAATGAGGGCAAATTTGCCACTGAATTTATGTTCCACGAGATAATCCATGCCAAGAACTTTATATACTCAAAAAGGGGTGTTAAATTAGACGTAGATAATGATGAGAATGAGGCATATCTAGTCCAATATATTTATAGCAAATGCGAGGATGCTAAAAAGAAATTTGCCAAATCTCAAATACCTACTCCAAGTGAAAGCATATAGAGTTTATTTCAAAAAAAACGGCATAAACCTAACTAAATTGGTCTATGCCGAGTCTTTACTTGAAGTACTTAATCAATTCAAAAAAATGGAGGTCATTCTTATCAAAGAAATAGATATGTTACCCGATGGAGAAATAGATATCATTTCTTTAAATTAAATTTTTCTTTTAATTGAGTAATAACATACTTTGCCATATATGTCCAACATATAATCGCTAAAATAATTTGTACTTGAAACAAGTATTTTTCTAAAAAATCTATCATATTTAATCTAATTTAATAATTAATTGATAAGTATCAATGCCATTAGGTTTTACTTCGGAATTCCAAATTTTTAAGACGGATCTCCTTCGGTAAGCATCATGAAACTTAAATTCCCTAATCAGTTTATCATTCTTGAATAATTGCATTGTCCCTTTTATTTTGTACCATTCCTTCTCTCTCTCGTTCTTCATATAGCTTCTTTAATTCTTTAAATTCTGAAATTAATGTTTTTATCCTTTCTCTTAATTCATCATTTTCTAATTGAAGCAAGTAGTTAGGGCTTATTGTATATTTATTTTTCATATTATTTCAAGTAATGCTCTTTTATTAATATAAGCTTCCATTAAGGCGCTTTCTTGCTTGTAAATTAATCTTTCGTCAGTTTGGTCTTTGGCTAACTTAAATTTATACAAAGCAATAAGAACTTCACAGCAGTTTAGTTGTTCGTTGTTTGTGCATGAATTGATACAATTCAATACCCAATCTATGTTTCTTTCCATTTTAAAAATTTTCTTTTACGGTTAATATATGAATTTTTCCTATTTTATTGTACTTTAAAACTTCTGGCAATGCAAGGTTATTTTTAATTCTATATTTTATCGCTTGCTGTGTCATTGGAGCGGTAGGGTGTTTTCTATTTGCCCTAAAATTGTCAGGATCAATTTTAGCTGCATATTCTTTTACACTAATTTGTTTTGTTTTCATTTAACTTTTCTTTTCTTTTTTTAAGTAAATTGTATCTATTAGTAAGGGTTACCATTTTTTTATAATCCCAAGTATCTGCTATGTTTTTATTTACTTGTTTCATTTCTAATTTTATAATTTTAATAATATTTTTAATTCTTGTTTTTCTATCAATCATTAACCTCTATTGTTTTAATTGTTTCCTTTATTGTGTCTAATTCACCATTTGTTGTGAGGATGTTTAAATACCTTTCAGCTTCTTCCAAGCTATGAGTTACACTTCTGCTTACATAAAGTCCATCTTTTTCAATAGAATATCGTACCATTCCATTGATTGTTGTTTCTTTTACTACTTCATACTTTGCCATAATTGTTTGTTTTTTTTGTTGTTTTAAAAATGATATACTTTTGTTGGTTTTCGGCATTTAATCTGCCCATCGTGGTTATTGAGCATTTGAAAGCCATAGGATAGCTTTGATTCAATCTTTTTTAATACCAAGCCTTCATATAGGTCGGTTTTAGATATGTCCTCAAATAGCTTTGTAAAGCCATTCATATAGGTAGGGGCTTTGTATATTCCATTAAGGTTGGTATGGCATAAGTGTTCATACATCTCCAAGCCATTTTCACCTATTTTACCTCTTTGGCAAGGATATGTTTCTTCAAGTAAATTGATTCTGGTCAATAGGTCATCTCCAATTAAATATTGGTCAGCCCATACAAGAATATCCCATATGATAAACTTATCTTTTTCTTTGTTGCCATTTTCCCCTAATTTACCCTTGTTAAGATATTCTCCCGTATAAACATACCATTGATCGGATTGTGCTAACCCTTTAAAATCTATATTCGGGCAATACCAAGCCATTGGGCTTTTGTGCCGGTTATATACATAAACTTCAGTACCATTGGTAAAAACGATACAGCAAGTACCATTGTACTTTGGTTGCACTAAGTATTCTCCCGTATCAAAGGTGTCTAATTCTTTGGGTGGTATCTTAAATTCGGGGCGCGGCGGATATATGTAATTGAAATTTAAATAGGGTATCATATAAAATATTTATCAAAAATTTCGTTAAAAACATTTTGCCTATTAGAAGCTACCGAGTTTACTTCTTCAATAAATTCCTCCCATTGGTCATCCTCTATTCGTATGTTCCATTGGTCGGCTAAAGATTGCCACATAATCAAAAAATCTTCCATATCTAAATAGGGCAAATGATTGTCTTTAAACATTACATACATAGTATCCCTTAACATTTGGGTTTTGCTTATTTTTTTATCCATTTTATTATTCTTTTAAGTTCAAAAAATAGGTGGGCGGTTAGAAGTATTGTGATAGCTAATGGTACACAAACGACTATAAAATAAGTTAATTGTGCTAAAAAAATTATAGTAGCTTTAAGCATATTTATTTTATTTAATATGTGGTAATTGGCATATTCTAACTTCAGTAAATTTTCTACCTTCATTATCTTCGCAATTTTGTATTGCATCTATGTAAAAATTAAATAGGTCAGTTTCATCCCCATTTTCATCACAAGCAGACAATACAACAAAATCTTCATCATTAAATTCATATAAGGCGTTTATTAGTTCTTTAACTTGCATATAGATTATTTTTTAAGTGCTACAATAGGGTTTATTAATTCAAATACTTGTTCGGGGTTGTCATACTGCATTAAGCGGTCAATACTGCCTTTAGCTACTGAAAAGGTCTTTTCTCCGCTAATTAAGTTTCCCTTGTCCATATCATCTATATCGGGGCAATTAAGGATAAGTTCACTTAATACCGCGCCATATTTCTCAACAAGGTCGGCATTGAACTTATACACTACATTTTCAGCCAATAAGCCTTCAAAATTTGCCAATATACCGGCTTTATTTTCATCTACAATAGTGTACTTGTCCATACAAATAAACATACAAGTAAATCCCGCTTCATCTTGAATTTTAAAATTATCGGGTGTACTGCGCTGGGTACGATATTCTTTCATAAATAGGTCTTTACCTACTGCTTTAATATCTCCCTCAATCATTTTAAGCTCTCCGGTAGCACTATCAATCGTTTGCTTGAGTTCTGCATACCTTTGAACTTTGTTGCCCAACAAGGGGCTAGAAATAACCTTTTTATCGGTCTTTTTTGTTGTTTCTTTAACTTTTGTTGCGGATGCAAATAGGTTGGTTGTTGTGGTGTTCATAAAATAGTTTTTGTTGGTTATGTAATGTAAAGCTAAATACTTTTTACATTACAGCAAAATAAATTAATTTAATTAAAATTATACAAAGGGGTTTATTTCGTGGGTATCTTCGGTGTATTCGTTGGTACCTAAAATACGATACATATCTTTTTCTTCATCATACCTTACTTCATTGCCGTCATCATCTACTTGTCTAGGCTCCCCGTATTGCTCCTCTACTTCTTTATTATGGGCGGTTACTCGTCCCGCAAACCATTCTCCCGTTTCCATAAAGTAAAGGTCAAAAATAAGGTCTGGAAACATACGGGCAACTTGTCTAATGTAAGGGATTGGCGGACTCCAAGCGGTATCAAAATTAATTGTCAATCCGTTTTCATCTTCTTCAACATAAGGCTCTTGTGCATCCCATTTACTTCCCCAATTTTCTAACCTCCAAAAATACCAATTATCATAGCCATATTTAGCTATTCTTTCGGCGTTTTGTTCGGGTGTTATGTCCTCACATATTGCAAGTTCTTCGGGCATAGGAATACATCCGTCCATTAGAAATATATCTACATCCATTGCGCTTTTAGAAATAGATTTTTGCTTGAACATTTCAAGCTGTTCTTTGTTCCCACTAATTTGTAGGGTGTTACTGCACCAATTTGGCATAATTTTAAGTTTTAATTGTTTATAAGATTGTAAATTTCTTCTATTGATTCTATTACATAGTTAGTAGTTATCATTGCTCCTAAACTTCTAATAATTGATACATCCCTCATCATATCATCACGATATTTGCTTTTAATTTCAATAATACTTCCTACTCCTATCAATATAGTTTCGTTTTCAGTGTTTGTTAGTTTAATTATTTTCTTTTGCATAAAATTTAATTTAAAAATTGTTGTGTTATTTCATTAGCTTTTTCTTCTTGCAAATAACCTAATAAATTTTCATTAGGTATAAAATTTAAAAGTTCTTCTAAACTTTCAATATAATTATCCCTAATATCTTCCTTAATTTGTTCAATTACTTGTAATAATAATTTTTCTTTCATAAAATTTAATTTAAAAATTGTTGTGGTATGTTAGTATTTAATAATCTATATCCTTGTTCCTTGTATTTTTCAAGTTTATTCTTCAATGTCAATTTAAAGTGGTCGGGGTAATTTTCCCACATTTCTTGCAATGGCAATTTGAAGCTAATTGTCCTATATTCATTATCATTACCAATAACAATACCTTTAAGCATTTCTTTGGCTATTTTTTTGTCAAATTTAGCTTTGTCTTTAGCTTTTAAATAGGCATAGAACAAATCATCCAAATAATGTTCTAATGTCATTTTAATAACACATTTACCATCCTTATATAAGCTACTTTCATACACTAACGGGGGTAATGATTCGCAATACGTTTCCAATTCGTGTATAACCTCGTAACTAACGCCACTTACCCTATTGTAGCTAGTGCTTCCGCCTTTGCCATCATTATTGCAATAACCTACTAATTTGCCATTTAGATATATATTAGCTTGAAAGCAAGAAGTTTCCTCACTTGCCCAATCCGAATACTTAATGTTTTTTAATTCAATTTTCATTTTTTAAAATTTAGATTTATTAATTAATTACCATAAGATACTTCATCCATTTCCTCTAAAATTCCGTTTATAATTTGATATTGATAATCTTCTATATCTTCCCATTCAGTCCAATAATAACTATCGTTAATAATGGGAACTCTATATAAATTTTCTTCTTCATCTTCTACTCCATTACTTGTCAATTCTTCCCACTCTTTTGCCGAGTATTCAGTATGTAAACAACTATCACTACAAAAATATTCGTAGTCAGCAAAATATCCCTCGTTCATTCCTTGCCCGCATTTATCACATTTACGGGCATATTTATCCCCTTTAACCACTTCTTCAATAACTTCACATTGTTTCATTTCTTCGGTGTATATACTATCCCCTAGCGCCTTGAATTTATCAATGGCTTGTTGCTGGTTGTCTGCCTCTATCTCAAACATTGTTGAATAAGTGCGTAATAATTCAAAATTAAATACTGCCATAAAATTTAATTTAATTGTTTAATAAGTTTTAAAATTTGTTCGGGTGTTTCTTTTACATACCAACCCCCGTTATTATGGGATGGATGCTTTAAACGAGTGCGATTTCCCTCTATAAATATTGCTTGTATCATTTCAACATTAAAATACATTTCTTTTGTTTCTTGTGAATAACATTCAGTTAGTTTAATAAATTTCATTTTGTTTAATTTAATTGTTTATTTGTTTATTTGTTTAATTAATACATCTTGTAAATGTTTAGGCAAATCAGTGCAAGACACTAATAATTCATCTTCATCTAAATCCAAAATGGCTTCATATTTATTGCCATAAATAACTACTTGATTTGTATCAACAAAAGAAAACATTTCAGTTTTATCTTTATTGCATATAACATAATCAGTTGAGGATAATTTTTTCATAAAATTTAATTTAATTGTTTACTATTTATTTTTTTAAGATTATAAGGGATGCAATCAAGATAAAAATCAAATTCATAGCCATAAATAGCCATTTCCTTGCCCATTTGGATAAGGTCGGCATATTCTATCCCTTTTTCTATTTCTAGAGCATTGTAGCGGCTTAAAATAGCTTGTATTTTTTTAGGTAGCTTGTTCGGGGTTTCAAATAGGTCTTTTGCCATAAAATTTTAGTTTGCACCGATAACCCTTTTAGCTTCGGTAAGTGTTAAAAAATATTGGTCATTGTATTTCCCGCTTTTAGATTGTAGCACATAATAAGTTCCTTTTGCGATAATTCTGCACCACTTGTTTTGATATAAAATTTCAGTCATAAAAATATTTTTAAATTGATAAATAATTTTCCCAATAATGATTATCCATTTCGGTCTTTAAAGCTTCTTTTAGGGCTTCAATCTTGTTGATAACCGGATATGGGTTTTTAACTTTACCCTCTTTTAAACGGGTGTTTAAGGCCTTAATTTGTGCCTTTGTTTTGTTAATCCTTTGCATTGGTGTTAGATGTTTTTTCATTTGTTTTTTGTTTATTTTTAAGCAAATTAGAATTAATTTAATTAATGGCCAAAATTATTTTAGCGCATAGTTTAAAATCATAAGCCCGAATGTTAAACTCATAGCTATATAAAAGCTAAAAAATAGGGCATCAATTACCTTTGTCTTTTTCATTTTAGTAAAGTTTATAATTGGTTAAAAAATTGCTGGCCTCCTCGCTGGATTCGTTATTAACTAGCCAATTTAAATATGTATGTATGTGGTTGCCTATTACATTGCCCGTCCTCATAGGGTTGTCCTCTTTCTCGCAAATATCAAGGCGCCCCTCGTATGTTTCCCCGTCTTGAAAAGTTGCCGTAAATTTTACCTTATTATATCCTCCGTCAAATTCTAGGCTGTCCTCATATACCGGTATAAGGGCTTTATTGACTTCCTCAAAGCTGGCGTATGCTTTCGGGAACTTATCGTAATTTGCCGTTTTACCTTCCGCCCAATGGATCAAAATTTCTTTTACTTCAATTTGCTTGTTCATTTTATTTGGTTTTAATGGTTAAATTTAAAATATGCTCATAGCTTTCGTATAGCTTTAAAATTGCCTCTCTTTTACTAGGGGCTGTTATTGTCTTGCTGTATTTACTGAATTTGCCAATGGCGTTGATTTGGCGCCCATAAAATTTAAAAATGTAGGTTTGCATTTCTTTGTATTTAATGTTAAAAATTGGGGCATATTTCAGCCCCTTTAATGGTTAATATTTGCCGGTTTTAATGGCTTGAATTTGTTTATATTCTTTTTCGTTGTAGCTTATTGGCTGGAGGGTTACCTCGTTAATATTGAAATCTATTTGCCTATTATCTTTTTTTATTGTTATCCTAGTGCCAACAATCTCAAAAACGGGAAATTTTTTGTTTTGCATCCCGTCATAATTTACTTTTACAATGGCGTTAAAATCATAACCGCCGGCAATCAATTTTTATAGTGTTTCGTTTTTCATTTATTTTTTATTTTGTGGTTAAAATTTACGCAAACATTTTGCGGGCTTCTCCTATAAATTTTTTGTATTCATTGGCGCCCATTTCCTCGCGTAGCTCGTTCAATATGCTGGTATAGGCTACATTTAAAAACTTGTTTAATTCTGCGTTGTCTTTGTTTAGTTCTATTTGCCAATTAACGTGTAATAAGTCCGAAAATAGGCGGCGTGCGTGGTCTGTCATTGTATTATATTTAAATTTAAAAAATAGGGGCATTTTCAGCCCCTTTTTAGGGTTTATTAATCTTCTGCGGGTGTTTCCTCGTCTTGTTTATTTAGTATCAATTTTGCGGCCTTGCTGGCTCTTTGTGAGGCCATTATAAACAGCTTTTTATCTGCCTTAATTGCGTTTTTCCAATTTTTAAGATACGCGGCGCTGTTTCGCTCGGTGTTTTCGTTATTGATACCAATTTCAGCGCATATAAACGCGGCGGTAAGTTCGGCGGTTAATTCTTCGGTGCCATAATCACAAGAACCAAAAGAGGCGGTTTCGTTTACTTCTTTGCGGTTTAATCTGCTTTTATGTCCTGTGCTGTGTCCTAATTCGTGGAAAAAAACACTATAAAAACTTTCCGCGCTCTCAAATTGCTCTAACAATGGCATTTGAACATAATCTTTAGAGGGTTGATAAAAGGCGCTGTTACTTTCTTTTACTGAGGCGCTCAAGGTTTCGTATTTGTTAACATACCCTTTTATTATGCTTTCGCAAAGTTCGTTTTTTTCGTGCTGGGTGTATTCTATTTGCGGCGTGTTGTCGCTTATTGTTATATTTTCGCATTGCTCTACGTTAAATACGTTATAATAGCGCAAAATAGGTACTTTTTTTACTTCGTCCTCTTTTGTAGCTTCGTTTGTCTTTGTGTATTCATTTAGCTTCCAAAATACCACCATTGCGCCTTTTTCACCCTTGCGAACATTCCCGCCCATTTCGGTAACTTGTTTATATGTTAGCCAATATGGGGAGCTATACCCGTACATTTGAAGCAAGAAAAAGTTTATCCCGTTGTAGGGTTTTTTACTTTTCCCGTTCATTGGATAGCCGCCGCCGTTGGTTTTCCAAGATTTAACCCAAGTTAATTTTTCGGTTTTTTCAATGTCCTCAAGGATTTTGTTTGTTACAATTTCGTAAAGGTCAAAATTTGCATTTTTCATAATAGCTTTTTTTGTTGGTTAATTGATAAGCAAATATAGGGGCATTTATTTATTATTTCAGCAAATTAAATGTTAAATTTTTAACTATTTCTTTAACACGTTTAAACGCATTTTAACGCGGTTTTTTTAGGGGTTGCCCCTTTTTGCTATGTTACCCTTACCACCCCTCAGATAATTGATTTTTGAGCAAATTAGATTTTTTATTTATATATAACTAATTGACTCAACTAAATACTTTAGCAATACTAAATCCTTTAGCAATTACCCTATTCCCCACCAAGCAAAGAACAAAAAGAAAGCAACCCACCACCACAACCAACCGCGAAGGAATTGCAAGAACCAACCAACAGCCCACAGCCCAACCACAAAAACCACAGCCACAAAGGAAAAGGAC
>Ga0164292_10004702_pt1 | contig 11122 bp, 8 predicted proteins | sample GEODES117metaG_FD_111486 | JGI IMG/M metagenome (GOLD analysis project Ga0164292, IMG submission 111486) | Eutrophic lake water microbial communities from Lake Mendota, Wisconsin, USA - GEODES117 metaG | ecosystem: Environmental > Aquatic > Freshwater > Lake | place: USA: Lake Mendota, Wisconsin... | reverse complement strand
GGGTCGTCGGGATCGAAGCGGTCGGTGGGCCAGGCGTCGGCGTCGAGCTTGAGCAGCCGCCCGCCGCTGGCGCGTGCCAGGCCGAAGTTGTAGGCGCGGCAGAGGTTCCAGCGGTCCTCCCCCTCCACCCGCAGCAGGCGCAGGCGGGGGTCGGCGGGGAGATCCTCGCGGCGCAGGGGGGTGCGGCTGCTCCAGTCGACGATCAGGTGCTCGTCGTGGTGGGGCCAGGCGGCGAGCCGCGCCACGGTGGCCAGCAGGTGCTCCCGCCGGTTCATGCAGACCGTGACGACGCTCAGGCCCAAGGCGAAGCGGGCGTCAGTCCCATAGGCCCATGGCGTCGTCGCGGGCGCCGAACCATTCGGCAGCCAGCGGGCCGCCCATGGAGCGCTGCTCCCGGAACCAGGGGCCCCCCAGGGTCCAGTGGAGCAGCACGGGCCCGCCGTTGGCGGCCTCGGCCTCGGGCGGGGCCTGCACGTCTACCAGGTGATTCCAGCGGTCGGGGAGGGCGCCGATCTCGTGGTCGCCGCCAAGCCAGTGGAAGCGGTGCAGCTCCAGGCCGCTCGCCGTGCCCACGTACTCGGGGGTGAGGGCGGTGCAGCGGGCGCAGTTGAGGAGCATCAGGGAGCTCCAGTTCTTCTTCGGGTAGGCGCTCTGCACCTCCCCGAGAAACTTGCGGGTCTCGTTGGGGATGTGCTCGTGCTGCACGCATTGCACGGCGTAGCGCCCGTCGCGGGCGTCCCAGAGCTCGGCGATGTCGCCGCGGCAGAGCATGTCGCAGTCCATGAACAGGGCCCAGCCCTGGTAGCCGCAGAGGGAGGGCACCAGGAAGCGGGTGAAGGAGAAGGCGGTGCTCTGCTTCGGGTCGCGTTCGCGCCGGTAGGCCTCCCCCAGCTGGGCGGTGACGATGGGGGTGACGGCGATCGGACGGCTGCTGTTCTGATACAGGCTGTCGATCAGCACATTGGTGGCGGCCCGCTCCCGCGGGTCGTAGCCGATGAAGATGCGGATCGGCTCGGCCGCGGCAGCAGACGCTCCAGGGGCCGTTGCGCTGGCGGGGCTGGGGGTCTGCATCGGCACGAAGACTCCGGGGCAATGTACGGCGGCTCTCCCCCAGATCCCGGAAGCATCGGATGGGCTCGATACAGTGGGGTTGATGAGCTTCCTGGCCGGCCTCAACGACGCCCAGCGCCGGGCGGTGGATCACCACACGGGGCCCCTGCTGGTGGTGGCCGGTGCGGGCAGCGGCAAGACCCGCGCCCTCACCCACCGCATCGCCCACCTGGTGGGTCACCACGGCGTGGACCCCGACCAGGTGCTGGCGGTGACGTTCACCAACAAGGCCGCCCGGGAGATGAAGGAGCGGCTCGAGCTGCTGCTGGCCCAGCGGCTCGCCCAGAACCAGTTCGGCCAGCCCTGGAGCACCCTCGGGCCCTCCGACCAACGCCAGCTGCGCAGCCGCATCTACCGGGAGGTGATCAAGGACCTCTGGATCGGCACCTTCCACGCCCTGTTCGCGCGGTTGCTGCGCTTCGACATCGACAAATACCGCGATCCGGAGGGCCTCAGCTGGACGCGTCAGTTCTCGATCTACGACGAGAACGACGCCCAGAGCCTGGTCAAGGAGATCGTCACCCAGGAGCTGGGCCTCGATCCGAAGCGTTTCGAGCCGAAGAAGGTGCGCTCGGCCATCAGCCAGGCCAAGAACCAGGGCTGGCTGCCCGATGCGATGGAGACCAACGCCGACGGCCCGCGGGAGCGCCGCATCGCTGAGGCCTATCGCCGTTATCGCCGCGCCCTAGCCGCCAACAACGCCCTCGACTTCGACGACCTGCTGCTGCTGCCCGTGCAGTTGCTTCGGCAGCAAGAGGAGATCCGCCGCTACTGGCACCGCCGTTTCCGTCACGTGCTTGTGGATGAGTACCAGGACACCAACCGCACCCAGTACGACCTGATCAAGTTGCTGGTGGCCGACGGTCGCGATCCCGGCGGCTTCGACGACTGGAATGGCCGCTCGGTGTTCGTGGTCGGCGACGCCGACCAGAGCATCTACAGCTTCCGCGCTGCCGATTTCAAGATCCTGATGGGCTTCCAGTCCGACTTCGGCGACGGCCAGAGCGATGCGGCCACCCGCACGATGGTCAAGCTGGAGGAGAACTACCGCTCCACCGCCACGATCCTGGAGGCGGCGAATGCCCTGATCGCCCACAACAGCGAGCGGATCGACAAGGTGCTGCGTCCCACCCGTGGCGAGGGGGAGCCGATCCACCTCACCCGCTGCGACGACGAGATCGCCGAGGCCGAGGCGGTGGTGCATCGCATGCGCATGCTCGAGGCCGCCCACCCCGAGCTGTCCTGGGGCGACATGGCCGTGCTGTATCGCACCAACGCCCAGAGCCGGGCGTTGGAGGAATCGCTGGTGCGCTGGGGCATCCCCTACCTCGTGGTGGGGGGCCTGCGCTTCTACGACCGGCGCGAGATCAAGGACATCCTGGCTTACCTGCGGCTGCTGGTGAATCCGGCCGACACCGTCAGCCTGCTGCGGGTGCTCAACGTGCCCCGGCGCGGCATCGGCAAGACCACGATTGAGCGCCTCAGCGATGCCTCGGGCCAGCTCGGGGTGCCGCTGTGGGAGGTGGTGAGCGACGCGGAGGCGGTGCGCTCGCTGGGGGGGCGCTCGGCCAAGGGTCTGCTTCAGTTCTGCGAGCTGCTCAACGATCTGCGGCGCCGCGCCACCGAGGCTCCCCCCTCCGAGCTCGTGCAGCGGGTGATGGAACAAAGCGGCTACCTGGCGGAGTTGATCGCTGAAGGCACCGATGAGGCGGAGGACCGCCGCCGCAACCTGCAGGAGCTGGTCAACGCCGCGTTGCAATTCCAGGAGGAGAACGACGAGGCCGGCCTGGAAGATTTCCTCGCTTCCGCTGCCCTGGCCAGCGATGCCGACAGCAAGGACACCCAGCAGGACCGGGTCACCCTGATGACCCTGCACGCCAGCAAGGGGCTGGAGTTCCCGGTGGTGTTCCTGGTGGGGATGGAGCAGGGGCTGTTCCCCAGCTATCGCTCCCTCGATGACCCCGCCTCTCTCGAGGAGGAGCGCCGCCTCTGCTATGTGGGCGTCACCCGCGCCAAGGAGCGGCTGTTCCTCTCCCATGCCAGCGAGCGGCGCCTCTGGGGGGGCATGCGCGAGCCGGCGGTGCCCTCGGTGTTCCTCTCTGAGCTGCCGCCCGAGTTGATCCAGGGGGATCTGCCCCGCAGCGGTGGTGCCGCGATCCGGCGGGAGCAGCGGCTCGATCGCCTCACCCGGGTCGACCGGGAGGAGAGCCGGCGGGTGGCGGCCGGCGGCGACGCGGCGTCGCCGGCCAATGCGGTGCGCCGTCGGGCCTCCAGCCAGGCCTGGGCGGTGGGCGATCGGCTGCGACACGCCAGCTTCGGCGAGGGCACGATCACCCATCTGTTTGGTTCTGGCGAGAAGGTGTCGGTGGCGGTGAAGTTTGAGGGCATGGGGCCGAAGATCCTCGATCCCCGTCTGGCGCCGATCGAGCCCCTGTCCGGCGCCGACTCGTGAACGATCGCCCCGCCGGCGGGGCGGAGAGTCCCGCCGCAGTGCTGGTGCTCACCGGCGGCCTGGTGCATCTGGTGCATCAGCTGGCGGTGTTGCGGGATCTGCCGGAGCTGGCCCCGGCCCCAGGCCCCTCAGCCTCGCCGCCGCCGGCCATCGGCCTGCTGGTCACGGGTGTGCTTCGCCGGGATCCGCTCGCTTTGGAGGCGGTGCACGGGGCGATCGAGCGCTGGCTGCCGGCGTTGCGCCAGCTGGATCCGGCGGCCTTCGGCGGCCTGCGCCTGCTGGGGCAGGAGGAGGAGGTGCCCACCGAGCCCTGGACGATCGCCTGCCTCAACAGCCAGTGGCAGGAAGGTCAGCGCCGCTGGATCGAGGGCCTCGACCTGCGCGATCTGGTGGTCTGCGGCGATGGGCTGGGCATCTACTACCGCTGTGCCCGGGAGCTGCGGGCCCTGCTGCCGAGCCTGCTGCAGCGGCCGATCCCCGAGCCCGGCCGGCGCGTCCGCTACGTGCTCAGCGGCCCTCACCCCCGCTGGCACCGCCCGCCCCTGCCCGCCGCTGTGGTGCCGGAGGCGCGCCGGCGAGAGATCTTTGACACCCTGGTGGCCAGCCAGCGCGAGGCGGCCGAGCCATGGGTGCGGCTCTGCCTGGAGGCCGCCGACCCCCAGCGGCTCCTGTGGCTCTGCTCGGTGCCGAACCTGGCCCACCAGTTCCCGGGTGCCCGCCTGCCGGCCACGGTGCTTGAGGCCTGGCGGCGCCAGCTGCAGCGCGATCACGGCTTCGACCCCGCCCGCGACCGGCTGGTGCTGATCGACCATCCCAAGGCCCCCCCCGAGGGCAGCTTCGGGCCGCGTCCGGAGACTTGGCTGGCGGGGCCACTGCGCACGGGGGTGGGATTGGAGGTGCTGGTGGCGTGCCTGCAGCGGGTGCGACCGGATCAGCCGGTGGTGGTGGCCGGCCTCACCTCCGCCCTCTACGGGGTGCACCGCCTCACCGGCGCCGAGACGGTGTGGCTGGCTCTGGCGCCGCTCTGGTGGGGCAATCCCCTGTACCGTCGCCGGCCGCTGGAATTCCTGCACCGCTGGCTGCGGGTGGCTCGCATGGCCTGGATCACCGGGGCGGCTCCGCCGGTTCCGCCGCTGCGGCCGGCCCCGCCGCTAGCTCAGTAGCGCACCTGCCAGGGCCAGCGATCGGGGATGCAGAGGAATTCATCGTTGCGGCCGCAGAGCTGGCTCCCGGAGGGCAGCAGCCGCCCCTCCAGCCAGTACTGCAGGGTCACGTACAGGGCGGGCAGCACGCACCAGAGGCAGCGGTGGCGCCGCAGCCAGGCCAGGTAGAGGATCAGCAGGAGGAAGCCCACCCCATCGGCCAGCCGGCTGGTGATCTGGGGCAGCCAGAGGTGGGCGATCGACTGCTGCACCCCCACGTAGAGCAGGCCGAATCCCAGCAGCAGCAGGGTGATTGGGCAACGCAGCAGGGCGAGAGGCGTCAGTCGCCGCTGCAGGCAGCCCAGCAGCAGCCCGAAGAACAGGGCCCGTTGCAGCCGCCCCACCACCCGCCGCACCGGATAGCGGTTGTAGTAGTCGTCCTGGGCGTAGTCGAGAAAGCGGTTCAGGGCCTCCGGCGCCACCAACAGGAACAGGCCCAGGGCGGCGAGCAGCAGCAGCCAGGGGGCGGCGCGCCGCAGCCAGGGAAGGGCAGGCGCCGGGGTGGCGGGGTCGGCGGCCGCGGTGCCGGGGCCCTGAAGGCGCGCCGCCAGCTCGGGCAACCGCAGCAGCAGGGGGGAAAGGCTCAGGGGCAGGTTGAGCACAAAGGTGTTGTGGGTGAGGGCGGAGAGCACCACCCCCAGCCCCAGCCAGCGACGCGGCAGGGACAGCAGCCGGGCTGTTTGCAGGAACAAAGGCAGCAGCAGCAGGGACGCCAGCGCCTGGCGCGTGTGGGCGTTCTGCAGGAAACCCCGCAGCATCGGGCTGGCCGTGATCAGCAGCGCCCACCAGCCCGCCCAGGCCGGGACCCCCCACAGCCGGGCCAGCAGGGCGGGAGCGGCGGCGAAGCCGGCGGCCACCAGGCCCTGCACCGCCGCCATGCGATAGGGCAGCAGCAGGATCAGGGGCCCGAGCAGGCGCCAGAGGGGCTCGGGCGGTGCCAGGGCCGGATCGTATTGGAGGAAATGGGAGAAGCGGGTGGTGTCGCTGTTGCCCCAGCTGGCCAGGGTGAAGAACACCGCCACCAGCGTCAGCAGCATCCCCAGGGCCCCCCACCACAGCCGCCGCCAGCCCCGCACCGCGGCCAGGTGCAGGACCATCGCCAGCAGCCCTTCGGCCACGAACAGGCCCACCAGCAGCCCCGGCGCCTGGGTGACCTGATCGATCCGGAACGGGGCGGAGAGGGGAAAGGCCGGAACGGTCATCCTGAGGGGGCGGGGAGGGCCAGGGGAACGGGAACGGGCAGGGTCAAGGGAGGGTCAGGGGCCCCTCCCCCAGCGCACCTGCCACGGCCAGCGATCCGGGGTGCAAAGGAAGGCGTCGTCGTGGCCGCAGTGGAGGGTGAGCCCCTCCGGCAGGCGATCGAGCAGCCAGTAATCGAGGCTCACGAGCAGGCTGGGCAGCACCGCCCAGCGGGCCCGGTATCGCTCCAACCAGGCGAGCCAGACGATCAACAGGAACAGGCCGACGGAGTCGGCGAAGCGACTGGAGAGGGGCGGCACCCAGCCCTGGCGCAGGCATTGCTGGATCATCCCGAACAGCAGGGCACAGCCGGCGAGCTGGCGGGTGTGGCCACAGGCCAAGAGCTGGCGCCACCCCAGACGGCGTCGCCAGCACACCAGGGCCACCCCCAGGGCCATCGCCAGCTGCAGGCGCACCACAGGCAGCGCCAGGGCGTAGCCGTTGAAAAAGCTTTCCTGTTGGGTGTAACTGCGCAGCTTCTCCCACACCATCGGCGCCGCCACGGCCAGCAGGCCCACCAGGGCCACGGCCAGCAGGGCCCCGGTCAGCCGACGTCGGTGCCGCCCACCAGGCCCCCGTTGCGCGGGCCCCGCCCGTCTCTGGTCGCGCGGTGCCAACACACGCGGGGCCAGGGCCAATAGCGCCGTGCCCACGAAGCTGGTGTGCACGCTCGCCGCCGCCAGGGTGGCCGCGGCGAGGACCCACCGGCCCACCGGTGCCAGCCGCCCTGCCCAGAGCAGCAACGGCAGGAGCAGCAGGGTCATCAACGCCTGACGGCTGACTCCGTTCTGCAGGAAGTTGCGCAACAGCGGGCTGAACACCACCAGCAGGGCCCACCAGCCGGCCCAGGCCCGCGCCCCCCACAGGCGCGCCAACAGGATCGGCGCGCTGGCGTAGCCGGCTGCCACCAGCCCATGCACCAGGGCCATGCGATAGGGCAGCCGCACGATCAGGGGGGCTGCCAGCTCCCAGAAGGCTTCGCCCCGCACGCGGCTGGTGTCGAAGGCCAGGAAGTGGCTCAGTTTTGTGACATCGCTGGTGCCCCAGGACGCCAGGCCAAACAGCACCGTCACCAGGGCGGGCAGCAGCACGGCTCCGGCCCGCCACAGCGGCCGCCGTCCGGCCTGCTCCGCCGCCGTCATCCCCGCCGCGGTTGCCACCAGGGCCAGGCTCAGGGCCGCCATTCCCAGGGGCGCCGCCGTCACCTGGTCGATCCGGAAGGGGGCGCTCGCGGGGAAGGGCAGCATCGCCGACCTCAGGCGCCCGGGGTCCTGGAAGCCGGCAGCAGGTCCCGCAGGGCCTCCCCCTGCCGCACCCGCCCAAAACCCCAGTAGGGATCGAGCAGGGTTCGCACGGCCTCGCTGTCGGCAGGGGCGCCCAGCGCCAGGGCGTCGCGCAGGGCGGCGCTGAGCCGTTGGCGCTCGGCCCACTCGGCGGCCTCCTCCTGGGCCTTGGCACCCGCCAGGGCGGAGAGATCCTGCTCGGCCTCCACGGGGATCCAGTGCAGCCGCAGACCAAGGGCGACGCCGTAGCCCAGGTGGGTGCCGAAGGCGTTGCTGGCCAGCCCGTCGCTGAGCTCGAGCAGGGTTCGCATGGCGTCGAGGAACCAGGGGTTGGAGCGGTGGCCGTTGCAGGCCACGATCCACTCCGGGGGCAGCCCCTCGATCTGGGGATCCTTCCAGTGCCGCAGCCAGATCACCGAGCGGTAGCCGCCGGCTCGGGCGGTGGCCGCCACGGCCTCCAGGCAGGCCCGATGGTCCATGCGGCGCTCCACCTGATCCCAGCTGTGGGCCAGTACCACCAGCAGGGTGGGGCCAAGGCTCTGGCGCAGCTGCTGGATCTCCTCGGCCGCGAGCACCGGCCGGGCATAGGCGATCCAGGGGCCGATCGCCTCGGCCGGCAGCCCGAATCGCTCCTGGAGCCAGGCCGCCCGCTGCGGGCCCATGCAGAGATAGCCGCGGGTCCAGGGGCGGGGGCTTTCGAAGGTGGCGCTGCGGCTCACCTTGAGGCCGTGCTCCAGCAGCCAGGGCAGGGGCGGGCCGATCAGGGGTAGGCCGGCCTGGCGCTTGATTTGCACATCGTGGCCGTAGTGGTGGGAGGAGTTTTCCAGCTCCCGTTGGGCCGGGCTGAAGAACGCCTTGCGGTCGGCGGAGGAGCGGAATGCCCCCCGATCCCAGAGGTCGGCGCAGACCTGGGGCGCCAGGGGACGGGTGGCGAAGGCCTGATGCACCAGACCCCGGTAGGCGGCCAGGGCCTGCCACTGGTCGCGATCGAGCCGCTCCAGCTGGCCGAGGGGGCCGAGGCGACCGGCCCGCAGGTCCCGCTGCAGCCGGCGACGCAGCTGCTCGCGCAGCCCCGGGGAGCGCTCAGCCATTGCGGTCACGCCAGCCCTGGCCAGCGAGGGCGGCCCACTCGCCCCGGGCCCGCAGGATCTCCTCCGCCAGGCGGCGCACGGCGCCATCGCCGCCGTTGCGGTCGAGCACCCAATCGGCGCGGCGTCGCAGCGGGGCCACGGCATCGGCGGGGCAGAGCAGCAGCCCGATCGCCGGGCGCACCGCCAGATCGTTGAGGTCATCGCCCACGAAGGCGCTCTCGGCGGCGCTCACCCCAAGCTGGCCCTGCAGGTTGGCTAGGGCGGCGGGCTTATCGCCGACGCCCGTGAGCACGTGGCAGATGCCGAGGTAGCGGGCCCGCTGCTCGGTGGCGCCGCTCTTGCCGCCGCTCAGCCAGGCCACCTCGAGGCCCGCCTGCTGGAGCAGGCGGATCCCCAGGCCGTCGCGCACGTCGAAGCGCTTGATCACCTCGCCCGTTTCGGTGGTCCAGAGGCCGCCGTCGGTGAGCACCCCATCGACATCGAGCACCAGCAGCCGCAGCGACCGCAGCCGGGCTCGGCAGCGCCAGCGGGCCGAGGCATGGCGCCACCGTGGCAGAAGGCCGTTCCCCACCGGCAGGCTCAGAGGGTGCTCACCGCGGCGCCCGCGGCGAGGGGAGCGCGGATCGCCATCAGCTGGGTGAGCAGGGCCTCCAGGCGGTGCAGGGGCACCATGTTGGGTCCGTCGCTCAGGGCGTTGTCGGGGTCGGGATGCACCTCGAGGAACAGGCCGTCGACCCCCACCGCCACCGCGGCCCGGGCCAGGGGGGCGACGAATTCCCGCTGGCCGCCGCTGGAGGTTCCCCGACCGCCGGGTTGCTGCACCGAATGGGTGGCATCGAAGATCACCGGACAGCCCAGGTCGTGGAGCTGGGGCAGGCTGCGGTAATCCACCACCAACGTGTTGTAGCCGAAGCTGTTGCCCCGTTCGGTGAGCAGCACCTGGTCGGCGCCGGCATCGCGCAATTTGCTCACCACCTGGGCCATGTCCCAGGGGGCGAGGAATTGCCCTTTCTTGACGTTGATCGCCTTGTCGGTGCCGCGGGTGGCCTCGGCTGCGGCCAGCAGCAGATCGCTCTGGCGGCAGAGGTAGGCGGGGATCTGCAGCACATCCACCACCTCGGCCACCGGAGCCGCCTGGTGGCTTTCATGGATATCTGTGAGCACGCGCAGGCCGAAGCGGCGCTTCACCTCCGCCAGCACCGCCAGGCCTTCGGCTACCCCCGGGCCGCGGAAGGAGCGGCCGGAGCTGCGGTTGGCCTTGTCGAAGCTGGCTTTGAAGATGTAATCGATGCCAAGACGTTGGCAGATGGCCTGCACCTGCTCAGCGATGGTGAAGACCAGATCCTCGTTTTCGATCACGCAGGGGCCGGCGATCAGCGTGAAGGCGGAGCCGGCGGCTTCCATGTGGATCGAAGGGAAAAGTGAGGGCGATTCTACAGAGCGCCCCCCAACCCTCCAGCACCCGGCCGTTCACCCCACCAGCCGACGTTCGAGCGACGCCAGGTCGCGGAAGCTGTCGGAGCGTTGCTGCAGTTCCTCAAAACTGCCCCAGGCCTTGATGCGACCCCGCTCGAATTCGTAAATGCGATCGCAGCGCATCACCGTGGACAGGCGGTGGGCGATCACCACCGTGGTGCAGCGCCGACCGATGACTTCCAGCGATTGAATGATTTCGTTTTCGGTGCGATTATCGAGGGCGCTGGTGGCCTCATCCAGCACCAGAAACTCCGAACCGCGGTAGAAAGAGCGCGCCAGGGCCAGCCGTTGCCTCTGGCCGCCGGAGAGCTGCAGGCCGTTCTCGCCGATCGGGGTGTGCAGGCCGTAGGGAAGCTCGCCCACGAATTCCGCCAGCTGGGCCGCCTCCAGGGCGTTCCAGACCGCGTCCTGGTCCACTTCGTGTTCATATTTGCCGAAGGCCACGTTCTCAAGAACGCTGGCATCGAGCAGGTTGATGAATTGGGGGACCTGGGAGCAGCAGGCCTGCCAGGCCGGCACGTCTTGCTCGGAGACGGCAATGCCATCGAGGGTGAGGGCGCCCTTGCCTGGCTCTAGCAGCGACAGCAGGATCTGGGCGGTGGTGGTCTTGCCGCTGCCGGTGGTGCCTACGAAGGCCACCCGCGATCCCACCGGGATCGTGAGGTCGATGCCGTGCAGCACCCAGTCGCTGGCGCCGGGGTAGGCGTACCAGACGTCTTGCAGGCCGATCGTGCGCTTGGGAAACACCCCCTGGGGGCTGGGCACGCCGGGGTCGCCGAGCGCCGGCCGACCGGTGGGAAGGCGCAGGTATTCGAGGGTGTTGTCGATCACCGGCAGGCCGCCGCGCAGCTGGTTCATCGAGGCGAAGAACTCCTGCAGGGGCGGTGTCAGCCGCAAGGCGGCGACGGCCAAGGAAGCCAGAAAGGGCAGGATCGAGCGGATGTCCGAGCGATCACCGCCGAGCAGGGCGGGCACGGCGCCGACCGCAAAGATCAGGGTGATGCCGAGGGGTTCGATCAGCAGCCGGGGGATGGTGGGCAGCAGCTCGGTGGTCCAGGCGAGGCTCTTGGCCTTCTCGCCGGTGCGCACGAAGGCCTGCCGGAAGTGATCCTCCGAGCCCGTGAGCTTGATGTCGCGGATGGATCCGAGCGATTCCAGCAGGATGTGGGTGGTGCGTGACTCCAAGCGCATCTTTTGCTTGGAGGCGTGGCGTAGGTAGGGGGTGATCAACTGGGAGATCACCAGGTAGGAGCCCACCAGCGCCGCGAT
>Ga0164292_10004700_pt1 | contig 11125 bp, 15 predicted proteins | sample GEODES117metaG_FD_111486 | JGI IMG/M metagenome (GOLD analysis project Ga0164292, IMG submission 111486) | Eutrophic lake water microbial communities from Lake Mendota, Wisconsin, USA - GEODES117 metaG | ecosystem: Environmental > Aquatic > Freshwater > Lake | place: USA: Lake Mendota... | reverse complement strand
TTCAATTCAGATACCCTACGACTATACGACCAACCAAACAATGAGTGCCGGAGAGTTCATTAAAGAGTACAATGAACAGCAGGATGGCTCATTGAAAGTAACGCAGGAATGGAAAGATGAAACGACTCCGGTATTGGAAAGGGTGCTTGAAAAAAGAGGCATCGGTGCAACTGACGAGCAAATGCTTATTTATCTGTTTGGTCAGGATATATTACTAAAAGGGTCATCATTTATAGCAGCAAAGCAAACGATGAAAGAGGTCCTCGGAATGATGCGAGAAATGACCGAGGCGATGAAAAGCGGATACAAGCCACAGCAGTCGCAGGGGTACACCCCCGCGCCCACGCCTCCGCCCGCGCCCGCGAGTGATGGAGCGATGGTAATTGACACAGGATTCGATAGTTTTGAGGAGGAGCAAGAGACGGAGGAGAATGTCGATAATAGTCCTGCAAGTGTGGCGGAAACGGTAGAAGCGCAACTGCGAAACCAAACGGTGGCAGAAATGCGCCGGGAGGAAGCCCTACGAGCAAGAGCAAATAAACCCCCTTTGAAAAAACGAGGCAGAAAGCCGAAAAAATAATTTGAATGGAGAAGCGCGAGCCGATGGTACTTATTGCCTGCGGGAAAAAAGGAGTAGGAAAAACCGTAGCAACTGTCGAAATGATATACAGATATATCTCCGGCAACCCGGCTGCGGGGGTAGCCCCACGCAAAGCCCTGATATTTGATGTCAATGACGAGTTCTCTCACTTTTGGTATCACGGGCAAATGCACACCATTAAGGCGATAGCCATACGCGACATTCTGCGTTTTACAGTACACCCAAAGATTGAGGTGCGCCGCATCCGTCCATTTACCGATGACGGTAAAAAGATGAGCGTACAAGATATGCAGGATACGCTCGGACTCATTTTGGACAATTACCGAAACGGTCTCCTGCTTGTAGAGGACATCAATAAATACACCTCAGATACAATCCGGGCTGACTTAGTTGGCTCACTTGCCACAGTAAGGCACATTGGTATTGACCTCGTAGCCCACTATCAGTCGGTAGGGCGCGCCGCCAACCCGAAACTGCTTGGTAATACCAAGGTCATCCGCCTGCACAAAACGAATGATACCGTTGCTCGCCATAAAAACAAGTTTGAGGAGCGGACAGAAATAATGCAGATTGCGGAATCAATCGTTGAAAAAAAGTTTAATGATGGCGATAAGAGATATTACTTATATGTTGATATTGATGAGGGAAAAATTCACGGTAAGTTCAATAAGGATGACATCAATTATGCTATTCAGGACTATGCAGCAAAGCATCACTCTGCCCTTGTAAAGCCCCTGCTGACTAAGATTGACCTGAAAACGGGAAAGAAAATCTATACCCCACAAACGGCTCTCAAACAGATTATCATTGACTTGCAGAACAAGTATTTTGAGTCGAAAGTAACTCCCACGGACATTACTTAGAGGTACACGCAACAGTAGATTTCATTAACAATCTGTACCCTTTTGTCTAAAAGGCAACTATACGCAGTTGCCATAACCTTCTGCATTTCAATACACAGTAAAGAAATCCACATTAAGTTTGGGGTGCGTCTGACGCTATCTGTATAGCCCGGACCAAATCCAAAATAAAATGGACGGAAAAACGAAAGAGGTCTTAACGACCATCGCTATCACAACGCTGTCGGTCTTGTTGGCACTCAAAATCAATGAAATGCTCAACCGCGCCCGACTCGTACCTCCAATTAAAGCGGATAAGTAAACGAATCAAAACAGTAAACCCTATTTTCAAAACTTTTACAAAACGACAAAAATGTCATACGTAAAAAAATACCTTCAAAACGCAAAGAACTTCGCGAACGAGAAGTATGTTAATGCTATTGGCTTTGACTATTTCGCAGGCGGCGACCAATTCTTTGATGCTGATGGCTCAGGCGCACCCGCTCCCGATGCAGGTGGCGTTCCATCAATGGGGCAAATGAGAACTTCTCAGCCCTACATTATCACGGTGTCAAACGCTTCGGCGACTTCTACCTCTAACTTCGATGTACTTGGTGCATACCAATACCTCGGTAGCGGTACTTTCACGTCCGGTAGTTTGACTCTTGGTAACATCGTTATCAGTTCTGCTATCAGTAACATTACCTATCAGGAGTTCCTGTATCAATCAATGAACAGTCCTTTCTCCGTAGGTTTGACTTACATTGAAAGCATTTCCGGGTCATCTACCCAAGTTTCCCAAACCCTCACGCTGAACACGCGCGATGCGAACGGTAACCAAGCGTTAAAGACGCTTGTGCCTACCATCGACCCATATCAGCAGCAGAGTGGTATCGTGGCGTTGAATCAACTCTACGACATTGATGGATTTACCAAAATTACCATCACTACCGTTCTGCCTTCTGTTGTGTTCCGTATGCACTTCTATCCTCGCGCCAACTTGAATGTTGCTCGTGGATTGCGTGGAAACCAAGTGGCAAGCGACTTCGGTAGCCCTCTGAAACAAGTTGTACCCCTGCTTACAAAGTAAGGTGCTAACAAGTACAGAGGAACTGTGAGAGTTTCTGCTAATCTGAAACCCGCATAACTCAAAAGGGGCGAGACGCTTTGGTGTCTTGCCCTTTTTTTCTTTAACTTACACTTAAAATCTACCGTATGAATATGTATGGATATGTGGCTCAAAATGACCCCAATATGGCGCGTGCTATCTGCCACAAATACGGATACCGGATTCAAGGAGTTCAAACAAAAGCCGACCTCGGACTTGTTTTGGAGCAGTTGGTCGCCAAAGAGGGAGAATCAGCCCTGCGCGACATCGTTAAAAACCACCCTGACAGAGACCTGATTGTTGAGGTTGAAGCAGGAGGAGACAGCACCCCTATCCGGCAACTTCCATCTGAATCCGAGCGCAGCGTAACTTATGCCGACTTTATGAACTACATAGGGGAGGAGAAAGGACAGCGCACTAACACGGTATCTCAAACCAATACTTTTTTACTCGCGAGCGCATTTTTGCTCGGAGTAGCAATAATCACAGCAAAAAAATAACCCAATGATGGACACCTATCAAGCGCAGGACCTATTTGTGGAATCCGTAGGTATTACTGCTTTCAAAAAAAGACCGGAACTGATTGCGCTACTCCGCAAAAACGGCGTTAAGGTTGCTGATGACATCAGCGAGAGAGACCTAATCAGCATCACTCTTGTTGCTTGCGCAAAAAGTTCTACTTGCCGGGCTGACCTTACTGCTTTTCTAACTGAAAATATCGCAGAGGAGCAGTTGGGCTATGTTCAGGAGGACTTTTTCAATCAAATCGGCACGACTTCTGTAAGAGTTCCTGCTTCTGCACTTGTTCCTAAGACCGCAGCACCCCCGCAAACAGATAAGAAAAAGAAAGGAATTTTTACTAAAAAAGAGGGTGGAACAGCAGCAGGTAATTTCCTTCGTAGTGAACAAGGTAAGCAGACAATCAACACAGCCTTGAACGCAGGAATTTCTTTGCTTTTTAAGGATAAGAAAGGTGCTGAGGCAAATCAAACCGTTCAACAAGCAACTGACCAAGCGCAAGCAGCAGCCGACCAAAACAGAAATGACAATAGAAAAAGAGGTTGGGTGCTTCCTGCAATTATCGGAGGAGTGGTTGTAATCGGAGTTGTAATATATTTTGCTACTCGTAAAAAGAAATAAATGTTCGCAAAGGACTATCTTAAAAAACTAAACGGAGGTGCAAGTACCCCAAAAACCGACCTGCTTTCGGACAAAACGGAAGCGGGTAGGGTTGGAGCGGTAATCGGAGGTTTGGTAGGTGTCTATATTGGATACACCCGTCAATACAATCTCCTGATTAGTGCTTTCCTCGGAGGTCTCGCAGGGAATCTGCTTACTAAGGCACTTCTCCGTAAGAAAAAAGAGGAAAAAGATGAATCAGACGACTAAGATAGCGGCAACGGTCGGAGTCGTTTATGGACTCTATTTTTCTATGAAAGGCAATAAGGGCTTCGTTGAGACCGCCCTTTTTGTGCTTTTATTCGGTGCAGCAGGGGTCGCAGCAGGAACAGCAATAAACAAGTTGAAACCTCAGTAATATGGTAATTGAAAAAAGCGCAAATAAAATGTGGAGAGAGAGTGGAACAACTCTGTCTTTCAAAGATTGGCTGACCCGCGAGAAAAAAAAGTTTGAGGGCGGCTCTCGTATGGGTACTTTAATGATGAATAAGCCATTAAACGACTCGATTGAGGAAACACTATCGTTTACCGGAAGCCCAAAGCCGGGTAAGAAAATGGGTACGACTCTTGGCGTAAATAACTTGGTTTGGGTCGTTGCTGCTGTTGCAGTTGGCGGATTTATTGTATATCAAATAGTAAAAAAGAAAAAATGAAAAATCTTTTATGGTTTGCCCTTGGAGCGGGAGCAGTTTATCTGTTAATAATGAATCGCAAAAAAAAGTGTAGCGATTCCAAAGAGGTATTAAAAGAGGAGATTAAAGCAACTATCAACAGTAGTATGCCTCGTCCGTCTGTGCATCCAAACATTTTGAAAAACAGGGCAACTTTTAACGAACTCAGAGCCACTTACAATGACTCAGAGGCAGCAACCGTAGCCCCTTCAATTAAAGCACCAATCGGTATATTCTAATGGTTTACGAGATACCATCTAACTATAACGAGTTTACCTTGCTTGTCAAGGTATCCACCGATAAACCGGAGAAACTTCGCCTTATCGTAAAGGATGCTGATATGCCGGATACCGTATTTACTAACCGATACAAGACGGTAAACGGAGAGCAGTCATTCTTTGTCCGGATGCCTGTAAGTGGTAAAAAGTGCTACCTCGTAATTTACAATGAGCGAGTTGGTAATGTGTCTGAGGATTCAAGTTTTGAGGTGTTGGATGTGCGCCGTATTCCGCTTGAAAAAAAGATGGATGTAATTGATTTCAGCGACCCAAAACTCAAAACCTTCGTAAAGTTCTGTACTAAGTTTTGCTTCAATGCAGGAGAACTTACAAGTGGAACATACAGAAGCCGAAATGGGGAGTTTACCATTCAATACCTGACCGCTATCGTCCATCCGAACGGAGTTGAGTCAAAGACACCTGCCCGGATTGGTGTGCAGAGCGGAATCATTCAGGTAAGTCAGTCCAAGTTCAAGCCGATGACCGTGCCTATGCGTATGGCAATCCTGCTACACGAATACTGTCACTTTCACGTAAACGACAATATGCACGATGAAACGGAGGCAGACCTGAACGGGCTACTTATTTATTTGGGTCTCGGATACCCTCGAATTGAGGCGTATGAGGCGTTCCTGAACACCTTTATTACAGTTCCCAACGAACAGAACAAAAAGCGTTATGACGCTATCAATAAATTCATCAACGAGTTTGAAAAAAACAATATGTTAGTTTACGAATAATCAATTTTATGGCACAAAACAAAACACTTGAAGTTTGGAATGGATTGCCTACTTGGGCAAAGGGGGTTATTGCAGTAGCCGGATTGGCAATAATTTATTTTACTGCTAACTCTGTTGTAAAATCAATAAAAAGAAAGCAAGGAGACAAGGATAATAAGGATTTGCTTGATGCGGTGGAAAGGAGAAAGCGCGAATTGCAGAAGCAGGGTGTCCGACAAACTTTATCAGATGCTCAATTAGAATCATTTAGCCAAAAATTAGCCCAAGCGTTTGCTGACTGTGGAACTACTGAGGAGAGTGTTTATGCTGTTTTCAAGGCACTTAATAATGAGGCAGACCTACAAGCCCTCATAAAAATATATGGAACAAGACCATATAGCGGATGTGCTGCTCTGTTTGAGTTTGGCGATAGTAGAAACACTTTGCCGGGGGCTATTGAGTCAGAATTAGATTCGGCAGAGACGAAAAAAGTAAATGATATTTTGAAAGGAAAAAACATCAATTATCAATTTTAATTTAGGATATGGACTTTTTTGATTTTGTACCTGCCCCCGTTTATGCAGCAGCAGGAGTTGGGGTAAACGCTTTGGTAAAAAAGAAGCGTGCTAAAAAGTACGGCAACAGACAGGCGCAGGACCTTGCGAACAGGTTTCCTCCGGCTTCTGACTCATCCAAGCAGGAAGGAATTATCTCTGCTATGGAGAGGGAAAAGACTGACCTTGAACTACAACGGACGCAGGTAAAGTCAAAAAAGACCCGTCAGTCGCTCGATGCCCGTATTATCGCCTATAACGAGGTCCTGAAAGATGCAAGACAGCACCTTGCTGACCTTCAAGATTTGGAGCAGAAAGCAGCAGCGTCAGCCCCAACCACAACGACAACCACCACAGAAGTACCCGGTGGCGCACAGACGGATGTCGTATTAGAAACACAACCAAAAAATATAGGTGCGGCAACCACCACAGACCCTCTTTTGGAGTCGGCAATCCCTGACTCAAATAAAAAACCGAATTACCTGCTTTGGGTAGGTATAGGTGCAGTCGTTTTGTTGCTTGTACTCAGAAAAAGATAATATATGTCAAACTGTAAATTGAGAAGTTTTGAGGTAGCCAATAGCGGCTATTTGAGTGCCGCCGGAGACGTTGTGGCAGCCAAAAAACTTAATGTAAAGGGTAAGGATGTTGATGTCAGCAGGCGTAAGGCAAAGTCATTGTCTCGTTCTGCGGCAACCGCTTCTGAGGCAACCCCTCAGTTTCGGGATTCAATGATTGTCGTTTACAATAATCTTTTCAACCGCCCCCATCAGACCAAAACAGAAGCCGTTAGGAATATCAATAAAGAAAATGGAACTGAGGCGGTATTTCAGGTGGTCCGGACCTTTGGCTCTCCAAGGAATAAGAAAGACCTTGAAATGCACAACGGATACGTTGCATATTTCCAAAAGTATTTCATTCCTGATGACGCTTTACCCCCTCAAAATGTGGAGGAGTGTGCCTATTTGGATGGTCTGATTGAGCAGATGGAAAATGAGGAGGAAAAACTTAATAAACAGCAAAGTGCGAAGGGTAAGGCAATCCCCACGGAAGCAGGTCTTAGGGCTTTGGCAAACCGGATTTCGGTAGCCAAAAACCTGAAATCTAAGTCAAGTTGTGACGCTTTGGTTGCTGCTGCTGCCGAGCAAAAAGAGCAAAAAGAGACCCTCGAACTGCTAAAAAGCCAAACCCAAGGAACAGGAGCAGACAAAACCACCAAAACTATCGCCTACGGTCTTGCCGGATTGGTGGTAGTAGTGGGATTGGTTGTATTGTTAAAACGGAAAGGATGACAAAGACAGCAAAAAATTTAATTGTAATCGGGGGGGTGGCTTTCTTAGGGGGGCTTGTCCTGTATTTGAGTAAGCAGTTCAAACTCCTTGCCGATTACGACTACAAGATTGTTGGCTTCAAGTTCCGGAAACTGAGTGTCAATCAGGTCACTTTTGACGTTACTACGCGGATTTTCAATAAGTCCAAAATTGAGGCAACAGTCAAAAAGATTTTCCTTGAAATAGCAGTAGAGGGAAATAAAGTGGGTTTTGTAACAGAGGAGGGTCAATGGCTTATTCCGGCTCAGGGCAGTTCAGATATTAAGATGAAAATAACGGTAAACCCGCAGTTGGTACTGAAAAGTGCGGCAGCCATTATCCTGAGTGGAGTGAAGCAAAAAGACCTTAATTTTACGTTAGAGGGATACGCCAATGTAAGTAGCGGATTTTTAAGCACTACGCTGCCGATTACTTACTCTGATAAAGTTAGCGCATACCTCTGATTGGGTACAATTAAGAACATCGGTTAAAATTAAAGTTTATGGTAAATGCTATTGTGGCAAAGTTCAATGAAATTGTGTATCGCGCCTGTGAGAGATATGCAAAAGAGGAAAATGTGGGAACGGAAGGCATACAAGTTCTTTTTTCGATGGATGAGCAAGATGACGTAAAGTATCAGATTGCCAAAAACTACGCCCCTATAAAGGACGTAACATTCAATCAGATACTCAATGTCCGAATTGACTTTAAGGGCTACGGAATGATTGTGCCGGAGTTTATCAAACGCACTATCCTGATGTATGCAGACGAGTACAAAACGCGCCCGCAGGAGTTATTTGTGATGGCTCTACCCAAGACGGTAAAAGAGGTTACTCTGTTTATGTACGAAGGGAAAAAGTACAAGGAGCAGATTAAGTTAGACGAACTGTTAAAATAAAAAGATATGAGATTACATACGCGGACCTTATCAAGTGGTAGCATAACGATTGTTTCAGGAGACGGCGTAACGCAAATAAGCGTTCAGGCAAATCCTTCAAGTAGCGGTACTGTAACCGGAAATTTCCCGTTTCAGAATCAAAGTTCAAATGCAATTACCCTTCAAGATGGGCAAGCCCTCACGATTACAACCCCCACAAACAGTCCGCTTGATGGAGTAGTTATTGCTTGGGTTTCAGGACAAGTTGATGTTGTTATAGGATTCTAAAAAAAAAATGTATGGCAGGCGGATTCAATAATACAGGCACATTCGGATTTACGGCAGGAGGCGGCTTCGGCTCTACTCCTACTCCTCCGACTTGCTGTAATTTACTTATTATTTGCTGTGATAGCGGTTGTAATTCAAGCGTTCGCTGTGCAAACAATAACTGTGCAAGTGGCGCATATTCGACCGTATATGGACAATGTAATTTAGGAAGTGGATGCTATTCAACAATATCAGGCGGTTATGGTAACTGTGCAAGTCAGGCGTTTTCAACCATAGTCGGGGGGTCAGGAAATACGGCAAGTGCTTGTTACACATTCATAGGGGCAGGTAAAGGAATTGTTGCGTCAGGACCATATTCAACTGTTGGTGGTGGCTCTCAAAACTCTGCAAGTGGCGGTTACAGTTTCATAGGTGCAGGAAAAAACAATACCGTATGTGGATGTTTCTCTTTCACCGGTGGTGGATGTTGTAATACCACAAGTGCTAATTATGCTTTCACGGGTAATGGAATTTGTAACACAACGAGTGGGTCTTACTCAATAGTAGTAGGTGGAATTTGTAACACAACAACAGGAGGCAGTTCTTTCACGGGTGGTGGTGAGTTCAACACAACAAGTGCAAATTTTGCTTTCACGGGTGGTGGTAAACAAAACACAACAAGTGGGGTATATGCTTTCACGGGTAGTGGATATTTTAACACAAGTAGTGGGTGTTATGCTTTCACGGGTAGTGGACTTTGTAACACAACAAGTGGGTGTTATGCTTTCACGGGTAGTGGGTTTACTAACACCACGAACGGAAATTATGCTTTCATAGGCGGAGGACAATCTAACTGTGCAGGCACTAACTACTCTGTTGTTGTAGGAGGTAATGGTAACTGTGCGCTTGGCTGCTGCGCTGATTTTGTCGGAGGTGGTCTGGATAACTGTGTCGATACGACTTCTCTTGGTAAAAATGTGATTTCAGGCGGTCAAAATAACTGCATCGTATTGTCTGAGTATTCAGCGATTGTTGGAGGTAGCAATAACATTCTTTGCTGTAATACCCACAATTTTATGGGAGCGGCTGCTAACAGTTGCCTTGTGGGTGGACTTCTGTTTTTGGGTAGCGGAAATAATCAAAGTGTTTCCGGCTCCGGTAACTCGATTGTTGGTGGAGAATGTAATACGGTAAGTTGTTACAGGAACGCCCTTGTAGGAGGTTGCTGCAACGTGCTTTCTGCTGCGTGTTATTCATTTATTGGTGGTGGATTGTGTAATACCGTATCAGGTGGTTCCACCAACTATTCTTTGATTGGTGTCGGTTTTTGTAATGTGGTATCTAATGCAAATTCATCTATTGTTGGCGGATGCTGTAATAGCATAACCACCGCAGATTCATTTATAGGAGGGGGTGTAACGAATAACATTTGTGACTTTGTTGTAGGTGGTTTTATTGGTGGTGGTGCTTGTAATACCGTAAGTTGCTACGCTTATCAAGGTGGTGTTGTATCAGGATGTCTTAATCTTGCGCAAGGAGCAAATTCTTTTATCGGAGCAGGTGTATGCAACTGCGCACAGGCAGATGGGTCAGTCGTTGGTGGCGGTCTGTGTAATCAAGTGTCAGCAAATCAATCATTTATTGGAAGTGGTAATGCCAATATAAATTTAGGGGCTTGCTCTGCAATAGCAGGAGGTAATACTAACTGCATAGATAGTGGAGGAGAAATTTTCATAGGTGCAGGAGTGAACAACTTTGCCTGCTGCAACCACGCTGTCATCGGTGGTGGAAACTGTAATAGGGCAACGAGTACCAATACTTTTGTTGGAGGTGGAAGGCAAAACTGTGCTACGGGTGCTGCGTCTGCCGTCGGTGGAGGTGTTTGTAACTGCGCAACAAATATATGTACTGCGGTATTTGGCGGTACGTTGAATTTGGCTACGGCTGTTGCATCTGCTGTATTGGGCGGCGTATCAAACGTGGCTTGCGGTGCTTGCTCTGCAATCCTTGGGGGTTGCGGAAATACCGCTTCTGCTGCTTGGTCGGGTGCATTTGGCTGTAACCTTACTGCGTGCAATCCTTGTACTTTCTATGTAAATAACCTTTGTGCAACCTGTTCTCTTTTCACGGCTTGCATAGGTAGTGGGTGTGCCGTATGTGCATCTACTAACGGAGAACTGATTGGATACACCCCTTCTGCGGGTGCTGCTGCGGTAATCATTCTCGGTAATGGTACAAATTCATCAGTACGCTGCGGTGTCAATAACAATGCTGCGGGCAACTGTTCTGCTGCTCTCGGTGGTGCTTGTAATATCGCTTGTAATGACTATTCTGCGGTAGTTGGCGGTTTTTGTAACTGTGCCGCATCTAATTGCAGTTTTGTAGGAGGAGGATTTAGAAATACTGCCAATGGTAACTGTGCCTCCGTTGTTGGTGGTGCGTTAAACTCATCGTCTAACGTAAATACATTTATTGGAGGAGGTTGCTGTAACTGCATATCCTCTGCATCGGGAACAATACCCGGTGGTACATTAAACGTAATTTCAACGGGTACAGCAGGAACTATCGGCGGTGGAGTAGCTAATCAGATTTGCGGAAACCACGCCGTAGTGTCCGGAGGTCAATTAAACTGCGTATTCAACGCCTGCGGTTTTGTGGGTGGAGGATGCTCTAATAAAGCCCTCGCCTGCTATGGTGTCATATCAGGTGGACAGGGAAGTAT
>Ga0164292_10004699_pt1 | contig 11125 bp, 10 predicted proteins | sample GEODES117metaG_FD_111486 | JGI IMG/M metagenome (GOLD analysis project Ga0164292, IMG submission 111486) | Eutrophic lake water microbial communities from Lake Mendota, Wisconsin, USA - GEODES117 metaG | ecosystem: Environmental > Aquatic > Freshwater > Lake | place: USA: Lake Mendota... | reverse complement strand
CTACGCGACCTATCTGTCCGAAAAAATCGGCTACTGGCGCTACATTGCGATCTACCGTCATCTCGAGAAGCATCCGGAAAGCAAGATCTTCCCGATCTTTAATTTCTTTGAAAACTGGTGTCAAGACAAGAACCGTCACGGCGATTTCTTTGATGCACTGATGAAGGCCCAACCTGATACGGTCCGTGGTCTTCAGGCCCGTCTGTGGTGCCGGTTCTTCCTCCTGGCCGTCTTCGCGACCATGTATGTGCGCGACGTCGCCCGCAAGGAGTTCTACGAAGCTTTAGGACTTGATGCCCGCGATTACGACCGTTACGTGATCGCCAAGACCAATGAAACGTCAGCGCGCGTGTTCCCAGTCGTGTTGAACGTTGAGCATCCCAAGTTCTATACACGGCTCGAGCGGATCGTCAGCAACAATCAGGCTCTCGGCGAGGCTGAAGCAGGCAATGCACCAGCGGTGATCAAAGCGATCCGCAAACTGCCCTATTGGGTTGCTAACGCAGCCGAAATGGCCAAATTGTTCCTGATGGCGCCGATCCGCAGCGAGCAGTTCCAACCTGCTGTGCGCTGATTTGACGACGCCACTCGCCCCGTTGACACCATCCACACCGCCGTCCCTGCTGGAATGCAGCGGACGTCTCGAAGCGCTGCTGGCCGCTGGGCGCGGCGCTGGCGCTGATCTGGTCGAGGTGTTCCTCGAACGCACCGATCACCTCGGCCTGCTTGCTGAGCAGGACATCCTGACCAGCGTCAGTCCAGCCTTTGGCATCGGTGCCGGCATTCGCGTGTTTCTGGGCGCGCGTGATGGCTTCGTCAGCACCAACGATCTCAGCGATGCGGCCCTGTTCAGCGCCCTGGATCAAGCCCTGGGCATGCTGGGCTTGGAGCGCAACGGCGCAGCCAAACAGCGTTTCGAAGGACTGAAACCCCTGCGCGATTACGCCGCGGCCAAGGGCGACTGGCTCCAACGTTGCCCCGTGCTCCAAGAGGCTTCGTCACGCCTGCTCGAGGGAACCGATCTGCTGCAGCGCCATGGCCGCCATCTGCAGGTCAGAAGGGGCAGCTATGCGCGCGATTGGCAGGAGGTGCTGGTGGCCGCCAGCGATGGCACCCATGCCCATGACGTTCGCTTGCATCAGTCCGTCGGCCTCAACGTGCTGGCCGCAGACGGGGAACATCGCGCCAGTCTGGGACGCCGCTACGGCACCACCGACCAGCCCGATGAGCTGCGCCTGTGGGATGCCGATGCCGCGGCTCGCGATGTCTGCGACAGCGCCGGCACGATGCTTTATGCCGACTACGTTGAAGCGGGACAGATGCCGGCCGTGCTGGCCAACCGCTTTGGCGGTGTGATCTTTCACGAGGCCTGCGGCCACCTGCTCGAGACCACCCAGGTCGAGCGTGGCACCACCCCATTTGCCGAGAAGGTCGGCGAGCCGATCGCCCACGAAGCGGTCACGGCGATTGACGAAGGCCTGAGCAGCGGCGCCTTCGGTTCGCTGAGCATGGATGACGAAGGGATGGAGCCCCAGCGCACGGTGCTGATTGAAAACGGCGTGCTGAAGCGCTTTCTGAGCGACCGGGCCGGCGAACTGCGCACCGGCCACCCCCGCACCGGCAGTGGCCGGCGCCAGAACCATGGCTTCGCCGCCGCCAGCCGCATGCGCAACACCTACATCGCCGCCGGCCCCCACAGCCCCGAGCAGCTGATCGCCTCGGTGGACCGCGGGCTCTACTGCAAATCGATGGGGGGCGGCAGCGTCGGCCCCACCGGACAGTTCAACTTTGCCGTCGAGGAGGGGTACCTGATCGAGAACGGAACGCTGACCCGACCGGTCAAGGGAGCGACTCTGATCGGCGAGGCCAAGGAGGTGATGCCCCGCATCTCCATGTGCGCCAATGACCTTGAATTGGCTGCCGGCTTCTGCGGCTCGGTCAGCGGCAGCATCTTCGTGACCGTGGGCCAGCCGCACATCAAGGTCGATTCGATCACGGTGGGGGGGCGTTGATGGCAGTCTCAACCCTCAACGCCGACCACCTGCGCGCCGATCTCGAACGTCTGGCGCGGCAGCAGGGCATTCGCCAATGGGACCTGGGTGCCTCCTGCAGCACCGACACCTCGGTTCAGGTCGACCGGGGCGAAGCCAAACAGATGAAAGGGGCCCAACGCAGCGCCATCACCGTTCGGGTCTGGAACGATGCCGGCCTGGTGGGTGTCACCAGCACCTCCGATCTATCCGAGAGCGGCCTGACCAGGGCCCTGAGCGGGGCCCATGACGCCAGTGCCTTCGGGAACGCCGCCGACACTCCTGCATTCTCGCCGCTGGCAACGGCGCCGCTGCAGCCGCGGGACCAGCGCCTGCACGAGCCGCAGAGCATCCTGCAGCTGCTGCAGACGCTCAAAGATGCCGAACAACAACTGCTGTCACGCCATGGAGCGATCGACACAGTCCCCTACAACGGCCTGGCCCAACGCAGCAGCGAACTGCTCTATCTCAACAGTGAAGGAGCCTGCCGGCATCAGGCCCTGACCACCGCCAGCCTGTATCTCTACGCGCGGGCCGAAGAGGCCGGACGCAAGCCGCGCAGTGGCGGCGCCGTGCGCCTTGCCTATGGCGCTGACACCCTGGACATCGCCGGCTGCATCGATGAAGCCGCCGAGCGCACAATTAGTCACCTCGACTACGCGCCGATCAACACCGGTCACTACACCTGTGTGTTCAGCCCGGAGGCTTTTCTCGATCTGATCGGAGCCTTCAGCAGCCTGTTCAACGCCAGGGCCGTGCTCGACGGGGTGAGCCTCAGCAGCCGCGAGTCCCTGGGGCAGCGGTTGGCGGTTCCGTTTCTGAACATTGACGACAACAGCCTGCACCCAGGCAACATCGGCGCCTCAACCTTTGACGGCGAAGGGACGCCTACTTCCCGCCTGAGCCTGGTTCAGGCGGGAATCCTCAGCAACTTTCTGCATTCGGAAGCGACAGCGCGGGCTTTTGGCGTCAGCCCCACCGGGCATGCCGGCATGGGGGCCAAGGTCTCGGTCGGGGCCGATTACTTTGAAATCGGCCCCGCCGGCGCCGAGGCTGGTGGCTGCGGTCAACTGGGGCTCGATCTGAATCAGGCGTCGTCGCCCCTGGTGCTGATCGATTCCCTTTCGGCCCTGCATGCCGGCGTCAAGGCCAGCCAGGGAGCCTTCTCACTGCCCTTTGACGGCTGGTTGATCCAGGGGGGCGAGCGCCGCTCGATTGAGGCGGCAACCGTCGCTGGCGACATCCGCACCGTCCTGAACAGCCTGATCGGTTTCGAAGGACAGGCCAAGGTCACACCCGACGGGGTCTGCCCCCATGTCTGGGTCGACGGGTTGTCAATCACCGGCGAAGCCTGAGCTCACCGGCCATGCGCGTGCTGTTCTGGGGCACCCCTGACTATGCGGTGCCCAGCCTGGATGCCCTGGTTGCTGCTGGGCATCAGCTGGTGGGGGTGGTGAGCCAACCTGATCGGCGCCGCGGCAGGGGCAAAGCGCTGATGCCCTCACCGGTCAAGGCGCGCGCACTCGCGTTGGGGCTGCCGGTGTTCACCCCGGAACGCATCCGGCGTGACCCCGACGTGCAGCGACAACTGGCCGCCCTGGGGGCCGACGCCTCGGTGGTGGTGGCCTTTGGTCAGATCCTGCCCCCGGAGGTCCTGGAGCAGCCTCCCCTGGGCTGCTGGAACGGCCATGGCTCGTTGCTTCCACGCTGGCGTGGGGCAGCCCCGATCCAATGGAGCCTGATTGAAGGGGACACCCAGACCGGCGTCGGCATCATGGCGATGGAACAGGGCCTCGACACCGGACCGGTGTTGCTCGAGCGCACGATCCCGATCGGCCTGCTCGACAATGCGCGGACCCTGGGCCAGCGGCTCAGCCAGCTGACCGCTGAGCTGCTGGTCGAAGCCTTGCCCACCATTGCCGCTGTGGGCCCGGGGCCCCTTCAGCAGCGCCTGGCCCAGTTGCAGGTGCGGCCCCAGGGCGACGACGGCCTGACCTACGCCCGCCTGCTCGGCAAGGAGGATCTGCAGCTGGACTGGCAGGCCTCGGCCCTGACACTCCACAGACGGATCATGGGGCTCTACCCAGGAGCTCTGACGCACTGGCGCGGGCAACGCCTCAAGCTGCTCGCCAGCGAACCCCTGGTCGCACGCCTGCAGGACGAACTGAGCCCCGAGGTGCGGCCCTGGCTGAACCGTTTCAGCGAACCGGCGACACCGGGAACGGTCCTGGCCAACGCCGCCGATCTCGGCCTGGTGGTCGCGACCAGCGGTTGCCCGCTGCTGGTGCGGACCGCCCAGCTGGAAGGGCGGTCAGCCAGCAGCGGGCAGGCCCTGCTGCAACAACTGCAGGCCAGCCCCGGCGATCAGCTGGGCAGCTGAAGCGCACCTCAGATGACGTTCCGTGTTGTGTGGACTCACACACATGGACGCTCCCGTCGAACGCGGCTAGAGAGAGGAAAGCCTCTGAAATCTGACCATGGGCGATCTGTCCTACGTGGGTGAAACCGGCAACGGCTGCCGCATCTATCGGGAGACCTCGGGCCGTTATGTGGTCAGCCACACCGAGCATCCCCGCGGCAACACCCATGCCGCGACCCTGGCCAGTGCCTATGCCACCTGTCAGGCGATGGAGATGGACCTGATGCAGACCCCCCTACAAGCGGCCCATCCCTGAGGGCCTGCCCTGGGGCGTCAACCCTCAGTCCCGTTGCGGCGATAGAGCCCGTGCAGTCCCTCGAGCTGGTTGTGGACCGATAGCAGCTGCTCGCGAATGTGCTCGGTGTTCTCGATCTTGGACAAGGTCAGCAACATTGAAGCGAGCTGGTCCTTGCAATCGATCAGGACCCGGCACTCGGGCGATCCAGGCTCGTAGGGCATGAACAATCGGAAACCCTGACTATGGCAACCCGGCCGGCGGGTTGCCGCTGTCGCGGTTGCTGCCGAACGGTCAGTCGCAGTACAGCGTCCACGCCCGTTGCAACACAGTGGTCAACTCGTTGTCGCTCAAGTCGAGGGCCGCTGGCAGCACCGACGCCAGCCAGTGCTGAAGGCGCTCGATCTGCTGCTGGTCAAGGCTGACACCAGGCTCCGCTGGGATTCCGAAGCCGAGGAAAAAGTCCTGCTGCGACGCCAGCACCCTGAATTTGAGGGCTTCCAGCAGCTGGGCCTGCAGACGCAGGGGCTGGACGCGGCGGCAGCGACGGGGATCCACCCCCAGCTCCAGACCCTGGCAACTGGCCAGATCCGGAATCCAGGGGGCCAGCACCTCGAGGCGATCCGGGCTGTGGTGGTGACAGCGCTTGGTCTCGGGATGGGGCCAGTAGAGCAGTCCCCCGACCGGAGCGGCCAGCCCCTGCCAGCGCAGGCCAACCTGCCAAAACGAAAAGGTTTCCGGTGGATGCCGGTCGGTCCAGCGCAGCTGCTCGAACCGGGCATCCGGTTGGCTCAGCTGCCAGCGGCTGTCGACAAAACTCAGGTTCAGGGTGCCCGGGAAGTACCCGCTGAGATCGAGACCGCGAGCGGCGAACAGGGGTGCCTGCAGGGCAATGGAGCCGTCAGGGTAGGGGGAGTCCAGCGCCTGTCCCGAGGCCACGCCGTAGCCGGCCACGACATTGGCGGGATGCCAGCGCAACCCGGTTGTCGGCCAGTCCATCTCAGGCACCCGCAGCGGCGGGTTGCCCCCCATCGCGGGGTTCGAAATGAAGGCACTGCTCGCAAGGCCCATCGGGAAGCACCGCACAGCGCAACAACGGACTGCGGGCGTTAAAGCGGCAGGCAGGATCGCCGATCACCCATTGGCGACGCCAACGGCGGGCGTCGGTCGGTTGGCGCTGGCGCTTGACTTGCAACGCGACCACCGCCAACTGGTAACGCCCTGCCCTGAACCGGTAGCGGTGGCTGCGCTGCAGCACCAGAAAACTCTGACCGGCAACATCGAACCAGCGACCGGGCTGGGGAACATCCACCAAATCAGGAACCTCAACCAGGTCGATCAGGTGATTGCTGCCGCTCTGGCGCAGTTCCACTTTCATGGGTTCACATCAACCGGCCTGCGCACCGAAAAGCCCCAGCTGAACAGGGCGGCGACGAGCACCAGAAGCAACCACTCGGGTGGGAGCCACTCCGGCAGGACAAGGCGCAGCAGCAGGCGCAGTCCCACCAGCCCCACGGCCAGGAAGCCGGCGGTCTCGAGATGCCTGTAGACCTCCAGCCAACGAATGAACAGCTCGGCCGTCAGCCGCAGCGCGACCACGCCGATCACACCTCCGGCCATCACCAGCCAAAGACGGTCGGTGACGGCAATGGCCGCCGCCACGCTGTCCAGCGAAAAGGCCAGATCCGTCAGGGCCAACGTGCCAACAACGGCGGCCAGCGAAGCCGATGACGCGGGCTGTTGCGTGACCTCAGGGTCGCCGTCACCCGGGGCGTCGCTGTTGGAGCGGCGCCAGAGTCCCAGCAGATGGCGCCCGCAGAGCCAGAGCAGGTACAGGGCCGCCGCCAGTTGCAGGGGCCAGAGCTGCAACACCCAGCGGGCAGCTCCGATCAACAGCAAGCGAAACACCAGGGCCAGACCTAGCCCCAGGTTGAGGGCGATTTCCTGGCGGCCACGATCGTTGAGACTGCGGCTGATGGCCGCCAACGCGATCGCATTGTCGGCCGACAGCACGGCCTCGAGTGCCACCAGCAACGGCAGCAGCAACAGCAGTTCGCCCCACTGGTCGGCACTGTGGAGCAGGGGGAGCAGCGACTCAATCGACTCGGCTTCCAATCGGGCGCCTGCCGCTGCAGCGGGATAGGAAAGGCGTCACTCTAGGAACAGCCTCCGGCCTGCCGCCAAGACAATGCTGATCCAGATCCAGCTGGTGCACGCCGAACCAGGCCGCCGGGTGGTGCTGGCCAGCGCCATGGGCGATCAGGGCTGTCTGGCCATGGCCCTGGGCGAAGCCGACACCGCCGAGGCGGCCGAAGACAGGGCCCGCAGCCGCCTGCAGCAACGGCTCGAGGCCCAACCCCGACCCGTGGCGCCCTCGCCACGGCCCCGAACAGACCCGCGACCTGCATCCAGCCCGGAGCCGGACCCGCAGCCAGAAGCACAGGCAGAAGCACAGGCAGAACAACTACTCGCACCGGCACCGGAGCCCGAGCCCGAGCCCGAGCCCGAGCCCGAGCCCGAGACGGCCAGCGAACCAGCGATGGATCCCGAGGACTGGAGCGCAGAGCTGGCCAATCTGGAACTGCAGCTCAGACGACTGGGCTGGAGCCGCGAGCAGGAATCGACCTACCTGCTGCGGGCCTTTGGCCATGGCAGTCGCGCCAGATTGACCCGCTACAGCGATCTGGTGAGTTACCTGCGGGCCCTGGAAGGGTTCAGCCCAGGCGACGACCCGGCCAGTTGCCCCGTGCCATTGCGACGCACTGACCTCCTCAGCCAGTGCGACCAACTGCTGCGCAGCCTGCACTGGGATGCCAGCCGGGGTCGGCAACTGCTCGAGACGCACTTTGACCGCAGCAGCCGTCAGCAGCTGAGCGATGCCCAATTGCTGGAGTTCAACATGCTCCTCGAAGGGGAACTGCTCAGCGGTGAGCTCAGCAGTACAAGCTGAGCAAGCTCAGCCCCAGGTCCAATTGCTCCTGCTGGGCATAGGCCTCGCGCTCCAACTGCCGCTCATGGGCCGAGGCGCTGGCATAGGTGGGTTCCTGCAGCACCGCCTGCAGATGGGTGGGCAGTTGCTGGGACAGGCCCAGGGGCTGGGGTGCGGCATCGATGCCCCCTCCCCGACAGCTCTGGGCCACATGGATCGCCTCGTGGTTCAGCACCCTGAGAAACGCGGCACTTCCCTGGGCCACCACGGCAGGTTTGAGCCGAATGGTGCGCGCTGATGGGTCCCATTCGGCCGCGGCACCAGGCTTGTGTGGTGGGCTCAGCTCCACCCTCACCCCCAGGCCACCCAGGGCCTGGCGCAGTTGAGCGATCCGTTGCCGCTCCTCGGCAAACGTCGGCGGATGGCGCATCAGGGCCTTGATTGCGTCCAGGGTCAGCTCGGGTTCACCGGGCCGGCGCCGGTAGACATAACGGGTGCCCCCACCTGGCAGGGGTTCGGCCCGGGGCCTCCATTGGCGATCAGCCAGCGCCAGCTGGTGCATCAACGAATCACCAGGCTGCGTCCGGGGGCTGGGGCTGGGGCTAGGGCTGACGGAGGGTTGGTGGCGTTGTGCCGGCGACTCCTCCTGAGCTGTCAGGCCGGCAGCAACCAGCAGGAGCAGCAGGGTGCCGATAGGCCAGAACCAGCGGCGCCCCCAGGCACGCACCACGGTGAACGGCGACACGGGTTGATCGCAACAGCACCAGTCTGATGGGCCCGGCCATGGGGCGCCGGTTGCGAAGATCGGGCTTGCTCTGCCTGCCTTCATGCCGCTCACAGCCCTGGTGCGCCAGCTTCAGCAGGTGCCCCTGACCGCTGAGGTGGCGGCACGGCTGGACCGGCCCGAACGGCTGCGGCTCAGCGGCGCCGGACGTGCGGCACGGGCGCTGATCAGCAGTGTGCTGGCCCGCAGCCGCGAGGCGCCGCTGCTGGTGGTGGTCCCGACCCTCGAGGAGGCCGGCCGCTGGGCCGCCCTGCTGGAGCTGATGGGCTGGCGCAGCTGCCAGCTGTACCCCACCAGTGAAGCGAGCCCCTACGAGGCCTTTGACCCCACCAGCGAAATCACCTGGGGGCAGCTGCAGGTGCTCAGCGAGCTACTCGACCGCCAGGAGGGCAACGGCAATGCCGGCGGCAGCGACCTGGCGATCGTGGCCACCGAGCGGGCCCTTCAACCCCACCTGCCACCGCCGGCGGCGCTGCAGGCCCAGTGTCTGAGTCTGCGCAAAGGGGACTGCCTTGATCTGGAGGAGCTGGCCGAAACCCTGACCCGTCTGGGCTACGAACGGGTCAGCAGCATCGAACAGGAAGGCAGCTGGAGCCGCCGCGGCGACATCGTCGATGTGTTTCCAGTCAGTGCCGAGCTGCCGGTGCGGCTCGAGTTCTTCGGTGAAGAGCTCGAAAAACTGCGCGAATTTGACCCCGCGAGTCAGCGCTCCCTCGACGCCATCGCGGTGGTCCGCCTGACACCCAGCGGCTACGGGCCCCTGATCGCTGATGCCCTGCGCCAGGCGATGCCCAACGACCTGGAGCAGCTCCTTGGCCCCGAAGCGCTGGACCTGCTGCTCGAGGGCGGCAGCCCCGAGGGCCTGCGGCGGCTGATGGGGCTGGCCTGGAATCAGCCGGCATCCCTGCTCGACTACCTGCCCGCCCAGACGCTGATCGCGATCGATGAGCGCCGCGCCGCCCTGGCCCACGGCCAGCAGTGGTTCGACCATGTGGTCAGCCACCACGCCGAAATTGCCGCTGAACTGGGGGCGGTCCCTCCACCCCTGCTGCACCGCCCACCCGCCGTTGCCCTGGATGAGGCCAGCACGGCCTTTGCCGGCCTCGAGCTGTGCGAACTGCACGAAACGGACAACCACCCCAACCAGCTGGACCTGGCGAGCCGCTCGGTGCCTGCCTACCCCAACGCCTTTGGCAAACTGGCGGGCCTGATCAAGGGCTTCCAGCAGGACAGGGCCACGGTCTGGCTGCTGTCGGCCCAGCCCAGCCGCGCCGTCGCCCTGCTCGAAGAGCACGATTGCATTGCCCGGTTCGTGCCCAACCCGGGTGACCTGCCGGCGATCGGGCGCCTGGTCGAACAGAACACGCCGGTGGCGCTCAAAACCCGCGGCACCGCCGAGCTCGAAGGGCTGCAACTGCCGGCCTGGAGGCTGGTGCTGATCACCGACAGGGAGTTCTTCGGCCAGCACAGCCTGGCTGCCACGGGCTATGTGCGCCGCCGCCGCAAGGCCGCCAGCCGAACGGTCGACCCCAACAAGATGCAACCCGGCGATTTCGTGGTGCACCGCAACCACGGCATCGGCAGGTTCCTCAAACTCGAAAAACTGGCGATCAGCGGCGAATCGCGCGACTACCTGGTCGTGCAGTACGCCGACGGTCTATTGCGGGTGGCCGCCGACCAGCTGGGCAGCCTGGGCCGCTACCGCGCCACCAGCGATGCACCGCCCGAGCTCAACCGCATGGGCGGAACGGCCTGGAGCAAGGCCAAGGAACGGGCCCAGAAAGCCATCCGCAAGGTGGCCGTCGATCTGGTCAAGCTCTACGCCGAGCGCCACAAGGCGCCGGGCTTCGCCTACCCACCGGATGGCCCTTGGCAGAACGAACTGGAGGACTCATTCCCCTATGAGCCCACACCCGACCAGGTCAAAGCGATCGCCGAGGTCAAACGGGACATGGAGCAGCCCCAGCCGATGGACCGGCTGGTCTGCGGCGATGTGGGCTTCGGCAAGACCGAGGTGGCGATCCGCGCGATCTTCAAAGCGGTCACCGCCGGCAAACAGGCCGCCCTGCTGGCACCCACCACGGTGCTGGCCCAGCAGCACTGGCGCACCCTGAGCGAACGCTTCGCCCCGTACCCGCTCAAGGTGAGCCTGCTGAACCGGTTCCGCACCGCGGCCGAACGCAAGCAGATCCTTGATGGGCTGGGCGCCGGCTCGGTTGATGTGGTGGTGGGCACCCACCAACTGCTGGGCAAGGGCACCAGCTTCAAGCAGCTGGGGCTGCTGGTGGTCGACGAAGAGCAGCGCTTCGGCGTCAACCAGAAGGAAAAGATCAAGGCCCTGCGCAAGGACGTCGATGTGCTGACCCTGAGCGCCACGCCGATCCCCCGGACCTTGTACATGAGCCTGTCGGGGGTGCGCGAGATGAGCCTGATCACCACGCCACCGCCGTTGCGCCGGCCGATCAAGACCCACCTGGCCGCCCTCGATGAGGAAGCCGTGCGCAGCGCCATTCGCCAAGAGCTGGACCGGGGCGGTCAGATCTTTTACGTGGTGCCGCGAGTCGAAGGCATCGAGGAGGTGGCCACCCAGCTGCGGTCCATGCTGCCTGGGCTGCGGCTGCTGGTGGCCCATGGCCAGATGGCCGAGGGTGAGCTGGAGAGCGCCATGGTCGCCTTCAATGCCGGCGAAGCCGACCTGATGCTCTGCACGACCATCGTCGAAAGCGGT
>Ga0164292_10004698_pt1 | contig 11125 bp, 9 predicted proteins | sample GEODES117metaG_FD_111486 | JGI IMG/M metagenome (GOLD analysis project Ga0164292, IMG submission 111486) | Eutrophic lake water microbial communities from Lake Mendota, Wisconsin, USA - GEODES117 metaG | ecosystem: Environmental > Aquatic > Freshwater > Lake | place: USA: Lake Mendota, Wisconsin... | reverse complement strand
GTTGCAGGATCTCCGAAGGTAACGTCCTTGGTTAGCGTGAACCCGTTACCGAGGGTGATACCTGATAGTGTAACCGGATACGTGCCACCTTGCTCATATCGCCCTACCTGATAGACACGTCCTCCAACATTGACGTTCGGCAGCTCATACGGCTCTACGTCATACGATTGCAAGCCGCCATAGTTCAGAGCAAGATTTGTCATGTTAGGCATCGACATGCGGCGCAGATGGTCGCGAATGATCACTGCGATGGAGTCATCGTTTGTGATCTCCGTCAGAAAGCCCCCTGTCTGCTTAGCTATGCTACGCATGAGTGTGATGCTTGGTTCCTCGCCGATTGTGATCGGGTTAACAGGAACCTTCATTGTATTCCATTGCTGTAGCGAGTCAAGAATCTTGCTTTCATTTTGCTCACCAAACGACGGTTGACCATCAGTGATGAAGACAATGGCTCTTGCCTCCTCAGCACGGTAGCTCTGCTGAATAGACCGACGTAGTGCCTCGTTAATGTTTGTAAGACCCAAGGCGCGCATTTTTTGCACGAACACTTTTGCTTTTCCAATGTTCTCGGAATCTGCTGCTACGAGGTCGTCACGGAATGAGTTTACATTCGTGCTAAAGGTGAAGATGTTGAATCGATCCTGAGGCTTAAGCTGATCGATGAAAGACATCATCGCTTCGCGTAGTTGATCCATGCGACGAGGCGTCATGCTTGATGACACATCGGCAACAAACGAGATAGCGCGCGGAATTTCTACGTTGCCTGTATCGGGCGGAATCACCCACGTAAAGAAGAACGGTCGTGTACCAAACGAATCAGATGGTACGGGCACATATGTAAGTGTTCCCATCTCCGTGCCAGTGCGCTTTGCTGCGAGCTCGAGCGTATAGTTCTTTGTTGGCACAAAGCTCTCATCACCCAGTGTGATCCGAGCTTCCTTATCTGAGAGCATCTGAATATTGTGTGCTGGGGTGTTGATGTAGGACGGAGATTCGATCTTTGACCATGTAGACTGCGTGCTTGCGTCAACTGTTAGACTCATTCGCTGAAGGGGCTTTGGTGATAGCCCTGTTGTCTTAAGTAGGTGCCTATAGGTTGACTTACCAAGCGCAAATGGCATGATCTCGGTATAGGTTATCTCTATGCGAACATCACTGATACCAAAGATCGGAGCGATCTGCAGCTTGAAGACATTGTCCCCGATCTCTTGAAGCAGTGCAGGGTCCATGCTGCGACGAATCTTCGCATCATATGCTGCCTGGGCTTCCTTCTTCTCGCGTACACTACCCTTGTACCGGACACCGTTAAACCAATAGTACAACTCAGTGATCACCGCACCTTCTGGTAGCGGAAAGATCAGCGTTGCCTCTACCTCTTGATTGAGTTCGTTGCGGAATACTTGGTCTACATACGTTGTAGCAACGTGATCTTGAATCTTGACCTTAACGTCGTACTTCGAAATGGCAATGGCCTGATAGGTCTGTGTTGAACGTAAGGGGCGCACAAACAGCGCGCCAACGGCGTAAACCTGTACCGTAGCCACTGCAACGAGAATGAGAGTGAGTAGACTGCGCGCGATCATAAGATGCTCCTTCGAGATGTTGTTCGTTCTTAACGAATGCAACCTATCCGTTGGATTGCCTCATGGCACCTTAATAAAACCTTAAGGTACGGGGGTACTAGGGACTAGGGACTGGGGACTAGGTACGCTACAGTCACACTCGCGAAAGAACGTCTCCTCTGCGAAAGCTGGGGCGGGTGTATAACCAATCTTACAGCGACTGTATATACGTCGTCAGCCCCATGCCACTTGCTAAGCCGAGCTTTTTGCGCAGGTTTGATCGGTAGACCTCAATGGAAGCAACACCTACACTGAGGACTTGTGATATCTCCTTTGAGGAGAGATTGAGCTTGAGGAAGGATGCCAACTGGACCTCCTTTGCCGTTAGCTCTGGATGCTTTGTCGTAAGCGTGCGGATAAACGTGTCGTGCACATCCGCCAGTTGCTCTTGGAAATTCTTCCAGTCTTCACCGGTTCTGCGGTGGATATCGATCTTTCTCAAGACATCGCGCAGGTGCTGTATTCTCTCTGCTTCGTTGCCACGCAGCGCTGCCTGAACGTCGGCGGCAAGTTCACTCAAGAGCTCATTCTTTTGTGCAATGGCCAACACATTCGTGTTCAGCTCGCGCTCCTTTGTATCGAGTTGCAGTGTCAGCCGTTCATTGGTTGCCTGCACCCGTTCGCGTTCTCGTGCTTCGCGTTCCATCTCGAGGCGCAACTGCAACCCTTGAGAATGTTGGGCACGTAGCTCGGCATCGGCCGCCAGCTGTGCAAGAGATGCATTACGTTCGTGAACGAGTGCCTCTTTGTGGGCTCCATGGTGTTCATAGAGTTCTGCAATGCGTTTCTCTAGTTCGGCCTCGAGGCCATAGATAAAGTGCTGACTGGCAAGCTTTTCAGCTCGTTTAAGCCTCTTTATGGCATCCTGCCACGCCCCCTTCGCAACGAAAAGCGATGCCCGATGTTGATCAATCTCGATCTCTAGACTAGGATTGTCTACCGTTTTCATCCGAGTGGCAGCAAGATCCAACTGCTTCTGTGCCTGCTGGTAGTCTTTGTGGTGTACGGCTAATTCTGCGAGCGTTACATAGCAGCGAATCTGTCGTTCAGCATCGTTGGTCTTGATAAAGATGTTGAGAGCTTCTTCTGCTATGGACTGTGCCTGCGTGAAGCGCTTCTTCTGCAACAGAATTGTTGCCATGAAGACCATAATGCGTCCGCGGGCATGAACATCAGGCAAAGCGCTCATCACAACAAGGGCTTCCGTCATGGCCTCGAGAGCCCCGTCCAGATTGCCTATGCGCTGGTAGACACGCCCGAGATTGGACAGTGTAAGACCGATGCCCATGCTGTCGCTATTCTGTCGATGTAGTTCCAGGCTGCGCTTGGACCATTCAATCGAGGTCTCAGTATCGCCGATACCCACATAGACATCAGCAATGTTCCCTGTGATTCTGGCCCGCACATAGGGATCATCAAGGCGTTCAGCAATTGTTAGGCATTCTGAAAATGCCTGCAGGGATTCTCTTGGACGTCCGAGTACGGCATATGTACTGCCAATGCTTGTAAGTACCGTCATCAAGAATGCATCATCGTTGATACTGCGGACTATCACCTCGGACTTACGAAACACATCCAAAGCGTCGTCGTTACGTCCAAGTTGGCGCAGAGTTAAGGCGGTGTTCTGCAACGCACGAGACTCTCCCGTACGATCCTTCATTCTTCGATACCCAGGTACCGTTGCCTCAAACAGCTTGAGTGCCACCTCGTAGTCGTTGTTGGCATAGTGGCAGATTCCAATCATGCGCTGACAGTGCAAAGCCCGTTCTGTAAGCTTAAACTTCTTCGCTATGGCTAATGCTTCCGTAGCAAAGACGATTGCCTCTTGGGGGCGCTCATACTGCAGTTGACGACACGATTGGAGTCGCTCTTCGATTCTGGCCTGTGGCGACATTCTCGGCATGCCCGAACATAGGCAATTAAGGTTTTATTAAGGTGTCACGGGGCTTCAGTTTTTCCGATTTTCGTGCTAGGTCATTTCGCACATATACTCTGCATCACTATGAACCGTTCCTTACTCGCATTCATCTTCGTGCTTTGCTCATGCCTTTCGGCCATGGCACAGCCGAACCTGCGTAAGCAAACATTGCCAGCCCCGTTCAGCAGCTTCTCAATGTATGTGTGCGATACCACAGGCGTGCGTACTGGTTCACCGGGCACAGCGCAGATTTGGAACTATGCAAGTCTGTTGAAACGAGGAAACGATACAACGTTGACGATTTATACAGACAAGAGCGTACTCAACGAGCCCGCGAAATTCCCGAACGCCGAGGTTGTGGTGATCGACGACACTACGACGTCCATCTACCGCACGATAAACAACCAATGGCGCTTAGAAGGCTGGATCACGCCAACAACTGAAATGGTCGTGGGCGTAGATCCATACGATGTGCGTCCAAGCGAGATTGTCTTTAATGATCCGAAGTTCGACATCTTCAACGGCACGGTGCAGTCTCCATTCCCCACACCTGGGGCTAAGAATGTAACCGGCGCACACGCATACGTCTACGATGGATTTGGTCAGCTTGTCCTGCCCGACTTTACCTATAACAACGTTGCTCGCACAACACAGCGCGACACGCTGTCTGTCGAGGTTACCATCGGACCACAAAAAGCCGTTGTTAAGACCATATCGCGCAAGACTTCATGGCAAGAAGTCTCGTCGAACATCCCGTTGTTTATCATCGATGAATCAACGATACAGGTGTTTAATGCCAACAATGTCTCGTTGTTTGGGCCATTTAGTTTCAAGACCGTGCGCTATCGTCGGCATGGTCAGACAACGGATGTGCAAGAAGATCCATCCCATTCACTGCTAGTGGCCCCTTGCCCATCATCCGGAGATCAGGTAACGATCATGGGTCTTATAGCAGACCCAAGAACGGTTCTTGTTATCAACGCCATCGGCGAGCAGATGGTTTGTCCGACCTCCCAAACAGAACAGGGTGTCAAGATCGATATACGCGACCTCTCAAAGGGCTCCTACACTGTGCTTGTCTTAGAAGGACAGGTTATGAGAACAGTAGCGTTTACCAGGTAGATGCCCTGACATATGGAGCAAGGACGTTCTATGTCAATAATATTCGGTATTGTAAACATAGAAACAATCCGATGCTCTAGGTGAATCAACACACATCAATGCACTTTCTTGGTGGCGGCGTCGCTGCTCATGTCTATGCGCTTGTGGCTAACGACATACTTGGCGATGCATTGCAGGGCGTTACAATGCTCGATGCATCGCATGCTGTGCCAGATCGCACACTCTGCGTCTGGAGCTCGGCTCGATCGCCGATTGCTTCGGCTGCTGTTGCACAGTGGGGTGTGATTCGCATCGGATATGGCAAGGGGCATGTAGATCATGTTATGGATGGTCTGCAATATTCGCAGTACACAGCCGCATCGATCCGCGCCTTGGCTGATGCACAGATGGAGATCACGAGGATAACTGGGAATGCAGAGCGGCCTGATCCTAACGCACAAGTATCGCTCGACTCGTGTTATCGCAACCGTGATCGCATGCAAGCCTCCGTTTCGTTGTTACAGCACTTTCGCGGTTGGCGCATTCGTACAAGTGAGTCCGTGTTTGATGCAAATGTTGCAACAATGATGGACTTCCGCGTAGATCAGAACGATGGTGTCTGCTTTGTCTACGTGTTACCATATGCCGATAATGAAGCATTGGTGGAGTGCACTGTATTTTCTTCTTCTGTCTGGGATTCGGAGCTATACGAGGTACGTCTGCGGAGCTACATCAAGGATATCATTGGGGCAACAGACTACGACGTGCTCGCAACCGAAGTTGGCACAATACCAATGACAGATCGGGTGCCGGAACGACAGCATGGTCCGTCGTGGATCGCTATCGGAACCGCTGGTGGACTCACCAAGCCAACTACAGGCTATACTGTTGCGCGCTGTGTGCGAGATGCAGAGTCTATGATGCGTTCATACCAGAGCACTGGTGTTTTCTCGGTGCCTCCTGCCCTGCCCGGACGATTCCGCTGGTATGATCGTCTGCTGTTGAGGATTATACGTGATGAGCCCCATGAGATACCAAGGATCTTATGGACGCTGTTCTCACGAAACCCTATTGAGCAGATCCTACGATTTTTGGACGAGGGAACAAGTATTTCTGACGAAGTCAAGATTTTCTGGAGTCTGCCGTGGCGACCATTCCTGCGCGCAATAATCCGACGATAGTCTATGCATTGTCAGCATTAGTAGCAGCAGGCCTAGGCCTAGCTCCAACGCATATAGCTGTCATCATATCAGGCATCTTGATCGCACTCCTTGGGATACCGCATGGATCTATGGATCTGCATCTGATATCGACACGTACCCAGCGAATTCGGGAGTTGGCGATATATGTATCCTGTATTGGACTCGTAATCGGTGTGTGGCTCGTACAGCCAATAATCATGTTGGCGCTGTTTCTGATCAACTCAGCGTGGCACTTTGGTGATTGCGACCTACGCACAAGCCACAAACTAAAGCCCCTTCTTGCGCTTGCCTATGGCGCATCCGTCCTTACGGTGCTTATTGATCTTCGTGATCCCATCATTTGCGGAATCCTCGCTACGCTAACTGGATTCGCAGTTGATGCATCGGTAGTGCCATACTACAGCGTTGTTCGAACACTTGCATCGGCATTGGTCATTGGCATACCCCTCGTTGGTGCCGATGAGCAGCCTCAACGATCGTTGCTTCAGAGTATCCTCATTGTTGCTATTGCGATGCTAGCCCCCTCACTGATCGCCTTTACATGGTATTTCGTAGTGGTCCATTCATGGACAAGTATGAATCGAATGCGTTATCATGTGGATGCCTCGAATCCTTGGACGTGGCGCATGCTTCTTATAGCAGCCGCTCCTCTAAGCCTAACAACATATGTGGGAATTGCTCTTACCCATATCATGTTTCCAGGAGTTGACATATTAGCAATGCTGTTCATCGCATTGAGTGCACTAACCGTGCCTCACAGCAGACTGTTTCATCGCGTGTATCGTGGTTGGTAAACGGACTCCAAAACCTTGCAACCTCCCTTATTCTGGTTTCGTGTTCAGACAACACTGTAACCCCAGAGCCGTCGCCATTTACGATTCCGACATCAGGTAGTACGTACACGTATTTGGAATACGCAACCGATAAGCTTGGCAACAAAGTATCAGAAACCGAAGTCACCGACGTGGAGAGCGTGATTGCGTCCAACATTTCGTACAGCGGCAAGAATGGGGTCTGGGCGATATCCTCTACCGAGAATAACGACACCACGTACTTCTGTGTAGATCAAAACAATGACGTTCTCTTTAAGCCTAGTGGCGGTGCAGACATTTTCGGCGATGATACATGGCTGCGTATACCTGTGACTACAGGAACTGCATTTAGCGATTCAACCGCATCAACGCAGGACTTCAACGGTATTCCTGTTGAGCTTAGAACAACTATGAATATCACGCGTATAGCTGATGAGCAAGTAACGGTTGGATCCCAGTCATTCAAGACAACAAAAGTTCGATTGAACATCAATGTTAAGGCCCTAGCATTTGGTCAGGTGGTGAATGAGTCGAATCTCGAAAGCACTTTATGGTACGCACCAAGTCTCGGTCACTTCCTGCGAATGGTTCAACCAGCAACAACGCTCGGTGGACAGGATGAGAATGGCAGCTACCGTTCACTGCAGTCATACAACCTTAAGTAGCCGACCTGCTAGGTTACGAGGATCAACAAGGGGCAAGCCGTTGGTTCGCCCACTTCCTGGAAGCCCTCTAGCGTCGAAGTATGTCTGATTAAACTATTATTTGGCAGAAAAACACAAGCCCCTTTAAGACATATGATCTCAAAGGGGCTTTTCTATGTGGTCAGGGAGGGAATTGAACCCCCGACACGAGGATTTTCAGTCCTCTGCTCTACCAACTGAGCTACCTGACCGGCTTGTTGGGATTGCGAATATAACAAATCGCAGAGAAAAGAGAATATGGCTTTCGCTACTCGCTGCTCGCTGCTCGCTGCTCCTACCACGGTGTCCACGCGAAATTCACGATGGGGACAAGGACGCCCCTTGGCAAGAGGCCAAGGCCAAAATCATAGGTGAGCTGGTTGTTGGTCTGACGAAGGCCCACGAACAGACCAGATTGTGACGGACGCGAGATATCTGCGCCCCAAAGTTCTCCAAGTAGATGCACATCATGCAGCTCTGGAAAGCGAATGTCCATCATCAACCCAACACCAAGTGTTCCGTTGATGTATGGGAATTGAAAGGGGCTGGCAAGACTTCCAGTACTTACAGTGTACACGTCTTTACCAACAGCCTTCCAATGAACTAAGGTTGTTACACGCGTACGCTTGCCGGTAAAAGTTGCGGCACCATAGACGTGTCCAATAAAGTTCACATCTCCCACCCATGATGCATTGAACCCTACTGCATAGAACTGTTTGCCCCCTTCTACGAGTCCGTTCTCGGCTTCGTAGAGAGTACTCTTGATGTTCACAAGCGAGAACTGATTTTCGGCGCCTATACCTGGAATGATTGTTCGCCCCGCAACGATGTTTAGATACGGCGTGTATCCTATGCCTACAGTTGGCATTACTGCTTCGGTAATGCCAATGTAACTATCGTTACCAATGGGTTCGGCGTTGGGAATAAGTAAACCTCTGCTGTCTGCTCTGTAACTGTCTATGTAGAGTCCGATCCACGCGATGTTCTCTTCATAGATCCTGATCCTACCGTTGATGGTCGTAAGCTCGATGTAGTTGCCCTTACCGTCTTCCTTTACCTGCGTAGTTAGGCCAGAGAGTACATCACCGTTGATGGTGCGGACGTAATAGATTAGCTCGGGATCTGGGTCGAAGTTCTCAAGTGGAAACTTATCATCTGCAGAGAGCACAGTAATGCATGAAACAATGACAAGCATCAACACAAGGGCTCGCTGTAGCAGGGGGCTCATGCTGCGTTACTTTCTGTAGAAAAGGCCAGCTGACCGCATGCGGCGTCGATGTCTTCGCCAGATGACGATCTAACAAAGACGTTTACATCTTCGTTGCGAAGCTCACGAATGAACCATTCAAACTTCTCACGTGACGATGGACGCAGCTCCTTTGCAAAACCCTGCGGCTGGGTAAAGTCGATATCGTGAAACGGTATAACGTTCACCTTCGTGGGCATTCTCCGCGCAAGTTTACCAAGCCTACGAACATCCTCAATACTATCGTTGAATCCATCAAACAAGATGTACTCATACGTTACGCTCTTGCGCGTCTTACGGTAATAGTATTCAAGAGCATCGATCAACTCAGAGAGCTTATACTTCTTGGCAATCGGCATCAATTCTGCACGCCTCTCCTGCGTTGTAGCGTGGAGCGACAATGCGAGCTTTATGATGCGTCCCTCATCTGCCATGCGAATGATACCTGGAACAACCCCGGCCGTAGAGAGTGTTACACGCCGAGGGGCCACCATCTTGGTGCGTTGGTCGGTAAAGATCTCGGTTGCAAGCATCACGTTGTCGTAGTTGTTCATGGGCTCGCCCATGCCCATGAAGACAATGTTCGTGATTGGCTTTGTTGAATGCTTCTGTGCTTCGAGAAACTGGTCTACGATCTCCCCAGATGTCAGATTTCGCGTAAGCTTCAGAGATGCCGTGGCGCAGAAGACGCAGCCTAGGTTACAGCCTACCTGCGTGGAGACACACAGTGTAAGCCTGCGAGGATGCCCGTCGGACTCGACCATCTCACTTGGTATCAGCACACTCTCTACCGAGCGTCCGTCCCATAGGTCAAATAGGAACTTCTTCGTACCATCCTGCGAGTGCTGCAATGTCTTGAGCTCCACACTTTGTGTCCGGAACTCGGAACTAAGCTTCTCACGCAGGGGTTGAGGTAGTTGCACGATGTCGTCAATTCCTGCTACACGCTGGATATAGATCGCATCGTATACCTGCTTGGCGCGATACTTACGCTCTCCATGCTCAAGAAAGAGCTGTTCAAGCCCTGCAAGGGGCTGCCCCTTGAGCTCAATTGGTCCCTGTACCACGTCTCTTTGCGCTGTTGCCATAGTGGCAAAACTACTGACAAGCATCGAAACGGTGGAAAACCGGCTATTTGTTACAACGGTTTATAAATTATTTTTCTGACATCGGGAACTGTTACCCGAGCGTGAGAGTTGTGTTTACATCATTTTTTCTTGGAGGTACACGATGACCAACGTTCTACGCACTGCACTGTGGGTGCTTACGCTAATCTGCCTTGGAAGCACCACGGCATTTGCGGCAGGAGGTACACTGAATCCGGGTGACTACATCGGATTTACCTTCTTTACGGGCTACATGGCCATGTTTGCTGCGTCTGTATTCTTCTTCTTCGAGCGCGGCCGCGTCGCGGACAAGTGGAAGACGTCGCTGTTGATCTCTGGCTTGATCACCATGATCGCAGCCGTACACTATTTCTACATGCGCGGTGTGTGGCTCGAAACGGGCACATCACCAACGCAGTTCCGTTATATCGACTGGACGCTTACCGTTCCGTTGATGTGCGTTGAGTTCTTCATGCTTCTGCGTCCTGCTGGTGCGTCAACTGGCATGATGTGGCGCTTGATCGCCTCATCTGTCCTAATGCTTGTAGCTGGCTATATGGGCGAAGCCGTACAGCCACAGAGCAACGTGTTGTGGGGTGTTATCTCAACAATTGGTTGGGCTGGCATCATCTATGAAATCTTTATGGGCGAAGGCAAGAAGGTCGCTGCAGCTTCAGGTAATCCAGTTGTTCAAGCGGCATTCAAGCAGCTTAGCATGTTTGCACTTATCGGATGGGCCATCTATCCTATCGGTTACATGCTGCTTCCAGGCAACTTGCTCGCAGGAATCGCTCCGCCATCGAACATGGACTTGATCTATAACATCGGCGACGCTGTTAACAAGATTGGTTTTGGTCTCGTTGTGTACGCAATGGCAATCAAGGACACGAAGTAAACATCCTTCCCAGTTTACAGGCTCAAGCGCAGTTGTCATCTCAGCATGGCGGCTGCGCTTGTTGCTATTGTACTACTGAGTGCCACACCCATGCCATTGCACCCAAAGGCCACAACCGTATGTGGGAGCACTCGCTCCACAAATGGTTGTTTAGTAGATGTAAAGGCCATTGTTCCCGCCCATCGATATTCGATCTCCACGTTGTCGTGATGCGGCACGATTACTGTGCGAAGCAGGTCCTCCAGCGCATCCTGAATAGTCGTGGTTGTTTCATGCGATGTAGTTTGCTCACTAGCGAAGTCTATGTTGCGTCCGCCCCCTAACAACACCCTGTCTCCAAGCCGACGGAAGTAGTAGTATCCTTCGTCGTAATGAAACGAGCCTCGGAGCTGCAGGTTATCAAGGGGCTTGGTAACCAGTACCTGTCCCCTTCCTGGACGGATCTCCGGAAGCAGATCGCTAGATACGAGATTCGGAATCCAGGCATTAGCTGCCACAACAACATTTTTTGCTGTTACTCTGACATCCCCTGTCACAGTG
>Ga0164292_10004697_pt1 | contig 11126 bp, 12 predicted proteins | sample GEODES117metaG_FD_111486 | JGI IMG/M metagenome (GOLD analysis project Ga0164292, IMG submission 111486) | Eutrophic lake water microbial communities from Lake Mendota, Wisconsin, USA - GEODES117 metaG | ecosystem: Environmental > Aquatic > Freshwater > Lake | place: USA: Lake Mendota... | reverse complement strand
GGCCGTGAATCATTTCGTTTGCAATGGCGCAAGTGGCGAGATGCGTTTCCAGACATTAACTTTGCAGTGGAGGAAATCATTGCCGAAGGAAATACTGTTGTAACACGATGGCATTTAACTGGTACCCATAAAGGTGAATACCTTGGCCAGCCCGCTACTGGACATAAGGTTGCAGTAGATGGCGTTAGCATAGATCGAATTGAGAACGGGATGGTTGTTTCAGGATTTGATGCTTGGGATTCCCTTGGGTTTCGTGAGCAAATTGGAATCATTTAAAGTGCTTGCATGAAATTTCCACCAATCTATATTATTAAAATGCCAGGATCGGAAAGAAACCTTGAGCTTTATAGTTCCCTAAAAAAACTAGGGCTTGATTACCAAATACAAGATGCAGTGGTAGGAAAGAATTTATCCTCGTCTGAAATTAACTTACGCGTTAACCTGCGAAGCTGCGATGCTCGTCTTGGCTACAGAATTAGTAATAATTTGATCGGGTCTGGGCTCAGTCACAGAGAAATTTACAAGAAAGTATTCGATGCAAAATCAGATTGGGTTCTAGTTTTGGAAGAAGATGCCATTTTAGCTGATTTTATTTCGACAGAATTAAGTGAAATTATAAATCTGTGTGGCAGTGAGCCAACAATTGTGCAGTTATTTTCGAGAGCCGCACGACTAATGGATAAAAAATCAATTAAAAAACTAAAAAATAGTTCGAGAATCATTTTCGATTTCAAGCCAAGAATTGCGGGGTGTGGCGCACCTGGCTACTTAATCAATAGATCAGCCATTGAGATGGCGCTTTCAAACGACAAACTTGCTGGTGCACCAGACTGGCCCGAATGGGCTCAGAAAGTAAGTATGAAAGGGATTTTTCCTTGGATGATTACGGAATCGGACATTGGATCGACCATGCCAAACATGCCAATATCTCAATCAAAATACTTGAGTCGAAGGCTTTTGCAATTTACTGGCATTCACTTTTTAATTTATAGGAAGGAGTACAAAAGTTTTTGGGAGTACTTTAAGGAAGAAATAACTCCTTACATACTTCATGTTAGGTGGAAGGTGGGCGGATCAAAGTACTACCTGGGCGACCCTGCTGCCCCTCAAATTGTTAGATAGATAAAATTTGCAATGCTTTAAGCAGGTTTAATTCTCTTTTTTGATTAGATTCATCAATTTTGGTGCCTACAAAATGTTTAACCATTGAATTAATAGGTAGATCATCACTGTACTTAAATACTTCAGGGGCACTATCGCCTCTTCGAACAGTAAGAGACTTTTGGTTCATATCCATTGTAAGTATTGTGTTGTTCTCTGAAATAATTTCAAGTATTGAATTTCTCTCCAATGAGTAACCACCGACGACATCTATATTCACACCGTTATTGCATTGGATACTTAGATTTTTATTATTGTTACTCCAAATCTTTCTGCCTTCTGCCTCAGTTAGATCGACGTCTAAGTTTATTTCATGTAGTAGGCAAAAATCGTGATGAAGCCAATCTTGGGGTGGATTTATATACTCTCGCAAAAGCTCGCCACTATGTCTGACTTTAATGCTTTTTATGTACTTTTCTGTGGTTAAGTTATGTTTATATTCCCGCCAAAGTTTACTAAAACTCCAAGGTCTAGATATAAATATATTATTTTGTTTTAATAAAATATTGGTTATTTCTTTATTAATCCTTTGATCTTCGGTAATGGGCTTTTCAATGATGATCCTTACTTCCGAAAAGCTTTGCAATTTGTGCAGAGATTTCAACTGCAATTCGGGTGTTGAGCAGATCCAGAGTAAATCTGAATGGCTTATCAATTGAGAAGGAGAATGGGTGCTAGTTTCGATAAATTCTCTAGCACCAACGATGCTTACTTCTGCTTCGGTGCACCGAAGTGAATCTTTAACTTTTTGGCCCCATGTCCCAGAGCCAATTATTAAAACTTTACTAATCTAATAGTTCCTTTGTGTAGGTTTCTTTAGACCATTTGAGAAATCTAGACAACCCATCTTCTAAATCTACCTTGGGTTTGTAATTGAGTTCATTTGAAATTCTTGAAATATCGGGGCATCGTCGGTTCGGCTCATCCTCGGGGTAGCTGCTTGGATATTTTATTAGCTCATAGCCTGTTCTGTAATCTAGCAATTCGCATATTTTTGATGCTAGGTCAGTCATTGAAATTTCAGGATCTGGGTTACCTACGTTATAAACGTTAGGTTTTTCCCCATCTACAAGAATTTTCATAAAGCCATTAATTGCATCTGTTATGTAGCAAAAAGTTCTAGTTTGTTTCCCATGACCGTAAATTTCCAATTTTTTACCTTTTGCTATCGCTGCAGCAAAATTTGGGAGAACTCGATAATCTCTAGGCATCATTCCCGGGCCATAAACATTAAATGGTCGGGCAATAGAAACGTGTACATCGAAGTAGGTTTCATAAATCCAACAGAGGCTTTCGCCCATTCTCTTTGATTCGTCATAACAAGCCCTGGGACCTCTCGTGGACACGTTTCCACGATAATCCTCGTTCGTAGGGATGAATTCAGGAAATGGGTCTCCATAGATTTCAGATGATGAGAAGAAAAGCATTCGTGCCTTACTCTGCTTAGCTTTTTCCAAAAGATTTCTTGTCACCTGTACGGCAACATCAACTGTTTCAAGTGGATTCGCTCGGTAATGTTGTGGTGAAGCAATGCCAGCGGCATGAATAATATAATCAAATTTATTTGGAAGTTGGGCAGCTATGTTTGCATCCCCGAAAATCCATTCTATATCGGGACTAGTTTTTTGCCATAACTCATCTGAATTAGCTGTTGAAGTAATGTAATTGTCTAAAGCAACAATTTTTATTGGGTTTTCTTTATGCCTCAAATTGATTTTGTGAAACAAAGACATGAAATATCTTCCAAGAAATCCTGCAGCACCAGTGATTAGGATCTGCTTTCCTAGCATTTTTGGAATCGAACTCTCCAATGAAAGATAAATTTCATCTAGGTCTTCATCCAATATTAACGGCATGGTTATAACTCTACACTACTAACTTCAGGCATAAATTGAACAACTTTTGTGCCAGAAGGAAATTTCTCTCGCAACTTTTCCAATAATTCAATTCCGATATTCCAAGCAAAAACCAAGCAATAAATGTTTGTGGGCTTGTTTTGTTCAAGTTGAGACAAAACCTTTTTGGTTGAAACGATGGGAATACCAGAACCAGGCAAGAATTTGTCCTGTTTTTCTAAATTGTCGTCAATGACCCCAACCAGCTTTATATTTTCAAGTTCCATCACAGATAGAAATGTTACTAATTTGGCTGGAGCTGCGTATCCAAATACAAAATCAGTGTTAGCTATATTCAAGACTATTTTATTGACTTCCAGCTTCTTAGTATCAATTTTATCTTTAAACTTAACTAGAGTTGATTCATTGTCAAACCCCATTGAGTATTCGTAATCCAAAAGATTTTTTAAAGAAGTGCTTATTTCGGCTTTTAGATCCTTAGTCACAGTAACCCTGATACTACCCCCATGAATTGGAATTCTTTCTACATCAATTAAATTTAAATTGAATTCATTGAAGAAATTCACCAGTGGTTTAATAGTGTGATAGGACATATGTTCGTGGTAAACAGTGTCAAAAAGATTTTTTTCAAACACATCTCCGAAATATGATACTTCAAAAACGAAAAAACCATCTTCGCTCAACGTTTCTTGAATTAGTTTTGTAGCTTTCCGCATGCCATCAATATGAGCAAACACGTTGTTTGCAACTATCACTTGAGGGTTTCCAAATTTGCTAAGTATTTCTAGCTTGGTTTGCTCATCCCAGAAACCATGAATGACCTCTAAATTATTTTGTTTTGAGATTTCAGTTAAACCCAGTGACGGCTCTACTCCAACGACAGAAACTCCTAATTTCTCTAATTTTGATAGTAAGAGGCCATCGTTTGAGCCAATCTCGAGTACAAAGCCATCCCTATTTAAAAGGTTTTTGATGTAGCTTGCAGCTTCCTCGAAGTGTTTTTGAAATGATGATGAAACTCCTGATTTATAAATGTAATTAGAAAACATTCGTCTTGGAGAAATCACGTGTTTTAGTTGAATATGTTTGCAAGAGCCACACATTCCAATTATTAATGGAAATTTATCGGCATTTTTTGCAGAGTCTTTGTCAGCGTAAAGTTCGTTTGCTAAACCTGAGTTACCCAAATCGACTGATTGATTTATTATTCCTCCTGCGCACAATCTACAACTTTTTACCTCGCGAAAATCACCCGATTTAATTGAAATAACCATCTTCCAACCGAGTTGTGTCATTTTCGTAGTTCTCTTGAGTTCTACTCATCGCAGCTACGGCAATAAATATCGACTCCTTTAGAAATAACATCTTATGTGGAGTTTTTGGTGGGGTATAAAAAAGTTCGCCTGGTTTAATGATTATTGATTTCTGCTTTAAATCTTCTTCCCAAAAATACTTAATCTCTCCATCAATTAAGTAACTTAGGTGCCAATCTTCCTTATGGGTGTGATTGGCTCGGATTGAATTTGATTTTGATGTAATTACCGCAACGTCACCCAGTGCGCCATCTGCAATATTCACTATTGATCCGCGTGTATCGATAAATTCCTGGGGTAAGCCAACCAGCGGGTAGTGATGAAAATGTTCAGGTTTGAAATATTTGCTTATGCCAACTGGGATTAACAAGTTCTTCCTCATTTCCATCGTACCTATTCCAAAGAATGATCGAACATTCTCTAAAACTGATTTGGACTACTCTACCATTATTCATTGTATAATTAGAGTGTGTTTAATTTAGTAAACAAATCCAAGAAACTAATACAAAGGCAACTAAGAGCGCATGAGATATACTTAAGCAGGGTTAACCAATGGAATGGATTTAGCCTAATTTACGAAATTCACAGAAATTTTCTTTTAACGTGTGGCGGAATTCTACACATCGGCGCACATGCCGGTCAGGAAGCACTCGAATATAGCAATTTAAGAAAAGAAGTCGTTTGGGTAGAAGCTGTTCCAGAATTTTACGATGAATTACTCAGAAATATAAAAAATTTTCCTATGCAAAAAGCATTTTGCGCCTTGCTAGGAAATAAAAATCAAAAGAGCATAGAATTTTTTATCGCATCAAATAATGGAGGCTCTTCTTCTGTTTTTGAATTTGGAAAAGAATCCAATTTTCAATCGGTCCGAATGGATAGAAAAATTCAACTTGATATGAAAAGAATGGATGAGGTTTTTACAAAATCTGACATTACTAATCATAATCATTGGATAATCGATGTTCAAGGTTCCGAACTCCAAGTGCTAGAAGGGGCTGGGACGTTATTAGAAAGTTGTAAATCAATATTTGTAGAAGTAAGTTTACGCGAAGTTTATGCTGGGGGTACAACTTGGACTGAACTGAGAAGTTTCTTGGAATTACATGGCTTCACACCAATTTGGGAACCAATCCAAGGTTCGCATTGTGACGTTTTGTTTCTTAAAAAAGGACTTTTTGATTGATTCGAGATGATTTATCTAAAATTAAATTTCTTGTTTTAAAGAATAAGTTTGCAACAAAAGTAAGTTCGCATATTTTTAAGTTTCTTAGTCTTTCAATATTCAAAAATAAGAGACTCTGTCTTGCTTATGATTCCAAGAAATTACAAGATGGAATTGGGGCGCAATTACAACGAATTATTTCAATAAAGGCATTGAGTGAGACATTGGCTTGTTCGTATCAACACAATTTCATCTCTGATTTTGACGAGGCCGTGTTCAATAATTATGATACAGATCGGAAAAAAACTCTTATAGACTCTTGGAAAAACCTTCTGAATCTCAAAGATACCAAATTTAGATTCTCATTAACACTTAAATACAGTCCGAATCACTTTGTTTCACTATTAGTGCTGAGATTCATCACCAAAGTTACTTTCATTAGAATTCGGCTACTTATTGCCTTGCCCTCTCCACTTTTAGACAAACAGCCACAGTTATACAAATTCTGTGGCAATTATTTAAAGAAGAAGGATTTTAAAAAAAATTCGAAGGTCCAAATTGTAGTTCATATACGAAGAGGAGAAGTTCTTTTAAGCCAATTTCATGACCGCTACTTGCCATACGATTACTATGAGAATATTGTCGCTTGTGTAGTAGAAGCTTTAGTATTTTTCAAAATAGAATATGAATTACATGTCTTGATTGAAAGTATAACAAATCCTGTTTTAAGTAAAAATAGTGATAAAGTTCAAAATTCTCTTCAAGCAAATCCTGCCAATCCTTTCTTAAAATCATTGGCTGATGGCAATTTTGAACTGCTAGATGAGATTTTAATGGAAGATTCTTACCCGTTTTTGTTGAGCGGAAACTTAATTCGAAATAATAATGCTTTTTCTGATTTTAAACTTATGTGTGCTGCTGATATTTTACTTATCTCCAAATCCAGCTTTAGTTTTACTGCTGGATTGTTAAATGAAGGTGCATTAAAAATATATCATCCTTTTTGGCACAAGCCGAGTGACGATTGGGTTGCAGATGATATGATTCAGGGAAGTACATTATCAACGGTTGGTGTGTGGTTGAAGAATAGGAACTTATAATATTAAGTCAATCTCAATACTAGGGTCTGCGGGACAAATTGGTAAAAGTTTGTCATCTTACTTATCTTCATTCTATAAAGTTCATAATTTCGACATTTTACTCAATCCCAATCACGACTTAAGAGACTCTTCTTTCAAGTCTAACCACGAAGCGGTATTGCGCGAATCTGACTATATTATTTTCTTGGCTTATGATGTCGGAGGAGCCAGATATCTAAAGGAAAATCAAGGTCAATTCCATTTTCTCAAAAATAATTCTTTAGTTATGTTAAACACTTTCGCTTTTTTGAAAGAGTTTGAATCTAAGTTTATTTTTGCTAGTAGTGAAATGGCTCATGATATCAATTCGCCGTATGGGGTTTTGAAGGCTCTTGGGGAGGACTTCACCTACTCCTTAGGGGGTGTATTTGTTAGATTCTGGAATGTGTATGACTATGAAGTTGATAGGTCAAAGTCCCACGTAATAACGGATTTCGTAAACCAAGCGATCCACTATGGGCAAATAAATATGTTGACCAATGGAGATGAAAAACGGCAATTTTTATATTCAGATGACTGCGCTAAAGCAATTCATGAGGTTTTGAAGAGATATGAAATTTTCTCCGGAGGTGATGGGGTTGACATTACGTCTTTTGAAACTGTTTCAATAGAAAAAGTTGGACATCTGATTGCGAGTAAGACCGATTCAAGATTAGTAAAAGGTAATTTGAATGATCTTACAAGGCACCAAAAAATGACTCCCCCTCGAAAAAGAATTCTAGATTTTTGGACGCCTGAGTATTCCCTTGAGCAGGGCATAGATTTAGTAATCGAAAAAGCTAGAAGGGATTTGTTAAGAAAATAGTTTTGAATCAAAAACTACATCTTCATTTTTTTGTACTGTTGGATTGTCTAAATCGTGCTCTATATACTCCGCAAATAAGGGTCCGCTAATTCTTCTTTCTTTGTTATGAAATGTCACTTCTAGAGCATGAGGTAAATAGTAGCTCAGAAAGGGAATGCTTTGTGCGTCATTATTTGGGTGAAGATGAACAACGTCAAAAACTTTCTCTAATTTTTCAAACACTGGAATTGCAATATTCTCCAGAAAATAATCGTTTCTCACTCGGTGGAATGAATGGAACTCAACAACCAGAATTCGAAATCTTTTTAAGAAATCAATAGGTGTTGATAGTAGAGTCAAATATTCACCACCTTCTATGTCAAGTTGAAGGATTAAATCTTTTTCAGATGAATCAATTTTTGAGTTAATCCAGTCCTGTAAGCTAAGGCCGGCTGTTTGATGAATTGTGCCTTTATAATTCTTGTCGAACATTTCAAAACTGAATTTATCTCCACTCGCGACAGTTATTGCTGTTTGGTCAAACCAAATTTTCTCAGAAATTACTTGAGGCAACTTAACTGATGGGTCTGCAAGAAAGCTAGATATTCCATACTCAGAAAGATTTTGTTCAAATAGGTAAGAACCTCCTACGCCTGGTGAAAAACAATATTCAACTTTCGATAAATCATTCGGTACAAGATAGCCACCGTCGTTTTTGGGACCAATTCTCATCAAAGTATGGCCAGTCATTACTGGTCTTATCAAACTAAATAAATACTTTATTCTGGTGATTTCCACTGATTTCTGTATTTGATATTCCGAGCTAAGTTTGAGACTAAAGATTCTCAGTAATTTATTAACCTGCGTGATCAGACCTTTACCCTGTAAGTCTTTCAGTTTCTTTTTAATCATAATTGATCTAATTATACAGTTAAATCATAAATTAAGTACTTAAAAACATAGTATTTTCGTTTTTGGAATAACCTCCATGCTAACCATATTTTTGAGAAATTCCAATTTCGGGAATCGTATTCGATACCCAAATCTTTTGATCCACAGGTTGCCAGTAAGTCTAAGACTTTAGTTGCCTAAGGCTCACCTTTACTTGCTTATCTTTCCGAGTGTGCTTACATCTAATCAGAAAGTCAAACACTCTATCTGTTGTCCTTCAGGGGATAGTGTTGTAAGTGTCTACTCTAAATGCTAGTGCATCCATTAACATATAACTGATGTACACAGAAAAAGCGTGCTTCAACGACAACTTTCTATTTTTCAATCATCCTTCCCCGTGTGCAGCCACTCTTTATGAAATGGACCATTCAATGCGCGTTCTAGAATATTTTTTGTGGCTACCCTTGTGAAATTTCCAATATCACTATCTTGGTCTGAGCTTAAGCCTTTCGTCACCCAACCCATCGTTCCACTAGAAAAGAGTCCACCCGAACCATTTTTAGAATAACCAAGGATCATGTTCATAGTTCCATATTTTGGTACATACCACTTGTTACCACACCTGACTCTTGACTCAGCTAAATTAATAATTTCTCCCTCAAAGTAATTATCTGTTTTCAGTGTGTCAACCTCCGGTCCAACTACTTCCCGTAGGTTCAAGTTATTAAGATTCTTGATCCCATTTAAAATGAAAGAATTTGGATGTTTAATTTTTAAATCACCTTTTGCGGGATAACATTTATACTCCAAGCCGGTCAGTTCACTTTCTGGCTTATCAAGTTCTCTGAATTTCACCGTTGGATTGAATTTATTTGGATCTTCTTTTGCTGACTTATAAATTTCCATTTTTAGCGAATTATCGATGGGTGATTTGATTAATCTGGTATTCCAATAACCGGCATTTGCACCAAAGAATATTGTGTTCGTGCCTGACTTTCTTGCCTTTAAGACGTTATCTCTTTCCTCTGAAGTCCAATACTCATCGTGCCCAGCGCTAATAAAGACTTTTCGGTTACTCAATAAATCTTTTTCAAAATGTAGATCAGTGTCTGCAACATATGCCACATCTAGTTTTAATTTTTCAATATGTACTACTAAAGGGTGCACATACTTTAAATATTTACCTGTTCCAAAGTTTTTGTCATATGGCTGCCTGAAGTCCACAATCCTTACTCTCTTATCAAAATTGCCATCTGAACCATAAGTATCTGCTCCACTCCAGGTGTTATAGGCCTGCATCGTCATAATTGGAATTGAAAAAATTGCCTTTGCTGTTGATGATTTATCTCTTAGAATGACAGGAATAAAACTTGCAAACCCTTGATCATCTTCAACCCTAAACAAGTACATTCCTTGCGGAAAGTTCGTGGTTTTAATTGATGCAGTTACGGTCCACTCAGATGGATTTTTATTCTGCTGATTTTTGCAACTTATTTCTTTAGATTTGTATATTTCTCTGCCTTCTTTACCATTATAAAAACCTACTCTTATAGCTTTGATATGAAAAAATTTTGCAGGACAAGTTATTTTGAACGCAATTGAGTCACCTACAAAGTTAGACGCGTTATTTGTGTAACCGGCAGTACTCTTTCGAAAGTTATCTTTATTGATTATCAGTGATGTATCTGCTGCGCCTGAAGCGAGATTCTTGTTTAATGCGATTAAATTTATTAATAGAATTGACCATAAAAGGGTCTTTACTGGTAACTGTTTGATCACTCCTGAGGAATTCCGTAAAATCCGTCAATGCATCCTTGCATACCATCATCTGTTAATAGAAATGATGCGGTTTTAGGATCAACTCCAGCGTAACCACTCGAACTTACAACTACTCTTTCATCACGGGCACGAATGCAAATATCTTCACCCGATGCGCCAGCATCGCTAGCGTTTGAGAAATTTTGTCCTATTGTTAAACCAGTGATGTATTCGCGAGTATTGGTATCAATTGGCACTCCATCGGAATTTGTATAGTCTTCAGAAGTAGCTGGATTCTCAGATGGAATGAATTCATCACCCTCACCATAAGTTTGTGGTCCTGAGCAAGCACTGATTAAACACGTAATTGCGAGGATTGACAGGATAGACTGAATTTTCATGAGATAACTGTACTTTTTACGATCCAAAAAATCTATAAAATCACAAAGTGCAATGAAGATATTTAGGTTTTAGTTATTTATCGGCCTCGAATAACTTTAAGTGAACTGCCAAGTTGCGCGATCCTAGGGTTCCTTGCCCCGACTCTTCTATTAGTTTGAGTCTGTTGCATAATCTTCCAATTGAGAATTTGCAGAATTAAGGCATTCACGCGTTCCGCCCAAGCTTGTATGGAGCATTACCAAAAATTTGGACTTAGGATCATATTTGAATTTAGCGGAATAAGCGTTATCCCTAAAGAAATAATCCTGATTAAATGCATCATAGGCGCTGTCTTCATCTGAGTAAAGAAATAGCCAAGTTCCACTGTAAGGAATGTTGCACTGTAAAACAAAGTCCGGTTGGGAATAAAGTCCTAATCTTTTTTTGAGATAAATGCCTGTGGGGGAAGTAGCAAGCTCGTTAATTTCCCAAAGACTTTGATCTGAATTTAAGCGGGTGAGCAAATCATCCACTGCCTGGTTTACATCTTCAGGGCCTTCATACACCTGTGGGGAGTTGTTTCTGAGCGTACTCGCACCAAATACAAATAAAATCAAAAAAACAAAAATACCGATTTTCTTATTAGAAGGAAATTTCACACTTAAATCAGAAATATTT
>Ga0164292_10004696_pt1 | contig 11126 bp, 4 predicted proteins | sample GEODES117metaG_FD_111486 | JGI IMG/M metagenome (GOLD analysis project Ga0164292, IMG submission 111486) | Eutrophic lake water microbial communities from Lake Mendota, Wisconsin, USA - GEODES117 metaG | ecosystem: Environmental > Aquatic > Freshwater > Lake | place: USA: Lake Mendota, Wisconsin... | reverse complement strand
TCGCGGCCTCGACATCTTCCAGTGGTTTGAGCACTCCGCCTTCAACGCAGCCACCAACATCCAGGAGGCACGGCTGACGAAGGGGTGTGAGGTGAGTTTTATTCGGGCCCATGATCCTATCTAAGGCTTTGATGTCAGCACGCGTAATGTTCTTGACTTTATTCAAAGTCTTCTTGCTCTGACTCCAGGATAACGTCAAAAATATCCCTGTCACCGCAGGATTCGGGACTAAACCTTCCGCGCTCCGCCTGAGCAGATTCAGAATCAGGGAGATCCGATCTAAACTTAATCGAGCTTTCATTTATATTGTCAAGGAATTCGATAAGCTTTGTCCATGCTTCCTGCGTCTTAACTGAGGCAGACGGTGTTTGCTGTCTCACATATCCCAATATCTCATTTTTGAGCTGACTGTAAACTGATGCTTGACGCTCTTCGCTTAAGAGCCTGCTCCAAGATCGAGCACAAGCATTTCCAACCTGGTATTTGTACATGTGAGCAAGAAGCTTCTCTAAATAATATGAGCCGCTGTCCTCCTCTAGAAGCGCGAGGTTGCCTTTGAATACAGCCGAACATTCGCCAATGTACTTTTCCACAGTCTTGTAAGATGCTTCGGTTAGATAAGTAGAGGGCTCATTTGAGGTATAAAAGATGTGCAGGTCGTGAATAGCTCTGGTCATCGCGACGTAGAAGATCCGCCGCTCTTCCTCTTGAGCTGAGCTACTCGAAACAGACGACGGGATGGCTGGTATGTCCATTTGGGCGCTATTCATATTAGGTACAATTACAACAGGAAACTCGAGCCCTTTTGCCTTAAATACAGTTAGGATCTTTACACGTGGCTCCGCTTTTCCTCTAATCTCAGTGGCATTAAGAGACTTCACCCGTTCTATCTGCTTGAGAAAAGCATCTAGAGAGTCATCTTCTGCATAGTCAATCAGAGCTTCAAAGATCTGTGCACGTATGCTTCCCACCTTGGGATGAACAGAGGTATCAATAATCCACTGACGCAGGCCGGTCTTTTTGTCTAATTCGGAGATTACTTCTGCTGCGGTGATTGATTCAGGGCTCTTCCCTGCAAAGCAAGAGAAGAAATCAATGAGATCATCAACTGGTTCACTGCGCCTTCCTCTTGAGTCCTGGATGTTAGCATTATACTCCTCAAGGCAATCAGTTAGAGAGTTCGGCTTAGGTGAATTGGATAGTGCCCTCTCTACAACGCCAAGCATGTCTGTTCGCTTCATGTAGGTCTTCGGCCTTACATAGATTCCAGCTACGGCTATCTTGTAGGCCTGTTCATCTGCAGAGTTAATGGCAGACGTCAAGCGCTTGTGCTCAAGCACAAGTAGAGACAAGTAGTCTAGAATGAATTGGGTTTCTCGACGAAAATAAAAAGGTTTGCTGTCTGGGATCTCGTATGGAATATTATTTGCTATTAGAGCCTGCTCTATGCAAGGAGTTTCAGCATATTGACGAATTAGAATAACGATGTCGTCGTAGCTGCCCGTTTCAATCTGAACACTTTTAATGATTGATGCGATTTCATCGGATTGTTCGCGGACGCTATGGAATCTCCTGATATCAAGTCTTCCGGTAAATGGCATCATAGCCATCATCTTTTTGGGCGCCCTGTTCTTGTTCTTCTCGATTACTTGAGAGGCAAGAATTACGGGTCCGGGCGAAGATCGGAAGTTTCGACTTAGCTTATACGTAGTCCAGCTATGGTCGCTTAACTTCTGCTTGATAAAACCAGGCCTGGCTCCTCTCCATTCATAGATTGTTTGATCGTCATCGCCAATGACCATCATGTTAGACGATTGTTCGTCTAAAAACTGAAGCATCATGTTCTGAGCCTTGTTGACATCCTGATACTCATCAACAAGGATAAATTCGTATTTGGCCGAGAGCTGCTGTCTTAAAATAGGCTCTGATGCAAGAAATGTGGTTGCACCAATCATTAGATCGTCAAAGCCGAGTAGCCGTGATTGGTTTCTTTGATCTTCATAAGTATCTATCAGTACTTCAAGGGAAGGGTTATGGCTAAAGGTTTCGACATCGAAGTATGGGCGCGCGCCCTCCGGCAGCGCATTATGCATCCATTCAGTGGCAAGCATATCTCCTTTTAGCTGCATTAGATAGTTTGCAAAGTCTCGATAACCTAGTTCTTCTATTATCTGCCTATCAATTCTGGATTCTTTGGGATTCACGGCCGCGCCTTCTCTTATTCTATCTTTTGCTTGATAAAAGCATCTCATTAATCCATCCTCGTCTATCTCTATCCTTCTCGGTACTTCCATCTGCTCCGTTCTGAACGAAAAGATACGATGAGCCACGGAGTGAAGAGTAGCTACTTCAACGCCTTCTCCAAATTCTTCGTTCTTAAGCTTGTTCTCAAGTTGTTTTTTGGCATATTTGCTAAACGTAGTAGCAAGTATCCTTTGCGGCATATGGCCGCATTCTCCCACTAGGCGATTTATTCTCTTCACGACGGTTGTCGTCTTTCCTGATCCTGCTACAGCAAAGACAACGGCTCGCCCCTGCTCATGGCTGATTACTTTTTGTTGTTCTTTTGTTGGCTTCATCTGACTGTTTTGCTCTTTTTTTGAATGGCTTGGAACTGTGAGTATCTGTTAGTGCTTTCTGATTCTGACTTTCTTCCTGGTTGAAATTGGTGTCGAGTTCATCTGGGGATCTGCTTGTACGGCTCTTGTTTGCTTCGTTAGATAGGCAAGTCCTTTTTGGAAGACCTCGGCTAGTGCTCTTGTATCTCCCATGGCCGAATGAGCGTATTCTGGCTCGAGTCTTACCCCGTGGGTAGAGCATAGTTCTGCAAGCTTCACTTTTGGTTTTGGCATCGTGTCAATACCTAGGCCAAGATCAATGCGAATCTCTGGCGTCCCCTCAAAATGAGCTGCAAGGATGGGCTTGTCGAATGAGTTTAGATTGTGCGCTACTAGGACATGCCCATGAAGAAGTTCTGAAAGCTCTATCGCGATCTCCCCGAAGCTCGGTGCGTCACTGACTAGTTGATCCGTGATGCCGTGGACAAATGAATTCTTGATCGGTGTGTTTGGGCGAATAAGTGTTTCCCATATATCAATCAGCTCCCCGTGTCGCCCGAGTCGGATAACAGCGATTTCTAAAATCTCGGCGCTCTTGCCAAAGCCAGTTGTCTCTAAATCCAAGACTGCAAATCCTTTGTCTGATTCGAGTCCCAAGAAGCCTTCGAGTTTTGGATTTGAATTCACTGCAAGAGTCCTGGCAGGGGTGAGGCCTTCTTCGCCATGTATCAAGGAAGGCCGTTGTTTAGTTGCCTCACCGATTTGAAGAGTGCCGATCGTACCTACCTTGACTAAAGTTTCTTGCTTTATCTGGTCTACTGATTCGTTGGCTGTGCAAAGCGATGCAATCTTTTGGGTAGGAAATGTGGGCTTGATTGATTTCTCTGGCTTATTCCTTGACTCTTTTCTGTCTTGACTCTTTTGACGTTGCCTAGCTTGAGAACTAGTGTTTTGTTGAATCTTTTCCAAATATTTCTTGAGCTGTTTGATTTCTTTTTCGTGGTTCTCAAACCAATCCGTCGACCAGATCCGATAGATCTGCCATCCCAGTCCTTCAAGTACAGCCTGGCGGTACTTGTCGCGGTCGCGGGCGGCGCGAGCTGAGTGGTAGGTGGCGCCATCGCATTCGACCCCGAGTAGGTATGTGTCAGGTCTGGATGGATGGCGAATTGCGAGATCGATGAAGTAGTTGGCTACGCCCACTTGGCAATCCACCTCATACCCGTGCCGTTGGATGGCTTCTGCTACAACCACCTCAAAGGGGCTGTCCGGTTCACGACCTGACGGCCGGCCTGTTTCGAGGGACTGGTTTTCGACAAACTTCAGGTAGTTCCGGAAGGCATGCACCCCTTGGCTTGAAGTGGATGTTGCCTGGATTTGGTGCGATTCAATCGAGGTCACCAGCTCAATCGCTCGCTTGGCACGGGTAAACAACACATTGAGTCGGCGGTGACCGCCCTGTTGGTTAATCGGGCCAAAGCGCATTGCCACCGGCCCACCAGGCTCAGAGGGGCCATAGGTGCATGACACCACGATCGTGTCGCGTTCATCACCCTGTACTTTCTCCAGCGATTTCACGAACAGCTCTTCACTGGTGTCTTTGAGTTCAAGGCGGCGACGTAGCTCCTCGTGATGCAGAGACAGCATCTCCAACTGTTCCCCGATCTCTGAGGCCTGGGCCTCGTTCATCGCCACCACACCCAGGCTGCGATCCGGATACAGCTCGAGCTGTTCAAGCACCACATCGCAGACCAGCCTTACCTCAGGCAGGTTTACGCTCTTGGTGTAGCGGGCATCGCTCACGAGGTGTCTGTGTATCGCAAAGTCGCGATCACAGGACGGGAACACGACCAGTTCACTGTTGTAGAAGTGCTTGTTCGAGAAGGCGATCAAGCTGCCGTGGCGTGAGCGGTAGTGCCACTTGAGCCGGCGCACGGGATGGAAGGTTTTCGTGCAGAGATCAAGGATTGATTCCTCGTCCAGCACCTCTGTATCTACGTCGTTGTCGGCGTCGGCTTCATCCACCGAAGCGGTTCGCTGGAAGAAGGAGGTGGGTGGCAACTGCTTTGGATCACCCACTACCACGCACTGACGCGCGCGGCTGATCAGCCCGAAGGCACGCTCTGGAGGCATCTGCGAAGCCTCATCCACGATCACCAGATCGAACTGTTCGATCGCCTCCCGCGGCACCAGAGAAGCCAAGGTGCCTGGCGACATCATCCAGCAGGGTTTCAGGCCCCGCAGGGCTTCCCCGGCGTACTGGAACAGATGCCGCAGCGGCCGATGGCGCTTCTGTTTGCGGCACTCATTGAGGATCAACCCCATCTCGGTGAACTCCCCTCTTAGGCCCCGGTTCACTCCGTCGGGCAGGGCTTCGGCATCGCGATGGATGGCTGCCACCACTTCCGAGCGATCCAGCGCTCGCAGCTCCTCCTCCATGCGCTGGAATCGCTCACGCCGTGCCACCTGCTCGCGGCTGCGCAGATGCTGGAGCTCTGGGATCGCCTGCCCCATCTGGCGCAGTTGGCTGCGCACCAGCGTCCACCGATACAGGCGGCTCCACTGCTCACCCTCCACTGATGACCGGACCAAGTTCTCCGCCAGGCGCTTCACGCCATCAGCAGGAAGCTGTTCCAGCATCTGATGGCATTCCACCCAAGTGGGATAGAGGTTGCGGTTGGAGACCACCACTTCCAGCCAACTCGTCAGATCCTTGGCGTTGACTGCGGTGATGTCGTCTGTGCCCCCGCCTCCAATCAGCAATGGGTTGGGTTTGGCTGTCGCGATGAAGCGTTCTGCCGCCGCCACTTCCGTGTCCAGGGCGTTCGCTAGCTGTTCAGCCCGTGCCCGTTGCTCCGCGATGAACGCAGCTGAGCCCGGTTTGAGGCATTGGTCTTCCACATCCACGGGCAAATCGGCCTGGCGCAACGCACCGATCCAGCCCATCACATGCCGCAGCAGTTCGGGTGGGGTTCCTGCTACCTCCTCACCAGCCTGCTGTTGGAAGCTCGCCAACGCATGGCCCAGCTCCTCTCGGCGACGATGGGCCAGGGCTAAGTCGATGGGTAGTTGAAGCAGATCCGGCAGGGATACATCGGGCCTGAGGCCTGCGCCCTGCCACTGCTGCAGCAATGCCTGATAGCCCTGGGTGGTCTCCTGAATGCCCTTGGCCAGCTGAGCGAGCGTGCGCTCGTTGGCATCGGTGGGGAGCAAATCCCCCTCACGCATTAGCTCCAGCACCAATGGCGCCAATTGGTGTTGGAGCGTCAGCACGGCCTGGCTCAACGCGGTCTGATCGGCGGCCATCAAGGCCTCAGCCTCTGCTCCCAGAGAGGAACTGGCGACCAGTATTCGAGTGCGATCGGCAGCCGAGAGCACTGCATCCACCTGATCGACCTTCAGGCCACCAGCCAGAAGGGCTTGCAACTCCTGTTGCGGGAACTGCTCCTGCCGTTGGATCGTGCATTGAACCTGCTGCAGCCAGGCCACCATTGCCTCACCGTCCCTGAGGCCCGCTGCTCGCGCCCAGCGCGCAACCGGCTCAACAGCAGCCAGCAATGCCTGGTCCTGCCTGCTGTGCTCGAGCTTTGTCTGCAATGAGCGGAGGCTTTGCTCCAGAACGGCCGATGGCCAGACCGCATGCCCTGCTACCGCTTGCAGCGTGCTCCCCAGCCCTTGCCCGTAGGCCGTTAGCGCTGCTTGCAGGTCTTCTGCCGTTGCCTCGCGCAACCAACCACTCCACACGGGTCCATGACTCGATGTTTCAAGCAGCCGCCTGAGGGATTGCAGTTGCTCGGCAATGGGGAGCAGCCGGTGCGAGGGCAGCTCCAGCGACACCATGCGCTTTTCCCAACCCGCGCCGTAGGACTCCCGCAGCTCGACCACCTTGGCGACATCGCGTAGGGCGGTTGGACGCTGGGCCGGATCATTGGCGCCGATCTCACGTGCCAGCTTCAGCGCCCGCCCTGTGGTTCCCGACAGCTGATTCAGCAGGTTTTTGAACAGCGGCTGTTTCTCCAGCAGATCGGCGCTCTCTCGCAGGGCGCTGGCCCTGGTTCCCAAAACGACCCGAAGTCCCTGTTGATCCAACGCCTGTTCTCGCCGCTGGAGCTCCTGCTCACCATCGAGAGCCACCTGCAGTGCCTTCAGGTCCACGGACCACAAGGGGCTGGAGCGCAGGGGTATGGCATCGGCGTCCAACGCCAACACCGCCTGCAGCAGTTCGGGGAGCGTCAGCAATTGCTCCAAGCTCACTGTCTGACACAGATCGCTGGGCATGCAGGCCGTTAAGCCGGTATCCGCCGTCTGGAGCAGCTCCTGGGCTTGATCGAGTTGCTCAGCCCAGCGCCCTGCGGCGTTGGCTTCAGCCAAGACTGCTCCCAGGCCGCGCTCACAACAGCGCTGGACTTGGCCAATGGCCTGATCCAGATCGATGTCTGTTGGCTGCTGGGCAGCAGCCTCATCCAGCTTCAATTGCGCACGGAGGTCTTGGAGCGCGTTGTGCTCTCCCACCAGGGAGCGAGCCCGCTCAGGCTCAGCACTCCAGATCGCCTCGCGCCGCTGCCGCAGCACCCAATCCGGTTGCGAGCCAAGGTGCTCCACCAGCGGCAACAGGGTGTCCAGGCTCGCGGGACTGAACCCTGCCAATGCCAACCCTGTGGTTGAAGCCTCCAGCAGTACCTCCAAGCGATCGGAGGCCTGGGCTGCCTGCCGAAGCCGATGACGGAGCTGCTCCCGCTCGGGCTGCTCCGGGGGGATGGCGCGGCTTCCAATCCGCCACTGGCTAAGCGCTGCAACCAATCCCTGAATCAGTCCGACCGGTGGGAGTGGATCCGGCCGGCGCACAAAACGCCTCGACACAGCGGACTCCATCTCGGCATCCGCCTGGAGGGCATCGAGCAAGGTCTGGGCCATACCGGCAACGGCCGGTGATCCCAGGAGAGGGAGGAGACCCTCAGCCTCTGAGGCCAACGGGCTTGGCAGCCGGCTGGCCGTGTCAACGATTCGGCAGGCGCTCTGGCGGAGTTGCTCGAGTGACCAGTCCCCTGAGCTGAGCGATTCACTGAGGGCCGTGTCAACGGCTTGCAGTGCAGCCGCCCATTGGCCGGCTTGATCCAGCAGTGTTTCACGGCTGAGGGGTTCGGCAGGGAGCACCCCCAGTGGCTCAAATACCGCCTCCAGCTGTTCCCGGTCCAACCCAGCCAGCAAGCGGCCTAGATCATCAAGAAGCTGACTGTTCCTCTCAATGCGCTGTCTGCTGTTGGAGCAGGCATCGCTGATCTCCAGCTCATGCGGGGATGGATCCACCGACGCAGCCGTGAGCTCACAACGCAGTTGCAGCTCCTGCCAGAGCAGATCGTGCTGGCTCTGCTCCTCGTGGCCATAGGGCTGATTGAGCAACGCAGCAAAGCCGTTCAGCTCCTGGCGGAGTTCGATGAACACCTCATGAACCCCGTCTCGACGAGGGGGCAGTGGCGTCGGCAAATCGATCCGTTCAGCCAGCTCGTCGTAGACCTGCCGCTTGTTCGCCTTGTCGGATTCAATCCGCAAGCAATAGGGCTTCAGCCCAGCTTCAGAAAGTCGGGTGTAAACAACATCCAGCGCCACCTTTTTCTCGGCGACGAACAGAATGCGTTTGCCTGCGTAGAGGGCGTTGGCAATGATGTTGGTGATGGTCTGGCTTTTGCCTGTGCCTGGTGGCCCTTCAATCACCATGGAGCGCCCAGCCATGACATCCGCTACAGCAGCGAATTGGCTGGCATCGGCCTGGGCAATTAAGACGGGCACCCGCTCGGCGATCTCCGGTTGATCAACGTGCACGTCCTCAGCGATGATGTCGGCATCTTCGGGAAGGCCTTCACTGCTCGCGTCAGCCGCCAGCAGTTGACGTACCAGCGGCGACTCCTGGATAAACTCAGGAATCAGATCCTCATAAAGCCCGAGTCCGCCAAAGTTGAATAGAGCTAGGTTGAGGAACGGATGGACCTGCCAACCTTCCAGCTCAGAGACAGAGTCATTAACGGCTTTGAAATATCCCTCAAGGTCAACTGACTCTGCATTCAGATCCGGCATTGGCAGCTCAATTCCGAAGTCACGCTTAAGGCGCTCTTTGAGCGTCACATTGGCGACAGGTGCATCGTCTGAAGCTCCCAAATAGAATGTTTTGGCTCCGCCACGATTGGCGGTCTTAGTGAGTTCAACGGGGAGAAGAATGAGCGGCGCAAAGAAGCTCTTGGTTTTCTCTGCCCACTCCAGGCAGCCGAAAGCCAAGTAAAGAATGTTGTTTCCTGTTTCTTCGATGGAGCTCTGAGCCTGCTTGCGAATGCCTTCGGCCACCCGCTCCATGCGCGGCTCTAATAACAGAACCCTGACCGCCCCTTGGTGACCCTTACTCCTTTTGGCGAGGGAAAGTGCGTAGGAGGAGTTAATGCCTTGCTGTTCTGCCCAGGCGACAAGATTCTTGGCCGACTGCGCATCTTTCGAGGCTTTACCGAGATCCTCTAAGACTGCGGCCCGCAGCCTGTCATCAGCCTGCGCCAATGCTGACTTGGACGCTTCGTCGCCAGTTCCATCGGCCAGAATCTGCTGATAGAGCGGGTCCTGCGCCCTCGCTTCCGCAAGCGCGTTTTCAACCGCGGTGTCATCCAGCGCTGGCTGTTTTTCCTTGGGCGGCTCTGGCAGGGCGCTCAGGCTGTATTGGCGACCACTTGTGAGCCCAGCGAGCACCGCGTGGAGGTTGCAATCAACAAAGCGGAGCAAACGCGCCGTTCGCTGACTCTTTAGGCCGAGATTGAGAAGATTGTTTCGCGTTGTGAGGTCAAGAAGCTTATTGCGGAAGCTTTCAAGTGTGGGCAGCAGGTACTGATTGCTTTCCGGTTGACCGGCCATGTCATTGGCTATTCCTTTCTTTTTTTGACCTGCCATGGTGCTGCCCTTAATTCTCCATCACCTTCGCGTCAAGCCCCTCAGTCGCAACAAGCCACTTTGCGATCAGCACGCCCCATACTCCTGGGTCGCTGAGGTAGTACAGGGGTACCTGGATGGGGCAGCGCATGCAAGTAGATGCGTTATTCCCATTGTGCTCCCTGGTGCGGCGAACTACTGCGCTACGGCTGCCAAGGACGCGTCGATCGGCGTCAGATCTCATGCAGATCCTGCATAGTTTCAGCATGGTTGAGCTGGTGGCGTAGGGCCTGCAGCGCCGCGCGGCCCGCGACGGCGCCCGCCGTGCCCTGGGGCAGCAGCAGCCAAAGCTGTTCCACCAACACCGGCTGCTCGCGCAGAGGCTGCAAGCCATGCCGCTGCAACCAGCTGGGTCTGAGCAGATCTGGGCAGACCAACAAGGCGAGCCGGCGATCGCGTGCTCGCTTGATCCAGGCCGCAACCTCCTGGCAGGCGGCAGGTTGCGGCTCCACGCCGTAGCCCTGCTGCTCCACTGCCTGATGCAACAGCGGTGCAGCTGCCTTCTTGGGGAGCAGAACCCGCCTGTTCTCTGGGGTGGTGGCCACCAGCTGGAGCGCCATCTGGCCCAGGGGCATGGCCACCAGGACATCCCAATGCGGTGCCTGCCCAGAGAGCTGTCGCTTCTCCAGAGCGAACGAACTGAGAATCGCCCCATCGAGCAGGCCGTGCCGCACTAGCTCGGCCCATTGCTCGGCGTTGCGGAAGCGGGGCGGCACCAGTTGCACGCCGGCCAGATCGATCAGCAGGTTCTGGTGCAGCACATCACTGCCGATCCGCAGTAGCCCCTCCATCAGCCGATGTTCCCGGTAGGCAAGCCGCAGGTGCTGCAAGCAGGCGTTGTGGCCATGGCGGCACACGCTGGAGCCCTGCCGCGGCATCAAACGAAACTGCTGCTGCATCACCTGAACGCTGCGGCAGACCGTGCTCTGGTGCATGGCCAGGGCTGCTCCGGCCTTGGCCTGGGAGCCAGAGAGCTCGAGGAAATCGAGAATGTGCAGATCTTCCAGCGCCGTGGGTGGCGTGTATGCGCTGGCGGTGGCACGGGATGAGTCAGCCACTGGCTGGAGGTGAACGTTGCTGCCAGCAGCGTCAGCGCCGCAGCCCCAAATCCGACCGTTTTTCGTGCGAAAGAGTAGAAGGGGGTGTCGCCTCTGCCGCCATGGCGCTGCGCTGCCACCTGCTAATCGGTCACCCGCCAGCGGCAAAACCACCCTGGCCAAAGCCCTGGCGCCCCTGCTCACCGCCCCGGGCGAGCCGCCGGCGCAGGTGCTCTCCACTGATGCGATCCGGGCGACAGGATTCGAACCTGCGACCTAGTGCTCCCAAAGCAGATTGGTCGTTGGCGGCCTGATTGGCGAATCTAGTGTTTGCAAGGGTTTTGGCTCGGTCTGTCGTGGCCTGTCTGGCCCAAATCGGCTAGTTTTGAGCCCGTTTTGAGCCCGCGCGTCGGATGCCGGTTGTCAAGCGGTTGCAGACCTGGGAGCTGCTTTTTCGCGAGGAGGCCTCGGCTCTGGCCTCGTCTTGGACAGTCCGTGAGCACCGGGGGAAGGTCAAGCTCGTGGTGCGTGTTCCCGGGACGTCGATGGAGACGGTGACGCTGCCGTT
>Ga0164292_10004695_pt1 | contig 11130 bp, 4 predicted proteins | sample GEODES117metaG_FD_111486 | JGI IMG/M metagenome (GOLD analysis project Ga0164292, IMG submission 111486) | Eutrophic lake water microbial communities from Lake Mendota, Wisconsin, USA - GEODES117 metaG | ecosystem: Environmental > Aquatic > Freshwater > Lake | place: USA: Lake Mendota, Wisconsin... | reverse complement strand
GCACGTGTACAATCTAGTATTCAAACTTCAAGAATACTACAAGAGCTTAACCGATTAGCGCAATATTTATTTACAGCAAACTTATTAATTAGTTTCTAGAAATAGAATCCAATTATTGGCCTCGAAAGAGGAAGTGGGCAGTAATAACTGTAACCAACCATAATTAGAAGAAAATATGCCATCATGGAAAAAAGTGGTAGCTTCTGGCTCTGTAGCCAATCTTAGCTCCCTAACAGTAGACACATTTGTAAGCGCAAGCGCAATATCTGGATCTTTTTCTGGATCTGGAGCCCAACTTTTCAATATCCCAGCTTCAGGTATCGTAGGACTCAACCTTTCTATGATTGCTTCAGGAAGTGCTACAGCATCGATTTCTCCTAATTTTGGATTCGTAGTAAACACTAACACTACCATTTCAGGTAGTACAATAATTACAGGGTCTTTAAGCGTTACAGGATCTATAAACGCTTCACAAGGCTTTACAGGATCTCTATTTGGAACCGCTAGTCAAGCCACTTCTGCATCTTACGCATTTACCGCAAGCTCGGCCATAAGCTCTTCTTATGCTTTGACTGCGTCTTACTTATTAGGTTATATTTCTCCATTTCCTTTCACGGGCTCGGCTCAAATAACAGGAAGCTTAGGAGTTACGGGTAGCATCAACACAACAGGAAACATTACTTCAGCAGGAACTATCACTGCTTCAAACGCATTAATAACAGGAACTTTAACAGCTCAAACTCTAGTGGTTCAAACCGTTAGTTCCTCTATAATATACTCTTCAGGTTCCAACATATTTGGAGACGACACATCTGATAGACAAATTTTTACTGGGTCTGTTAGAATTACGGGAAGTTTGGACGTAACTGGAAGCGTTAAGTTTTCTTCAACGTTAACAGTTGGATCAAACTCCACAAACTCAGGAACTTATTCGTCTATATTAGGAGGTCGAAACAACCTACTTACTGGAAACTGCTCAGTTGTGGTAGGAGGCTTATTAAACACTGGCTCAGGAGCATTCAGTTTTGTAGGAGGCGGTTGTGCGAACGTAGCCTCAGGTATATACGCAACAGTTGGTGGAGGTACTATCAACTGCGCAACAATTCAAACTGCTACAGTAGCAGGAGGTCAATTTAACTGTGCAACTGGACTTACATCTACGGTATCGGGAGGTTATAGAAGTATAGCTGCCGGCGCTTACACTTTCGTGGGTGGAGGTTTTTGTAACACAGCAAGAGGTATCTGCTCGGCAATTGCAGGCGGATGCGGTAACTGCACTTGTTTAGGAGCATCTGGATCATTTGTAGGAGCAGGTCAAAATAATATAGCATCAGGAGTCTGCGCAACAATAGGAGGAGGTCTCAGTAATGCGGCATCCGGAATATTAGCTACAGTAGCAGGCGGTAAAAATAATACAGCATCAAACTATTCTTTTGTAGGAGGCGGTGCATTTAACACAACAAGTGCCTTCTACGCCGTTTTAGGCGGAGGCTCTTATAACTGCAATCTAGGATCTTGTGCAGTATTAGTAGGAGGTTCATTTAATTTTGGATGTAGTATAGCTACCTTCCTAGGAGGCGGCGCAAATAACAGAGTATCTGGTGCATGCGCAGTAGTAGTAGGAGGTCAATTAAATACAGGATCAGGAGCATTTAGCTTTGTAGGTGGTGGATATTACAACTGCGCAACTAGTACTGCGGCATCTATAGGAGGTGGTCAACAGAACTTAGCATCAGGACCTTGTTCAACAATAGCTGGAGGTTCAGGCAGTATAGCATCAGGATGTAGTAGCTTTATAGGAGGCGGTAGTATCAACAGTGTGGCAGGCGCATTCGGAAGCGTTGTATCAGGACTTAGCAACTCTGCTAGTGGATACTCTACATTAGTAGTAGGCGGTACATCTAATAGAGCATGTTGCAACTATTCATTTTTAGGAGGTGGCGGTGGAAACTGGGCCGTTGGATGTGCATCAGTAACCGTAGGCGGTAGATGCAATGTGAATTCAGGAGAAGGCAGCGGAATAGTGGGTGGTAGAGGTAATATTATAACTGGGACTGCAACAGGATCTTTTATAGGAGGTGGATGTAATAATATAGTGTCAGCTGATTGTTCAGTGGTAGTAGGAGGTCAATTTAATACAGGATCAGGATTGTGGTCTGCAGTAGTAGGCGGATTAAGTAACCGAACCACGTGCAACGCATCATTTATAGGAAGCGGTAATAGTAACACTGTTAGTGCACGATACTCGAGTGTAATAGGCGGATACGCTAACATAGTCTCAGCAGGCTGTTCAGCAGTAGTAGGCGGTCTTAATAACTGCGTAATAACCAATGGATTTGGTTTCATAGGTGGAGGTATTTTAAACACCGTAGCAGGACCTAGTGGATCTATAGTAGGTGGAGGTAACAACTGTATTTGTTCTACAAACTGCGCATCTTTTATTGGAGGTGGATGTGGTAATACAAACGCTTCTAACTGGGGATTTATAGGAGCAGGTAGAGGAAACTCTATTAGCGCTTGCAATGACGTAGCTATAGTTGGCGGTTTCTTTAACGTAGCAACAGGAGCTCAATCAGGTATTCTTAATGGTCAAAACAACTGCGTAACGGGAAATTGTGCAGTAGTAGTAGGCGGTCAATTAAATACGGGATCAGCGGCTTACACTTTCGTGGGTGGAGGATTTTGTAATCGAGCAAGCGGAAGCCACTCTGCTATAGTCGGCGGCGCTTGTAACGTGACAACAGGTAGTAGAAATTTTATCGGTGGAGGTCAAGCAAATTCAGTAAGCGGTAACTACTCTTTAGTAGGAGGTGGTCAATTAAACTGCGTTACGCAACCTCACGCTTTAGTAGTAGGCGGTTTTTGTAATGTAGCAACAGCGCAACAAGCAATAGCTGTAGGTGGAGCTAGTAACACAGCTTCAGGATACAGATCGTTCTTAGGCGGCGGCGCTTCAAATTTCTCATCAAATGCCTACACTTTCGTAGGTGGAGGTCAAGGAAACGTAGCAAATATAGGATGCGCAACAGTAGTAGGAGGTAGATCTAACTGTGCTTGTGCTGCTGGAACGTTTATAGGAGGTGGTCAATTTAACTTTAATTCGGGAGTTTACGGCACAGTAGTTGGAGGTTATCTAAATACTGGATCAGGAGCTCAATCTTTCATCGGAGGTGGTCAATGTAACACAGCAACCGGAGCAGATTCAGTAATGGTTGGAGGTAGAGGTAACTTAGCATCCGGTCCTTGCTCAACTATAGCCGGCGGTGCATTCAGCACTGCATCAGGAGACTTTAGCTTCGTGGGTGGTGGATGTAGAAATACAGCAGCAGGACCTTGTTCTACTGTTGGTGGAGGTTGCAACAATAGAGCGTGTAATACTGGTTCTGTTGTTTCGGGTGGTAATTTCAACTTTGCTAGTGGATCTTTCTCTTTAGTCGGTGGAGGAGTTGGAAATACGGCTTCTAACACGTATGCGGCAGTATTAAGTGGATGCGGTCACACGGTAAACGCTGTGGCTGCGGTGGTATTAGGCGGTAGAGTAAATACCATATTAGTAAACGCTGACGATTCCGTAGTAGGAGGTCTTGCAAACTCAACGAGTGGTATTAGATCCGTAATAGTGGGTGGTAGATGCAACAGTGCTTCTAACAACTACGCATCGATTGTTGGTGGATACTTTAACACTGCGAGTGCTTACGGTACATTTATAGGAGGAGGTATATCCAACCTAGCTTCTGGAGGAAGATCGGCAATATTAGCCGGTACTTGTAATACAGCTTCTGGCTGTTTCTCTTTCGTAGGAGCGGGTAATACAAATATAGCATCAGGAGACAGCGCTTTTGTAGGTAGCGGTAGATGTAACTTAGCATCTGGGCCTTGCTCTACAGTAGTAGCGGGACTTTGTAATAGTGGTTCAGCTAATTTTTCTTTCGTAGGAGGAGGATTGCGTAACGTAGCAAGCGGGTGTTTTTCTTTTGTGGGTGGAGGTCATGGTAATACAGCGTCAGGTTATAGATCAACTGTAGTAGGCGGATGCTTAAATACTGCGTCCAGTACATACGCAGTAATAGTAGGAGGCGCTGGTAACTGTAATAATGGCAATGGCGGTTTTATAGGAGGAGGAGCTTGTAACACCATTTCTTCACTTTACCATTCTTCTATTTTAGGAGGTTCTAGAAACGCTATTACTCAAAGATGCGCAGCAATAGCCGGAGGCTCTTTAAATACAGGATCAGCTATATTCTCTTTTATCGGAGGTGGACAAAAAAACTCAGTAACATCAGCAGGTTCAGGATCTTTCGTGGTAGGCTCTTTCAACACTTCTTCAGCTGCTTATTCAAACGCAATAGGACACAACTTAAATGCAAACGTTGCCTGTCATACATTTGTTAACAACCTATCTACACTAGGAAACATTACGGCGTCAAACGCTTCTTTCACCGGAACTTTAACAGCTCAAACTTTAGTAGTAAGCACGGTTAGTTCTTCAATAGTTTATAGCTCAGGTTCTAACATATTCGGTAATAGTACTTCTAACATACAAACATTTACTGGATCTGTTAACATTACAGGATCTACCGTAAGTTTAAGAGACGGTTCTTTCTCAGGTTCGGGTGTTAATTTATACGGAATCCCAGCTTCGGGAATTACTGGTCTTAATCTATCTCAAATTGCAACTGGATCTGTTAGTGCATCTGTTAATACGACAGGAAACGTATTTACTGTAGTTTCAGGTAGTAATACTTTAATGGTTTTAAATAGCTCAGGTAGTTTGGGAATAGGTTCTACAAGTTTAGCTGAGGTCTCTTTAAGAGTATCTAAAAATATAACTGGAGGTGTAAGCGCTTTTGGTCTACATCAAGACGGTGTTGTACAATCTGATGTTGCTACTGTTGCATACGGGTATATAAATCGTTCACAAACTCCAGCAACCACATTTACGCTTCCTAATTACAGACATTTTGCAGCGGCACAAGGCACAATAGGTGCAGGTTCTGGTATTACTTTACAAGTAGGATATTATGCGGAATCAAATCTAACAAGCGGTGCTACTAACTATGGATTCCAAGGCTTAATACCAGTTTCTGGTTCTTCGAACTGGAACTTGTACATGAATGGTACTGCGCCAAACTATATAGCTGGTTCATTGGGCATAGGTACTACAGGCGTGACAAGTGTATCATTAAGAGTTAGTAAAGCATTAACTGGCGCAACAACGCCTATTGGTATTTTTAGTGATGGAGCTATCCAAGCTGATGCAACTGGAACTACAACTTCAATTGGCTCAAATGTATCTGTCGCAGCTGGTGTTACCTCTGCAGGATTAACTCATTATTCGGCCTTACAAGGCGCAATAGGTTCTGGCGCATCAATAAGTACACAAGTAGGATATAATGCGGGAGGCACTTTAATAGGCGCAACAACTAACTATGGTTTTAGGGGAAGTATACCTTTAGGCTCTAATCGTTGGAACTTATTTATGGATGGATCAGCTCAAAACTACTTATCAGGTAGTTTGGGTATAGGTCAGGGCAAAACAGTTCCAACAGCTCAGTTAGATATTTCAGGATCTACTTTAATCACAGGTTCTTTAGGCGTAACAGGACCTATTACAGGTTCTTCTATCCTATCTACTGGAACCATAACCGCTCAGACCTTAGTAGTAACCACTGTTAGTTCTTCGGTTGTTTACTCATCAGGTTCTAATATATTCGGTAACAGCATATCGAATACACAAACGTTTACCGGTTCAATCAATATTACTGGTAGCACAAACTTCAATCAAACATTTACAGATTACGATAGCTTGACATCGGTATCCGGGTCTAATACCGTATACTCTAGAGCTACGGGATCTTTCACTTCTTTATTCGTTAAGTACGCAGCATCAAGCGGTAGCAATTCAAGAGCAGGAGAGACCATAGTCGCATGGAACGCTAATAACGTGGCTATAACCGACTATTCAACAGTAGATCTAGGCAACACAGTAGGACTAAGACACACAGCTTCTGTAGCTGCTGGTACGTTAACCTACTCGGCAAACACAACTACGGCAGGTTGGACTATCAAGAGCTTGGTAACATTCATATAAAAATTAAAAAGTTTCATCAATGGCTTTTGGAAATGGACCTAAAATAGTAACCGACGGATTGGTATTAGCACTAGACGCTGCTGATAGAAATAGCTATGTGAGTGGTAGTATGATATGGAACGATTTAAGTGGGAATAATAACAATGGATCTTTGGTAAATGGACCTACATTTAGTACTGCTAATGGTGGTAGTATTGTATTTGATGGCACTGATGATTATGTTTCAGTACCAAAACAAACAGCCTTTGTAAATGCCACTACTTTTACTTTAGCAGCATTTATGAAAAGAAGATTGACTAATTCTGTGGTAATATGTTTTCAAGGAGCAGTTTTTAATAATGATATTGCTTTTGAATTATGGAACGATAATTTTGCTTACTTTGAAGTAGGTAATGGAAGCAATTCATACGGTTACATTGCAAATACTAGTACTAATTGGCAATATTTAACGATGGTATTTGACGGAACTCAAACAGGAAATTCAAATAGGTTGAAATGTTACATAAACGGAATTTTATTAGGCGTTAATTACAGTGGTACTATACCTGCAACCACTAGTGCATCAAATTCAGTATTTTCAATAGGAAATTCTCAAGGAATAGGAGGAAATTATTCAGATGGTAATATAGCAAACGTACAAATATATAATCGTCCCCTATCAGCAACAGAAGTATCGCAAAACTATAACGCTCAAAAATCAAGATTCAATATAGCATAACATGGGAATATCAGGCGGACCAGATATGATTCAAGAAGGATTACTTATATCATTAGACGCTAGTGATAGAAATAGCTATGTAAGTGGATCAACTGCTTGGAGAGATTTGAGTGGAAATAATAGAACTTTTACTATTGTTAATTCTACTACATTTGGAGGGAATAATATAGAATTACCAGGTAGCGGAAGTAGAATTCAACTTGTTGAAAATTTTGATTGGTCTGCAATTCCTTTTACACTATCATCGTGGATTAATATGACTGATCAAACATATCCTTCTGTTTATGATTTAATACAGGCTGGTAACGGACATTTATCTTTAAATGCCGCATCAACACCAAATCTTGATATTAGAATAACGGCAGGAGGCGGAGTTAGCGTAGTTAGTGGAGGAACTATATTATTAAACCAATGGTATAATTTAGTAGCAACAAGAGAAGGAAATAATTATAAGTTATACATAAATGGAAGTTTAGTGGGAACAGGCACATCATCAGTTTTAGTATACGATGCTAATATGAAGGGAGTAAATATAGGATATTCTCCTGACGTTGATGCCGCTACTAGAACAATGAATGGAAAAATAGGAAATGCACAAATATACAACCGCGACCTATCAGCAACGGAAGTACAACAAAACTACAACGCATTAAAATCACGCTTCGGCTTATAGTTATAAGATATGGCAACACAATACTCAAATGCAAGAATAGTAACCGACGGAATAGTACTGGCTTTAAACGCAGCAGATCCAAATAGCTACGTAAGTGGAAGCTCAACTTGGTTCGATTTAAGCGGTAATAATTTAACCGGCTCTTTAATAAACACTCCTACATATAGCGCTTCAAATAGTGGAAATTTTATTTTTAATGGAACCAATCAGAACGCGGATCTATCTAATCCAAGTGTTTTAAACGTACATTTAGCTTTTACGCTATCTACTTGGTTTAAATTAAGCGCTTCTGCAAATTATCAAGCATTAATAGCTAGAGGTCGTGGAGGTGGTCAATGGGACGGATACGAATTAGGTTTTAACGGCGGAACTCATACTCTTAGGGTCAGTTCTGAAAATGCAGCGGGAAGTTTAGTTACTTTTGATCTAGCGTCAAATAGAGTAGTGGACGATGGAAATTGGCATTATGGCGTATTCACTTTTAACGGAACTACTGGTATAATGTACGTAGACGGAACAACAGCTGGTAGCTCTACTGGTTATTTTAACAGTAACTCCTACACTAATTACGTAGGAAGAAGAGCCGCAGGACAGTATTTTAGTGGAAGCATTGCTAATGTTGGAATATATAATAGAGCGCTCGCATCAATAGAAGTACAACAAAACTTTAATGCACAAAAAGCTCGTTTTGGTTTCTCTTAATAGTTTTCGCCACAATATTTATATGAAACCCCATGTCTTAGGGAAAGTGAACTAGGACACAAAGTACATGCCAAATCAATTCGTTGCCAGAAATGGGATAATCGCGTTAGACGATTCCATTATAACTGGTTCTTTAACAGTAACAGGCTCCACGCTAGCAGGATCTTTTAGAGGATCTGGCTCTGGAGTATTTACAGTAGACGGTACAACAGGTCGATTGTTTCAAGTGGACGATTCCCTATCTGGGTCTTTGTTCTCCGTAAACACAGCAGCAGGTCTACCGGTCATAGAAGCTTTTTCCGACAATAGAGTTAACATAGGCACATTCAATCGTGAGGCCATAAGAGTCTCGGGTAGCTTTGCGTTCATTACGGGATCAACATGGGGAACTTCTAGTTGGGCTGTGTCAGCTTCGATAGCTGTATCTGCAAGTTCGGCTCCAGGTTTTACAACTACACTTACTCAAGCCATACCTGCAACTACGTGGTCGTTTACTCACAACTTGAACACAAGAAATCCTATAGTTCAAGTTTACGACGCGTCTTACAATCAAATCATACCTAATCAAGTAGTGGGCGTAAGCCTTAATTTGGCAGAAGTTAGATTCGACTATCCTCAAAACGGTTACGCGGTAATGTCAAACGGAGGTGGCTTGATAGTTACAGGTTCTACTTCTCAACTAAATCAATCTGTGGCTGCGGTTACTTGGTCTTTCGGTCACAACTTAAACAACAAGTACGTTAACTTCGAAGTTTACGACTCTTCTGACAATACTATTACTCCGTCTAGCGTTAGAGTAATCGACCAAAATAACGCAGAAATCTATTTCTCTTATCCAACAACGGGTACGGCGGTAGCAACTTTTGCAGGTCTTTCAGGAGCTTTCACCGCTTCTTACGCTTACAGTTCTAGCTACTCAGACAATTTTACTGTAAAAGGCACTTTAACAGCTAATACTATTATAGCGAATGTTATAAGTTCATCTATACAATACTCAAGTGGATCAAATATATTTGGTAACTCAATCTCGAACACTCAGACTTTTACTGGCTCCGTAAATATTACAGGATCTTTGAACGTTTGCGGTCAAATTTTGGGAGGAGTTCGAAACTCAATCTTTACTAATAATGCGGCCATCGTTGGAGGTGTTCAAAACCTTATATCAGGAAACTGCGCATTTATTGGAGGCGGGCAATTTAACACGGCTTCTTCGGGCGTAACTTTTGTGGGAGGAGGTAACTCTAACTGCGCTACAGCAGCCAACGCTACCGTAGTTTCAGGAGTTTGTAATTTGGCTTGCGGATCAAGATCTTTTGTTGGAGCTGGAGATTATAACATAGCAGGAGCTCCACAAAGTGTTGTAGTTGGTGGATTCGGTAGTTGCGCATTGGCCAACTGCTCAACAATCGTAGGGGGATTTTTAAATTCTGCCACTTCACCTGCTACTGCTTCCTTTATGGGAGGAGGATCTAATAACTGTGCAATTGCATGTTATACTACTGTAGTAGGAGGTCAATTCAATACTGGATCTGGCCTATTTAGCTTCATTGGAGGAGGACAAAACAACTCTGCGACTAACTGTTGGAATACTGTAGCGGGTGGTAGAAATAACGTAACATGCACAAACTGGTACGCTACTGTAGGAGGAGGATATCTAAACACTGTTTCCGCTTATGCTTCAACAATAGCCGGAGGACATGTAAATTCAATTACAGCAAACTGGGCAACAATAGGCGGAGGAGTTCAAAACTCAATTTCAGCAGGTAGATCAGTTATCGCAGGAGGTAGCAACAACTCATTATCAGGCATATATAGTGGTATATTGAGTGGACGCAGTAACTTCGTAATAGAAGCAACATCGTCAATAGCCGGAGGTTTTTGTAATACAATCGGTTTAGGCGCATCTGCATCTTTCATAGGAGGAGGACAATCAAACATAATTACAGGAAGCCAATTATCAGTAATAGGAGGAGGTACTTTAAACTGTATTTGCTGTACTTCCACTGGAGTTTCTGCTATAGTAGGAGGAGGCTGTAACGTAATAACCGGCACAGGCTGCTACTCTTCAATTATAGGAGGATTTAGAAATACTGTGGGTCAATGTTTTTCAACAGTATCCGGTGGATATAGAAACTGCTCAAGCGGTAATAGTACTTTCGTAGGAGGCGGTCAATTCAACTGCGCTACTGGTGGAACCTCTTTAGTTGGTGGAGGTCTTAGTAACTGTGCAACACAATTGCATGCTTTTGTTGGAGGAGGTTCAGGAAGCTTAGCATCAGGATGTAACTCTGCAATTGCTGGAGGTGCCCTTAACGTAGCCGGAGGAGCTTTTGCAGGATCTTTATCTGGTAGAGATAACTCAGCGAGTGCGTACTCTTCGGTAATAGCCGGAGGTACAAGTAATAGATCTGGAGCGAACTACTCTACTGTTGGTGGAGGAGCTCAAAACTTTGCTATGTGTTGTAATTCTACCGTAGCCGGAGGTAGATGTAACTGTACGTGTGCAGAAAGTTCTACGATAGCTGGAGGATTTAGAAACGTTGTGCCTTCAGTAGCTTCAGCTTCTTTTATAGGAGGCGGTACCAATAACCTATCATCTGGGCCTTGTTCTATTGTAGTAGGAGGTCAAGCTAACACTGGATCTAACGCATGGAGTTTTGTAGGAGGAGGTTGTTGCAATACGGCTTCGAACACGGGATCTTTCATAGGTGGTGGTCTTGGAAATACTGCCTCGGGCACTTACACAACAGTAGTTGGAGGTAGATCTAACATAGCTTCTACTCCGTACTCGTCTATAGGTGGAGGGTTCGGACACACTAACTCAAATAATTACGCAACAATCGGTGGTGGATACATAAATAGAGCCACAGGTTTTTCAAGCACAATATCAGGCGGTTACTGTAACTGCGCAAGCGGTAATAGAGCCTTTATAGGTGGTGGACAATT
>Ga0164292_10004694_pt1 | contig 11130 bp, 9 predicted proteins | sample GEODES117metaG_FD_111486 | JGI IMG/M metagenome (GOLD analysis project Ga0164292, IMG submission 111486) | Eutrophic lake water microbial communities from Lake Mendota, Wisconsin, USA - GEODES117 metaG | ecosystem: Environmental > Aquatic > Freshwater > Lake | place: USA: Lake Mendota, Wisconsin... | reverse complement strand
AATTTTATTAACACATCTCCAGGAGGACAAGACCTTGGTGAATGGATAAGTTTTAACACGAATATTGAGTTGCCACAGGCACATCAAATTGAAGGGTATCTTGCGTGGAAATGGGGAGTCCAGTCGAATTTACCAGTTGGACACTCGTGTCGGTTTGGTCCTCCTCAAACATTTGTTTGAGATTTAACTGTCGTAACGCAAAACAACAAATCGGTCCTCGAACACTGGTATCCAACTTCAAAATCGGGCAGAATCGCCTGAATGGACTGCAAATGTGTTACAAGTGTCTTTCCCGACACAAATTCCACATATTCAAAAAAGTTGCGCGCAACCCCGTCGCTACAGACATTGGGAACTGCAAACGGAATGCGAATTAGGGTGCAATTTCCTTGTTTTCCATTCGCCAACCATGCGATTAGTTTGGTTCGCATTCCCTGAAGATCTGGAGACGTCACCGCAAGAAACGACGCGCGATCCGCCGCTTCTTGCTGTTGAAGAACCGAAAGGTCTGTGAGTAGGTCTGTCAAGAGAATTTTAGGAGGTTCAGGAGTTCCACTCGACACTGACTCCAATGAAATCGTTTGCCCTTCGTCTGTGGACATTTGTTCTAGACGTCTGAAACTTTCTGAGATCTTACCGACGGAATAAACAAATGTCTCAAGGACCGCAAGGTGTTCAAGGCATTCAAGGTCCGCCGGGACCACAGGGCATTCAAGGACCAACTGGAGTTCAGGGACCGGAAGGTGCACAAGGACCGCAAGGAGAGCAGGGGATTCAGGGAGCGACGGGTCTTCAGGGACCTGTAGGTGTTCAAGGAGTTCAAGGAGATCGAGGACCAACTGGATTGGATGGACCGCAGGGCATTCAGGGTGAGACAGGACCTACGGGACTTACTGGAGCATCAGGGTTCACTGGATCGACTGGATTTACCGGTTTAACAGGAGCAACTGGACCTACGGGTCCCAGGGGATTCCTTGGAGCAGTCGGGTTTACAGGACCAACTGGATCCACGGGTGCCAGAGGACTCACGGGATGGAGTGGACCCACCGGATTCACTGGACCCACTGGAGTGACCGGTCACACTGGACCAGCAGGAGCCGCAACCAATACAGGTGCAACGGGACCCACCGGAGCTGCAGGATATGTTGGTAGTGATGGAGCAACTGGCGCAACTGGAGCAACTGGACCCACTGGACCTATTCTTGCGTATTCATTTGACGGAGGGCACCCATCGACGTCGTATGTCAACGGACCCGCATTTGATTGTGGCAGCGTAGTCTAGAAAGATTCCGGGAACAAAGACAAGACATGCCGAACATTCAACTCCAATTTCGGCGAGGAACGGCGTCTGAATGGACATCGTTTAATCCCACATTGGCAGCCGGGGAACTTGGGATTGAAACGGATACCAAGCAATTCAAAGTTGGAGATGGTGTCACAAGTTGGAGCAGTTTGTCGTATGGAGGAATTGAAGGACCTACGGGGCGTACAGGACCCACTGGGGCAGGTTCCACTGGTCCAACGGGAGCAGCATCAACTGTAACTGGACCCACGGGTGTAACTGGACCCACTGGGGCAGGTTCCACTGGTCCAACGGGAGCAGCATCCACCGTAACTGGTCCCACGGGTCCTGCGGGATATATTGGAAGTGATGGTGCAACTGGAAGAACGGGTCCCACGGGTCCAACTGGATCTCGGGGAACGGATGGTGCAAACTCTGCAGACTTTCCTGCAGTGACAGCGCTCACAAACGTGACGCAGTCTGGATCGGTGTTTACAAAATCGGGAGGAACCAATGGTGCTCAGGATGCAGGGTTCTATTCGCCTGCTGGATATACGTATCCAGAAATTACATTCATTGCCCCGCAGACCAATAAAGTTTTTATGGTCGCAGGTCATCGTTACCAAGATTATTCAGGGTACCCAGATCAGGGAATTTTTGTTGATTCCAATGGAACAGCACAGGCATTTCAACAGAATCCATTCGCAGGAAGTTCAATGGGGTCGTACAATGCAGGCAGCATCTTTAAGATAGTGTTTTCGTCATCCAATGTGAAATACTACATCGATGGAGATTTGCGATTCACCAGTCCATTGTATGACGACGGAACGTTTTATTTGAATTGTGCCCTGGTAAGCACTGGTGCATCTGTCAAGATGGTGGGATTTACACCATCAAGGCAAGGTCCTGCAGGTCCAACTGGACCGGGAGGTGCTTCAACTATTACAATTAACGAAGTAAGTGGGACATCACAAACCCTTTCCACTTCAAATTGGAATCAGTATTTCTACTTGACCAATGCTGGATTCAACTCACTGACACTTCCTGCGTCGAGTGTAACATCGAATGGAGGGCGGTTTTGGACACTTCGAAATGCAACAAACGCATATCTTAGCATCACCCTCACGAATACACTTTCGTTGACAAGTCCTTTGGTGATTCCTCCGTCAAATGCAACAACGCTTGCCGTCTCCGCTGTTTCGTCGAACACAATTCTCCTCTTGTAAGAGCAATGGCACTTGTAACCTCTGCAACGTCCAAAGTCTACTCGGGGTTCAGTCCAACCACTATACCGGATTGTTCATTGTGGTTGGATGCGCGCGATACACTTAGTTTTACACTTTCTGGTTCCAATATTGTTCAGTGGCGGGACAAATCTGGAAATAGTCGACACACAACCGACTTCAAGAGTCGTCCGGTACTCTCAAATTCCGCAGTTCGCTTTTCGGGATCGCAAGGACTTGGTACAACATTGTCTGCAAGTTTGTCGAACGAAACTGGATTTATCGTATGTGGAGTTACAGACATAACGCAAACGAACACATTGTTAGGGTCGTCAGATGCCGATGGTGGACGTCAATTTCGGTTGGCCAATACAATTCAAACAATCAAACAGAATGAAAGTGAGGTTCTGACAACAGGGACCACACTTTCTTCCGCAACAACGTATTTGGTTGGGTTTGTAAATACGGGAAGTACACTTACCCACTACTTGAATGGTGCAACCTATGCAACGGGAACACCCCAAACGTATACTTCTGGTCGGTTGACGGGTATAGGTAACCGATATGATGTATTTGTCGGCACTGGAGAAGCACTGCGAGGGTACATCAATGAAATTGTCATGTTTAGTCGAGCGTTATCACAAACTGAACGAGAACGAGTTGAAAAGTATCTTGCAGACAAATGGGGACAAACACTTCCGGTCACTCATCCATACCGTTCTACTCCTCTAGTCATGCGACCATTCCTTCCACTCGATATTTCGGGATGTGCGGTTTGGGTAGATGCTCAGGACACCAGAACCTTGACGGTGTCGAACACATCAAATGTCGCCATTTGGGGTGACAAGAGTGGCAATGGATACAACTTTTCGAACGATACTGCGACAATGTGGCCAAACTACGTATCGAACGGAATCAACGGATATCCATCTCTCGAATTCACCGGAATCGGTGGATCCTCATCAAGCAACAGGCGATTGGACAATTCCAACGTTGTGCTGAACAATAATTATTCCATCTTTGCGGTTGGGAGACAGAATGCGAGTGCTCCGTCGTGGACGGGATACAATTATCTTGTGCGAGCGCCTCTTCCGGGAGATTGGGGAATTGCGTTTGGAGCACATCCGTCGAGAAACTTTACAACATTTGCTGGAACAGGAGGTGGGTGGTTCGATGTCAATTCAAACTCTCCGGGAATTACGGTGTCGAATATACCTCGAATCCTCGGTATGAAAGTTGCGAGCGGAACAATGACTCCCTATTACGATGGAATTACGATGAACACAAAATCGGGAACGAATCGAGCGTTGACAGGAATGCAGATTGGTGACACCAGTCCTCTTTCATCCAACGGACAAAACTGGAATGGACAAATTGGTGAAATTGTTGTTTACAATCAGGCGATTAACGATAGCGACCGCCAACTCTTGGAAGGATACCTTGCGTGGAAGTGGGGAGAACAGATGGACTTGTCGACGTCGCATCCGTATCGATTGTATCGTCCACTCGTTCCGGCATTCACGCCTCTTCAAATCCCAAATTGTATTCTTTGGTTGGATGCGGCAGATCGAACAACACTTACGTTCTCCAATACGTCAAATGTGACAAATTGGACAAACAAGGCAAACTCATTATCGAACTTCGCAGTGGGTGGAGGAGGATCGAATGTCGTGTACTCTGCAACAAATGGAGTTCAGTTCTTGAATACAACAAACACGGGTGCCGGATATATGGTTGGAAATCCAGGATTTGGATCGGCACTGACCGTGATTACTGTGATGACACCCTTCGCAATGAGCAGTGGAACTTGGAGTTTCTTGTGGAGTTGGCGCTGGAACAATGGAGGAGACCGTGTTCCTGGAGTTCGCGTGACAAATTCAAGTGGAGGATTTGAACCCTATATCACGTGGGCAGGAAACAATGGAATTTCATTGCCCCTTACTCTCGGTACTCGATACATTCTCATGACAGAATTTAGGGGCAATGCTGGAGAAACGGTTGTATATTCGTCAAACGGGACAACTCCATCCACCGGAACGCTCGCACAATCCACCATCACACCCTCTGCATTTTTCTTGGGCGGAGACGGTGGAAGCGGTGGAGTCCCGACTGAATTTGGACGATTTCATCTCGCCGAAATGTTTATTTATTCGCGATCCCTGGCTTCATCGCAACGCCAACAGATAGAGGCATATCTTGCAAACAAGTGGGGACTTCGAGGAAATCTTCCTGCTACACATGCGTACAAGACAATTATGCCTTGATGACAACAATAGAAATGACAGGAGGAGTGAATGTAAACGTCACAGTGATGTCGGGAAGCGTTGTCTGGAGAGGGGCAATGTGATCCGACAACGATTTTCCAGAACAAAAGACGATGTAATCCGCCAAACCGCGGGTCACACCGTCGCTGCAGCATGCCGGAGGAACAATTGAGAGTTCGTGAATCGCGTAATTGTTAGGGAATCCTGCAACTGCCCATGCAATCAATTTCGGGCGAAGTGTGTCAATTGAAAGTTGTCCAATCGCTTCGAGTTTTGACTTGTCATCCGCCTCACGTTTCACGAGAACTTCCTGTGTTGCCAGAATGTCGGCAAGTGTCAGGGTCGGGGGCGGAAGAGGGATCTGAGTTCCAGAGATATCAACGGGTAGTAGGTTTCCAGACGCATCCACGACACTTCCAGATCCATCGACAGGCAAAATACTCCCAGAAGCATCCACGACACTCCCAGAAGCATCCACGACACTTCCAGAAGCATCCATAACTGATTCAGAACTATCGCTCATTTGTTCTACACGACGCGAAACTTTTGAGGTAACTGAACAAGAGATGTTAACGCAATATATTCCCGGGAAAGGACTTCAATATTGCGCGCCACTCGTATGCCAAGGACCTCCGGGTCCACAAGGACCGATTGGACCAACTGGATTCACGGGACCAACTGGACCCACAGGACCAACTGGTCTTTCTGGAACTGCAACAAATCCTGGACCAACTGGTCCCACCGGTATCACAGGAGTAACTGGACCAACTGGACCCACTGGACCAACTGGATGGACTGGCAATACTGGTCATACAGGAGCAACAGGTCCAACAGGACCGACTGGGGTTGCTGGAAGCGTGACACTCACGGGACCCACTGGAGCAACCGGACTTACGGGGGCAACGGGTCCTACGGGACCTGCCGGCGATGTTCTTAACACAGGTCCAACGGGAAACACGGGGCCAACGGGACGAACGGGATCGACCGGTGTTGCCGGACCAACCGGGTGGACCGGACAAACGGGACCAACTGGTCATACAGGTCCAACCGGACAGGATGGTCCCATGGGACAAACGGGTGTAACTGGTCGTACTGGACCCACGGGAGTCACTGGACCCACCGGTCTTCCAGGACCCATTGGAGATCGAGGATCTACAGGACCCACAGGACCCACTGGACCCCAGAGCACTGGAACAACCGGTCCAAGTGGACCAAGTGGACCCACTGGGTCGACCGGTCAAACTGGACCAACGGGAGTTACCGGACCAACGGGACCAAGTGGACCCACTGGACCAACTGGACCCACAGGACCGACTGGACCCACCGGATTGCAAGGAGACCCGGGTCCAGTGGGACCTGCAGGATCAACTGGACTTACGGGACCAAGTGGACCCACTGGACCAACCGGTCAGACTGGAGCAACAGGATTCACGGGACCAACAGGTCTGCAATCGACCGTGACAGGACCCACTGGACCCACCGGACCAACTGGATTCACTGGACCGACAGGACCCACCGGACCCACCGGATTGACTGGACCCACAGGTCCAACTGGACCAACTACTCCGGCAAGTGGAACGGTTACTGTAACAATCAATGGAATCACGGGAACAAATTCAACGGGTGGGACTGCACCGATTCCACTTGGACTCTTCTCCCCGTCTCCCTGGATTCGCGGATTCCGTCAAACTACGGGAAATCTCGCAGGCATTAGTTGGTTGTATTTCAGTACTGGAGCAACTGGTTGGGAAGTGAATGCAGGAGCAGTGTCTTTAGTGCCCACGGCAGTTCCGGTTGATTATGTGATACAATATACCTATGTTGTATAAAGGCGATGTTGCCATCGTATTCGCCACGTACAAATTCAAATTGTACAGTCGTTGTCTCGTCGTGTCAAAATGCTGGTCCTATGGGACCTGCAGGAGACGGTCAAATTGGACCCGCAGGACCTATAGGAACACGCGGATCTACAGGACCTTCTGCGACAACAGGAACAACAGGACCCACGGGGCATTTGGGATGGCAAGGGAGTGCAGGATCAATTGGAGTTACTGGAACCACTGGTCGTACAGGACCGACTGGATCGACTGGTCTTGCAGGATTCCAAGGACCTCAAGGCAGGAATGACATGACCGGAGTCACTGGACCACAAGGAGTCCCCGGTCCGTTTGGTCTGGTGGGACCTGCTGGACCATCCGGAATCACTGGAATTACTGGATATAGAGGTCCAACTGGACGAATTGGACCCGCAGGTCCAACTGGCGCGACTGGAGCAACTGGGCGAATGGGACCAACTGGATCCACTGGACATAGCGGTCCTACGGGAGCAACTGGACCAACCGGATATGGTGACACGGGAGCAACCGGACCTCCTGGTCCCGATGGACCTCCATCAGCCCTTACGGGTGCAACTGGACCAACGGGTCTCGCAGGAATGACAGGACCTGCCGGAGAAGTCGTGGGAATCGCGTCAACGGGTAGAACAGGTCCTACTGGGACAACAGGACCCACTGGATGGACAGGACCCACTGGATCCACTGGATCCACTGGTCAAACCGGAACCACTGGTCTAGCAGGATTTACGGGATTGAGAGGGTTTACTGGAGCAATTGGTCCAACGATCACGGGTCCAACTGGAGCAACCGGAGCAACAGGGGCAACTGGAGCAACCGGAGCAGTTCGTCGAGAACAGTTACTTGTTGCAGGAGGAGGACCAAACACAACTAACACGTTGGCAGTTTCGCGAAACGGAACAAATTGGACAGGACTTGGCAACTCAATCTTTAATGGCAGTGGTTCAGGATGCTTTGGATCTGCGTGGAATGGAACAATGTGGGTTGCGGTTGGTCGAGGAGACACCCACACAATTGCAATTTCCTACGATGGAATCAACTGGACAGGACTTGGAAAAACTATTTTTACAACTACAGGACTGGGAGTCGCATGGAATGGATCATTGTGGGTGGCAGTAGGGCAAGGAACCAATACGATCGCGACCTCTTCCGACGGAATTAACTGGACAAGTGCTAGTGGTAGTCCGTTTGCAGCTGGACGAGGAATTGCATGGGGAAACAATCTATGGGTTGCAGTTGGTCAGGGATCGGCTTCATTTGCCTATTCGTCAAACGGAACCACGTGGACTGGAACTGGTGGTGTAATATTTTCAAGCACGGGGTTTTGTGTAGCATGGAATGGTTCACTGTGGGTTGCAGGAGGCAGTGGGACAACAAACACGTTCGCAACCTCACCCGACGGAATTAACTGGACAGGACGTGGAAGACCAATTCTTACCACAAGCGCGCGAGGACTTGCGTGGAATGGATCACTCTGGGTAGCGGTGGGGCAAGGAACCAATTCGATCGCGACCTCTCCCGACGGAACCAATTGGACCGGCGCATCAAGTATCTTTTCAACCGCCGGATTTGGCGTAACATGGACAGGAACCCAATATGTTGCAGTTGGTCAAGGAACCAATACGATTGCAACCTCTCCAAATGGAACAACCTGGACAGGACTTGGAACATCAACCTTTACAAGCGTTGGATACAGTGTCGCAACTGGGTTGGGATTTGAACAAGGACCCGCTGGACCAACTGGACCCACAGGAGCGACCGGACCCACTGGACCGACTGGACCAACCGGATCCACTGGACCAACCGGACCCACTGGACCAACTGGAATTGAATTCACGGGGCATACTGGGCACACCGGGACTATGCAAACGGGTGGTCTCCAGAATGGCGTAGTGTCATTTATCTTTTCAAATGTCCCCGCAACAAGCAATGCGACGCTTGGTCAGTCATTTACCCTGAACAATTCAGTTGCTCTCGCAGTACATGGTGTGGAACTTAGAAGTCCAGCAAATGCTGCCATTGCAATTTTGAGTTTTAGTTTTACCCCAGTTGGAGGAACAGATTACAATGTTGATATGAATGTTTACAATCCAACAGCATCGGATATATCAAACGTAGCGTACGAGATAAGATATGGGTACCTACAGTAAGGATGAGTACGCCCCAGGAACAAGCACTCATTCGCATTCGACGTCTTCCAGTTGAACTCCGTCGTCACATTGCACAGTTTGTTCCCGTGGTTCGTCCTGAACGTTGGCCGGACAATACACAAACCCAGATTCAAAAACTTCAAAAATCTCCCAAACGCACGGCAATGGATTTGAAAGGACTTGATGATTTTGTGTTGAAACAGTAAATGGAGTATTACCTTCTTATGGACCACTGGGCATCCTTGGTTCGCGATTTCAAGGATTCTGAGAAAGAACACGACATTGATCCTCGCGACTCTGAACAACTTGCCCTTGCAATTGTCGATTACATTCGCTACACTCGCATTCGCCAGTGGAATCTCTTCATCCAGAAACGTGGAGAGGAGTATGAGAAACTCGTCGAAACACTCATTGCTCGCGGGTTTAACCAATCAGCGGCGGAACGATTTGTGGAAGATGAGGAACGTTGGAAAGTAACACTAGAGATGGGAGAGCGCTAACTGCAATCCCCGTGAATCCCAACACCCACAAGACACTCTGTCGAAGCAGAACCATAACGATCATGATAAGCAACCCCGAATTCAATCCAATGTTAAATGTCATCTTTTCCGATCGAGTAATTTCCCATCCTAGCGCCTTGAATGTCTTGGCAAACAAGTCATCCCAGTTGCTATCCGAGAATTCACGTTCGACCATTGTGACAATGCAGTCACGAAGAGCAAACTCGGATACGAGCGTCACCAACAACAAACACAGTGTAAAGAAGCGAACAAACACTGAGTCTGTGAATGCAAACAAGACCAAACAGATGGGAGGCAACCAGGAGTGAATGGTCGCAATCCATTTGTAGCGTGTTTCGTCGCTCCATCCAGGTGTCCAATCCCGGATCCAGTCTGCGATTTCCTTCATTGTTTCTACGGACGTTGAGAAAACGGAAGAATCTACACAGAGAGACAAGGAGTAGTAACCATGGGCGACACAATCATTGGTGTTCAATTCGGAATTGCGAATCCTGAGGATATTCGCAAGCGCTCTGTCGTCGAGGTCACGACCGATAAGACCTATCAAAGCAATCAACCTGTCGCCAACGGTGTGTTTGACTCTCGCTTTGGTGTGATCGAGAATGGAAAGGTGTGCCCCACCTGCAAGCAGACCAACCAGTTCTGCCCGGGACACTTTGGACACATCTCGCTCGCGAGACCTGTATATCTCTACCAGTTCTTTGACACTGTGGAGAAGTTGTGTAACGTTATCTGTTTGAATTGCTCGAAACCACTGGCGGACTTCTCGGGATACACCACGAAGGGCATGGCGCGCTTCAAGGAGATTCGCGACAATATGGGCAAGAAACCGCTGGCATGCTCGCACTGCCAGACACCAGTGTTTGCCAAGGTCGCGAAGGTGATTGGAAAGGCGGCATCACTGGAGGGAATCCCTGTAGCGCCCAAGGAGGGACCTGCTCCCGCACCCGTGCCTCTTCAGGCAGAGATGATCCTGCGCGCGTTCCAGCGCATTACCAACGAGGATTGTGACATTCTGGGATTCAACCACCTGTTTACTCGCCCCGAGTGGATGATCTGCACGGTTCTCGCGGTGCCTCCTCTCACGGTTCGTCCCTCGGTTGTGATGGACGATCACCAGCGTATGGAGGACGATCTCACGCACCAACTTATCAGCATCATTCGTGCGAATGAGCGCGTGCGCGACCGCATCGACCGCGGAGACAATGCGGAGATCATTGACAAGCACACTGCTCTGCTTCAGTACGAGGTGGCAACCTATGTCGACAACGATATCAAGGGACTGTCGCCGTCTACCCAGAGGTCAGGTCGTCCTCTGCGCACCCTCAAGTCTCGCTTTGGTGCCAAGACGGGGCGTGTGCGTGGCAACCTGATGGGCAAGCGTGTGGATTTCAGTGCTCGTACGGTCATCACCCCCGACGCCAACATTGACCTTGACGAACTGGGAGTCCCCGAGGAGATTGCAACCAATCTCACGTTCCCCGAGACGGTGTCTCCCTACAATCGTGAGCGTCTGCTGGAGTATGTTCGCAATGGACCGGACAAGCATCCGGGTGCCAAGTCTGTCTACATCAAGCGAGACAAGAATACCTTCTCGCTTCGCTACGTGAATCCGGAGACAATTGACCTTCGTGAGGGAGACGTCGTCCATCGTCACCTCATCAATGGAGACATTGTGCTCTTCAACCGCCAACCCTCTCTTCACAAGGCATCGATGGAGGCGCACCGCGTCAAGGTACTTCCTGGTTCGACCTTCCGCCTGAACGTCTCTGCGACTCGTCCCTATAACGCAGACTTTGACGGTGATGAGATGAACATGCACGTTCCGCAGTCGATT
>Ga0164292_10004693_pt1 | contig 11132 bp, 11 predicted proteins | sample GEODES117metaG_FD_111486 | JGI IMG/M metagenome (GOLD analysis project Ga0164292, IMG submission 111486) | Eutrophic lake water microbial communities from Lake Mendota, Wisconsin, USA - GEODES117 metaG | ecosystem: Environmental > Aquatic > Freshwater > Lake | place: USA: Lake Mendota... | reverse complement strand
TTTTTTAAGGGTGTCCTATCATGTCACGGGTTTGCGAATTAACCGGAAAACGGTCTTTGGTGGGTAACAATGTCAGTCACGCCAACAACAAAACCAAGCGTGTGTTTCAGCCCAACTTGGTGATCAAGGTCCTGCGGATTGAGGGGCTAAAGCGTTCCCTGTCCGTGCGTTTATCCACCCATGCCCTGCGGACGTTGGATAAAGTGGGCGGCCTTGATGCCTATTTGAAAAAAGCCAGCCCGTCTGTTTTGTCGGATCGTTTTAAAACCCTTCGCGCCGAATTGTTAAAAGCCGAATCCCCCCAAAGCTAACTTTTGAAGGCTTTTCCTCAAAAGGCTGTTTTCCCGCCAACAAAAGGCCCTGTTGTGAGCCAAGCCAAAGCCAAGCTCTCCTCTTTTTTTTCTCAGGTTTGGCCGTATCTCCATCCCCATCGGGGCCGGTTTCTTTTGGCCACGGTGGCCGTCATTGTCACATCTGCCATTGTTCTGTTGTTGGGTCAGGGGCTGCGTCATTTTGTGGATAAGGGGCTTCATGCTGCCGCAGGTGTCTCTATGCTGCCGGCCAGTTTGGGCCTGATGGCCTTGGTGATTGCCTTGGCGGGAGCCAGTTTTCTTCGGGCTTACGGCGTTTCTTGGTTGGGGGAGGCTTTTGTTTTGGGCCTGCGGGCGGATGTGGTGAAAAATCTTTTGCGTCAATCCCCCCCGTTTTTTGAAAACCTTTCGGTGGGACAGACATTATCCCGCCTGAGCAATGATCTCACCCTGTTGCAAACGGTGGTGGGCACCGTCATCCCCATCGCGGTGCGTAACGGCATTATGGTGGTGGGGGGATTTGTTTTTTTGTTTATCACCAGTGTGCAGTTGGCCCTGATTATTGTGTTGATGGTTCCCCTGATTTTTGGGGTTTTGGCCGTTTTTGGCCCCCGTATTCGGGATCAAAGCCGCACGGTGCAGCAATGCCATGCGGATTGTACGGATTTTGTTGAGGAATCTTTACACGGTCTAAAAACCCTTCAGGCCTATACCCAAGAAGTCGCCCTTTATGATCGGTATCAAGGGTTGATCCAAACCCTATTCGCCCAGGCGGTGAAGCGCAACGCGCGGCGCAGTGTCATGACATCCCTGATTATTCTGATTGTTCTGGTGTCTGTGGTGGGCGTTTTGTGGATTGGGGCCCTGCAGGTTCAGAGGGGAAGCCTGAGCACGGGGGATTTGTCAGCGTTTTTGTTTTATGCGCTGGTGCTGGCCGGATCCCTGAATGCGTTTAGCGACATTGGGGGCGAGCTGCAAAAGGCCGCCGCCGCCGCCGAGCGGTTGTTTTATTTGCGCGATGCCCCGCCGGCGCTTGTGGATCGTCCTTCGCCCACACCTTTGCCCCATCCGGCGGCACCGGTTGTGTTTTCGGATGTTGTTTTGGCCTATCCCAAATTCCCAGATCGTCCCATTTTGCAGGGGATCTCCCTGACCTTAAATGCGGGGGAGCATGTGGCCCTAGTGGGCCTGTCGGGGTCGGGCAAAACATCCCTGTTTGATTTATTGCTGCGTTTTTATGCCCCCCAATCGGGCCGGATAACGTTGGCTGGGGTGCCCATTGAGGATCTGGCGGTTCATGATTTGCGCCGCGCGGTTGCCTATGTCCCGCAGGATTCCTTTCTGATGTCCGCCAGTTTGCAAGACAATATGACGTTGTCTGAGTTATGTTCTGTGGAAATACTCAAAAAAACGGCGGATCATGTACAGTTAACGCCGTTTATTGTGTCCCATAAAGAAGGGCTTGCTATGCCTGTGGGCCCTCGGGGGCTGCATCTCTCGGGCGGTCAAAAGCAAAAAATCAACTTGTCCCGCGCTATTCTTAAAGATGCCGATATTGTCCTGCTTGACGAGCCCACATCGTCCCTGGACGGTTTATCCGAGGCCCATTTTCTCAGCATCCTCAGCACCGATTGGAAAGACAAAACGGTTCTGATTGCGGCCCACCGTTTGGCCACCGTTCAGACCATGGACCGTATTCTGGTCATCGACCAAGGACGCATTGTGGACAGCGGACGTCACGCCGATTTGTATGAACGGTGCCCTTTGTACCGCGATTTGGTGGATACGCAGATGATTCAGGGGGTGTCAGCCTGATGGGGCATGCTGAGATAGGCTAATTTTTTGGCATCTCGCCTCATTTTCGCGACACTGTCCAAAATTAACCCTGCCGTCAAACTCAGCAGAGACAGAATCATCAAAGACGCAGCCAAAATTGCCGAAGGCAAACGCTCAACAAGTCCTGTTTGGAAAAAGTCCAAAATTACAGGAATCCCTATGAACAAAGACCCAATCAAAAAAAGAAAGGAAAATCCGCTGTAAAACAGCAGAGGCCGAACATCTTTTAGCAAAATGATGATGCGCCGTAAAATACGCAGCCCGTCTTTGTAGGTGCTTAGTTTACTAAACGAACCTTCGGGGCGTTTATAGTAAGGGGTGGGGATTTCAGCGACAGGCATACCAAGCTCAAGGGCATGCAAACTGAGATCGGTTTCAATTTCAAATTTTTTGCTGTTTTGGACAAATGATTTTACAAACCGACGTGAAAAGACCCGATAGCCCGAAAAAATATCCGTGAAGGGGCTGTTAAAAAAGATTTTGAGCAAAGCATTGAAAATCTTGTTTCCTGTGCTATGCCCTTGTCGGTAGGATAGTTTATTTTGGGCCACGCGGCAGCCAACCACCATATCATAAAAACCGTCGGTTAACAGGGCCACCATTTTAGGAAGGTCATGAACATTGTATGTTGCATCCCCATCTAGCATCACATAAACATCAGCCTCAATGTCTGAAAACATACGCCGCACAACATAGCCTTTGCCTTGGCGTTTCTCAGATCGAACAATAGCCCCTGCTTTTTTTGCAAGATCTGCGGTGTTATCACGAGAATTGTTGTCATATACGTAAATGCTTGCCTCAGGCATAACAGATCGCAATTCACGAACCACACCGTCAATGGTTGGCGCTTCGTTGTAGCACGGCAGAAGAATAGCGATACGGGTCATATTAACCATTTCTTACTCCCCCACCACATCCCGTCCCCATTGCTGCACCAGATAATTTTGGGTTCGTTTGAGGTCCTGAATTTTCCCCTGAAAATTCCAGCGCAATGTTTTGATGACAATCTTGGGGGTCATATTGTGGATACCATAGCCAACGACGGCCCCCATATAAATCATGCACCAATACCAAGGGTTTTGTAAATAAGGCATAGCCTGCGTCAAATGCTGCCCCATGGGCAAGAGATCTTTAATGACAAGAAAAATGCAGGTGGTGTTGGTTAAACCAACAGTGTATCCTAGGGATTTCCTTGGGTTGTTATCGCGGTACCAAGCTGCAAAAGTCGGCAGAGCCCCGAAAAGGGTCATGACAAAAGCCCCAAAAGAAACAAACCCAATGGCCAAAACAACAAGAAAAAACAAAATTTTGACGATAAGGTTTCGTTTTTTATAGTTGGGGGCTTTACGCGGTGTTTTCGCTTTTGACATAAAGAATTCAACCTTGCTTAAACAAAAAGATAAAGGGCGGCCATAAAGAGGCTTCCCATCGCGGCCAACAAAATCGAGAAATTATCGCAAATGTCACGGGATACGCTTCGGATATTGTCCAGTTTAAATTGCCATTCTTTGATTTTATGAACTGTGTAAATATGATGCTTTTTGGCATCCATAAATTCGTCCATGTCCAATTTTTTTTCAGCCGTATTGTCGATCCAATCCAAAAGACGATCGATGGGACAGGGATTGCGCTGAGATTCCAGCAATTTTTGGATCATGTCACGCCGTTTTTTTGATCGATAAATACCGATGCTCTGTAAACTAAGATCATGCACCCAATAATACAGATCTTTTAAAGGTTGCGTATTGGTGTTTTTTTCAATTAAGGAAAGAAAACGAAGGCATCCGATGATTTTTTGTTCTTTGGGGGCCCTCTCATCGGGAAAGGCGTTTAGAAAATCATCTTTAATAAAATCATAGTGTGTGGCGGCATAAGCCATAAGATGACGGTCTATGGGAAGTTTCGCAGAAAGTTGCCCAGGATTATGCGCGGCATAATGATTAAGGGCATCCAGTATATCGGTGTTATCATACATAGCCACCGCATTCAAAAGGGGGCTCTGGCACGGGACATGGGGATTGAGTTCATAAAGGCAGCGCTCGATTCCAAAGCCCATGCCTCGTTTGGATAAAAAATTGGCAGATTCCTGATAGAGCTTGTTAAAACGCAGAACTTGGGGGGACTTTTGCTCCTTTAACGAAAGCCAGAACAAGGGGGCTTTGCTGTTGAGCAAGGCGGCTGTATCAGAACGCTTTTGTGTGTCATAAAAATAAGCTGCCAAATGATCACCAATCCCGTCCAGCGTGAAGACAACACCCTTAAAATAAAGAGGCTGTTCGGGATCCAATGCCATAAGGCAGTAAGAGACAATAGCATCCTGCCGTATGCTGGCTTCGGTGCGAGAGGCGGCAACCTTAGCGTCTTCGATGCCAACGGTGTTTTCATGTTGGCCGGAATTGCGACGCATCCAAACGCGGAAATCTTCAGAAAAAATAACATCTTGGGCCCAAGTGTGGTCTGTGCCCATTTGGTGAATCAACAGGGCAGGGCTGTTGTACTCTTGACCCTGATAGAGAAAAGGTTTGGTTGCGCTCTTTTGTGGGGGGCGATAACGCGCGTGGACTTTATTAAAATCAGCCCAAGATTCCAAATCATCAGGGGTCCAGCGTTGGCTCAGATCATCGCAAATAAGCCCCTTAAGAAGCTCGGTAATTCTTTCAGAAAACATTTGTTTTTCAAGAAAAAAAGCATAGCTTCCTTCGCTGAGCCGTCTTTTGTTTGTGTCCGCAGATGAAAGGTGTTGTAAAAATTTTGGATCTTTGAACAAAGAGAGAATGGTGACACCCAAGGCATATAAATCATAGCTTGGGTGGCCTGACCCACGGGCCGTGGGTTCAGCAAAGCAGGTTTGCAGAGGTTCGTAGCAAGCCGGTTGTAGAAAACCGGGGGGTGTCAAAAAACCATATCCGAGGTTTAGATTTTTAAATGAAAAATCATCGAAGGTGATGCGTGCCGGATGGATGGCCCGATGGGTTAAATTCAGCTGTTCAAAATCCCTCAAAATCCTAACCATTGGCCCAATTAACCATTCCGCCACATTTTTGTGAATTTGGAAAAAATTTCGGGCCTCCTGTGAGGTTAAAGAAATTTCCCCAGGTTTTTGGGCGATGATGAGGGTTTGGTTGTAGGGACTCTCTTGAACCCGAATAGGATGGGCGGCATATCCTTGAAGAAGATGGGGATTCTCAATTTTGCTTTGTGTTTCCATCAGGGAAAACCGAGGCACAATATGCGGTGCCATGACATAGGCAATTTCGTTGTGTTTCTGCGTGGCGTAGGCGGTGATATGGGGATCAAAAGAGAACGGTGGTAAAGGATTGGTAAAGTCCACCGTATCCCCTTGACCAAAGGTGACGGCCTCGGTCAGGGAAAATTTTTTAATGGCATGCAGCTGATCACGGTTATCCCTCATGCCTTAGCTATGGCACAGGGATGGTTAAAAAGAGATTTATGCCTATGGCCGTTGAAACAGATCGTTGGTGGTTGCGTTTATACGTGTTGACGAGCCGAACGGCGAGAAGCTGTTAAAACAGGAGTTCGGGCGGCGCGAACCTCGTCCAGACGTCGTCTCGGGGTATGCTGAGGGGCATTTTTGAGGGATTCTGGGGACATGGCCAGAACATCCCGCACGGCAACCATAAAGTCATCTAAGGTTTGCTGGGATTCGCTTTCTGTGGGTTCGATCAACATGGCCCCCTGCACAACCAAGGGGAAATAGACCGTCATGGGATGAAATCCTTTGTCAATCAAGCCCTTGGCCACGTCCATGGTGGTTAGGCCCAAGGGTTTTAGGCTGGATTCATCAAACAACACCTCATGCATACACGGGCCATCAAAAGAAGGATGCAAAACATCTGAAAGTCCCGCGCGAATATAATTGGCGTTTAAAACCGCATCTTTCGAGGCCTGGGCAATTCCCGAGGTTCCAAAACTTTTCATATAGGTCAAGGCACGGACAAACGTGGCAAACTGCCCCCAGAATGCTTTGATCCGTCCTGTGGCATGGGATGCTTCGTCTGTGGGTGTGCTCAGCATGCGATACCCATCTTTGGCATTGCCCACAACCCAAGGGAGGGGAACAAAGGGGGCGAGCGCTTCTGAAAACACAACGGGGCCACTGCCGGGCCCTCCGCCACCGTGGGGTGTTGAGAAGGTTTTGTGCAGATTGATATGCATGGCATCCACACCTAGATCTCCTGGGCGGACCACCCCTGCTAAGGCATTAAAGTTGGCACCATCGCAGTACACATAGGCACCTTTGGCGTGCAGCGCCTCTGCCATTTTCATAATATCATCCTCAAACAACCCACATGTGTTGGGGTTGGTCAGCATGATGGCCGCAACGTCATCGGTCAGGGCGTTGTAAAACGCCTGCAAATCCAATCGTCCCCCATCGTTGGCGGGAAGATTGCGTACGGTAAAGCCACACGCCGCGGCGGTTGCCGGATTCGTGCCATGGGCCGATTCGGGAACCAGAACGACGGTTTTTTCGTGGTGTCCATGATGATGCAGGGCGGCGCGGATGGTCAGCATCCCGCATAATTCCCCGTGCGCCCCCGCAGCGGGGGATAGGGCCACGTGGGCCAGCCCCGTTAAATTTTTCAGGAAATCGGACAATTCCCCCATCAGGGCCACCGCGCCAGGAACGCTTTCTATGGTTTGCAAAGGGTGAATGTTGGAAAAGCCTGGCAAACGGGCGGTTTGTTCGTTCAGTCGGGGGTTATGCTTCATGGTGCAGGACCCCAAGGGATAAAATCCTGAATCAATGGAAAAATTTTTTTGGGACAAACGGGTAAAGTGGCGCACCACCCGCGGCTCTGACACATTTGGCAGGGCAGGGGGGGTCAGGCGTGCCATGGACCCCAGACGATCCTTCACCAGAGGGGGGGAGGGGAGGTCAACACCGCAGGATTCCTGCGGCAATTCAAACAGCAAAGGTTCGTCAAAGTTCAGGCCTTGGTGGGGCATACAGACAGCCTCTATAAAATGGTGGGATTGGGAACATCCCCGTAAATAGCAACGGGGTCAAAGGTTTTCTCTGTTTCTTCAAAGGTCAGGGTGATTTTTTCTGAAAAGGGTTTTAGGGGGATGCTGCGGTAAAAACAGCTGCGGTATCCCACGTGGCAGCTGGCTTCCCCCAGATCACCGCCGATGGTGACCCTAAGCCATACAGCGTCCTGATCATCGTCAATACGCATTTCTGTGACATACTGCAAAAGGCCGCTGCTGGCCCCTTTATGCCACAGGATTTTGCGGCTGCGGCTATAATAATGGGCCTGCCCTGTTTCAATGGTTTTTTGCAGGGCTTCGGCGTTCATATAGCCCAGCATCAAAACCTCGCCGGTGTCAGCAGATGTGGTCACCACGGGTATTAAGCCGTGTTCGTCAAATTTTGGGGCTAAATCATGGCCTTCTTCAACCTGTTCAATACTGCGGCGGGGTTCGAAGGAAACAGTCATAAACGAATGGGATGGTATGGGTTTAAAAAAACGTTTTTCTACAATAAACCACGGGCTTTTGAGGTCAAGGGATGATTTTGACAGCAGGCTTGTTTTTTTGTCCTTTTTGTGCCATATCCTGCATGGTTTTTCAGGAAAAAAGGATGCCACAGGTATGACACAACCTCTTTTGCCGCCCGATTACATTCCCAAGGATCAAGAACCCTACATGAGCGAGCTGATGCTGGCTTATTTTCGGGAGAAACTTTTGCTGTGGAAGAAAGAGATTATTCGTGAATCCACCGAAACGCTGGATCACTTGCGTCAGGAAGAGCTGCGCCAGCCCGACGATGCGGATCGCGCCACACTGGAAACCGAGCAGGAAATTGAACTGCGGACCCGTGATCGGCAGCGCAAACTGCTGGGGAAAATTGATCTGGCCATTGCCCGTATTGACAGCGGGGATTATGGATACTGTGAAGAAACAGGCGAGCCCATCGGGGTGCGCCGTTTGTTGGCCCGTCCCATTGCAACGCTGTGTATCGAGGCCCAAGAACGTCACGAACGTCACGAAAAAACCCATCGAGAGGATGAAATTTTGTGACCACCATCCCCCTTCAGATTTTGGATCACGCGCGGGATTTGCCCTTGCCGGCTTATGCAACCCCGCATAGTGCCGGCGTCGATTTGCTGGCGGCTGTGGGACAGGGGGAAGAGATTGTTCTGCGTCCCATGGAACGCGCCCTGATCCCCACGGGTTTGGCCATGGCCTTGCCAGAGGGCTTCGAGGCCCAGATTCGTCCCCGCTCCGGCTTGGCGTTAAAGCATGGCATTACGTGTTTAAACAGCCCTGGGACCATTGATGCGGATTATCGCGGGGAAATCAAAATCATGCTGATCAATTTGGGCGGGGAGCCCTTTGTCATTACCCGCGGTATGCGGATCGCCCAGATGGTGGTGGCCCCGTATGTTCAGGTGACCTTTGCCCCGACGGACACTTTACCCCCCACGGAACGTGGGGCGGGTGGCTTTGGGTCCACGGGCTTGCATTAGGGGCATGGCCAGCGTCTTTCCCGCACAGCGGATCTTACAGGCGGCCCTTGGCAGCGTTTGTGCTTCTTTGCTTTATGGATTGCGGGTTTTGTCCCCACAGCGGGCGGCCCGCATCACGGGGTGGATCGCCAAAACTTTGGGGCCATACACCAGAAAGCAGGATCTGTTGCTGCGGAATCTGGCTTTTGGTTTGCCAGAGTGTCCCCATCCCCAAGAGATTGCCCGTGGTGTTTGGGAAAATCTGGGTATGGTTGTGGGGGAATTTCCCCATGGGAAGGCTTTTTTCGATCCGGAAACGGCGGATTCCTATTTAGAGATTGTGGGGGAAGAGCATTTTCGCTATGTGGCCAGCCATGGCCCCGTTTTGTTTATCAGCGGGCATTTTGGGAATTGGGAATTGTTTGCGGCGGTGGCGGCGCGTTACGACGCCCCGTTTCGTCGGTTTTATCGAGCGTCCAACAATCCATTTTTAGAAACCTTGATCCAACGGATTCGCGGCCAAATTCCAGGGGGTTTTGTGGCCAAGAGCACCGCGCGGGAGGTTGTTGCCTGTATCAAAGCGGGGGAAAACCTAGGGTTTTTGATTGATCAGAAAACGCGCCACGGGGATGATGTGATGTTTTTGGGGCATCAGACCAAATTTCCCTCCACCCCGTTTGAGCTGGCGCTGCGCTATAATCTGCCCCTGATGCCGGCGCGGTGTGAGCGTTTGGGGCCAGCCCATCATCGCATTACGTTATACCCCCCTATGGTGGGCGCCCCTGATCTTCAGGGGCGTGACCGCAGGGTGGACCTGATTCAGCGGGCGGCCACACTCATGGAAAGCTGGATTCGGGAAACCCCACAGGATTGGCTGTGGCTGCATGATCGGTGGTTGCTGGGCAAGCAACAACGACCACCGGCGGTGATTGTGAAGCCATAATCCAGAAATGTCTGTGTGGGCGTGGCAGGTTATCCCTGCCGATAACTTAGGGCCTCTTTCAGATGGGGCATGCCGACGTGTTCGGATTCTGCCATATCGGCGATGGTGCGGGCCACGCGCAATACGCGGTTGTAACCCCGTGCGGACAGGCGCAATTTTTCCGCGGCGTTTTGCAGGAAGGTTTCGGTTGGGCCATCCAAAGCGGTTTGTGCGTACAGCAAATCCCCATCAATGTCCGCATTCAGTTTTTTTTGATAGGGGGCATAGCGCTGGCGTTGCACATCCCGCGCCCGCGTCACCCGTGCGCGGACGGTGGCGCTGTCTTCCCCCGCGGCAATGCGGCTGAGTTCATACGGTTTGACGGGCTCCACATCCAATCGCAAATCAATACGATCCAGCAGGGGACCTGAAAGGCGACGCGTATAGTCCTCTCCGCATGCCGGTGCGCGGGAACAGGCTCGCTCAACATCCGTCAAATAGCCGCAGCGACAGGGATTCATGGCCGCCACCAACTGAATGTTGGCGGGATAGGTCACATGGGCGTTGGCCCGCGAAACGGTGGTGTATCCGGTTTCCAGAGGTTGGCGCAAAGAATCGAGGGCGGCCCGCTGAAATTCCGGCAGCTCATCCAAAAACAAAATGCCTTGGTGGGCCAGCGAGATTTCCCCTGGCTTGGCGCGAATGCCACCCCCTACAAGGGCAGGAATGGACGCCGAGTGATGGGGGTCACGGTAGGGGCGATCCATAATCAGCATCCCTTCTTTCAGCTGTCCGGCGATGCTGTGGATCATGCTGACTTCCAGGGCTTCTTCGGGGGAAAGAGGCGGTAAAATGGTGGTCATGCGCGAGGCCAGCAAAGATTTTCCGGCTCCCGGGGGGCCAGAAAGCAAAACATTATGCCCCCCGCTGGCCGCAATTTCCATGACCCGTTTGGCACTTTCTTGGCCCCGCACGTCGCGCCAATCCCCACGGGGTTTTCTGGCATCTTGGGCCAAGGGGAGGGGGGGGCTCAGGCGTTGGCGCTGCAGGATATGGTTGGTCAGGGCCACCAAGGAATCCGGCGCCAAAATGGACAGCTCGCCGGCCCACGCCGCTTCGCTGCCGTTGCCTTCTGGGCAAATCAGGCCGCATCCCTGGGCGTTGGCGTGAACGGCAGCGGGTAAAATACCACTGACGGGGGTGAGGAGGCCATCTAAGGCCAGCTCCCCCATGGCATAATAAGCATCAATAGCCCCTTGGGGAATGACCCCCATGCCAACCAACAGACCCAAAGCAATGGGCAAATCAAAGTGATTGCCTTCTTTGGGGACATCCGCCGGTGATAAATTAACAGTGATTCGTTTGGGGGGCAGGGCCATCCCAATGGCATGCAGGGCAGAGCGCACCCGTTCCCGTGATTCCGCCACCGCCTTATCCGCCAGTCCCACAATCTGAAAACCAGGAACCCCATTGGCCAAATGCACCTGAACGTCAATGTCCAGCACATCCATGCCATAAAAACTAGAGGTTCGTACCCGAGCAACCATGGGGATCATCCCAATAAAAAAACAACCCTACAAGAGTATGTTTCTA
>Ga0164292_10004690_pt1 | contig 11134 bp, 15 predicted proteins | sample GEODES117metaG_FD_111486 | JGI IMG/M metagenome (GOLD analysis project Ga0164292, IMG submission 111486) | Eutrophic lake water microbial communities from Lake Mendota, Wisconsin, USA - GEODES117 metaG | ecosystem: Environmental > Aquatic > Freshwater > Lake | place: USA: Lake Mendota... | reverse complement strand
GGGAAATAGGTGAAATTTTGAAGATAGAAAAGAAATTTTCAACTCATTGGTCAAGACATTCAATAACTTCACTATCAAAAGGACTTGGTGTGGACATTTATGACTTGAAAAATTGGTTGGGTCATACTTCAGTAAAAACAACTGAGAGTTACGTAAATACGGTAAATAATCATAGTTTCAATAGAATGGTGGGTCAGATTCGTAAGTCTTTGGAGGATTCAGCTGGTGATTTAGGGTAATAATAAAATTATTTAATAGATATAGTCGTGTTGACTTGACTTTTGGTTGATTTGGTGGTATTTATTTGTTGTGTAATCAATTAAGTCTATTTAGTTGATTGTTGGTATGGAGATTAAGAGATTGTTGAATAGGCGTTGTTATTGGACGGGATAAAGACGGAAGCAATAATAATAGAATGGACTACTTCGGGATACATAAGGAGTCCAAACCCAGAACAAAGGAGAAAGGGGTTTATGTAGGTAAAGTGAATTATCTTAAAGTTGTCTCCAAGTAATAATTTTCACTGAAATTATTACCAATTCCCAGTCAAGAAAGGGTAAGGGTTCCAACAAGATACAAGAGTATTTTGGTTGGGATTACTACGAACCCTTCTAACCCGTAAGAAAGGATTTTTCAAAGCAACCAAAGGAAACTGAACTTAACCACAGAACAACTAGGAATACAATACATGCGTTCTATGGAAATAATTTGAAAAATTCAAACAGTTCTTTTATATTTGATTAAATGGATGGGAGTAGGAGGTAGAATAGGTTAAGACGGTTGTCGTAAACATAATTCCTTTGAAATCCATTTAAGTGTAATTTGAGAGTTTCACTTGTTTAACCCCTTCTGAAAAGTTGGGGTTTTTTATTTTAGGGTTTTAGTGCCTGACAATTTACAAAAATGGAATTAAAGGGGGGACGGGGGGGGGAATAACAAATTATGGGTATCCCCCCCCTATAGACGTTATATAGGTCCAATAAAGGGGGACTATCCCTTAGCGAAACATCAATGGGTTTTTTGAGAAAAAGCAGACTATACCTTGGCGGATGATGTCTTTTTGACTACACCCCAAGTATTTATTGGTTATGGAAAGCCAAATAGAACATTTTTTGCCTAAAGGACAAACTGAAATTGAGGATTCAATTTTCATTTGTGATGACTCACTTCAATGTGAGACATGTAGTTCATTTCTGTACACATTAAGTGTAGCACAGATAAAAGCGTTTGTTGAAGATGATGATTTTACCTTTGATTGCAGTGCGGTTAGAGTAATCATACCAGCGAACAAAAAGAATGCGGAATACTTCACTGTTGACGGAATTCAAAAACTATTTCAAGAGATTTCAAGGTTGGAACTTGAAGAGGAAAAGGAATTCGTAGAATGGGATAAAACCCGCTCCTTGTTAATGGTAACACCATTTTTTGTTGATGAGAAGTCGGGAGAAGTTGGATTGTGTTTGGATATTTTGTTAAAGCCGTTCCTTGATATTTTTCAAGTTTATTTCTTGGAAGTACGATTGGAAGAACTGCGAAAACATCATACAGGACTTCAATTTGAGTTTAGGGATTCAATTTTTGAACAGGCACTGAACGATGAACTACTTGATAAGCAAATTGGGACTTTGGAAATGCCAGCGTTTTTAGATTTTATGGAAAAATTGATTACTGAGGTGGAATTTGAAGATTTGAAATTCATATTGTGTTGGGGTATTTTTGATGTAGATAGAAAAGACAATGGAGATTGGTATGTTTCAATGTTGGACTTGAATCAGAAATCAAAACTTGAAAATAAACAGGGCCTTAACAACCCTTTTTCTCTGGACTTTTGATATAGTTATGAATGACAGGAATATGGTGGTTGAAATAAAATGTAACAACATCCATTTTGATAGGACTATGAAATCGCCTTCAGATTTCTACCGTAAACTCAGCAATGGCAAAATGTCACTTGGTGGACCAAATCAAACCAACAGGAGTTGGTGGTCCAGGAGTATAAAAGGTGGGTCTTATTCCTACAGAAAGTCAGATGAGGTTATTGAGATTATGTTCAAAGTGGGATTGAAAAGTGGAAATGTATTGGGTGTGAAGCTTCAGTTCTTATCAAGAATCAAAAAGATGTTACCATTTTCAACGGTTAGAATTGGAGGAGAGGAATTATTGGAAAACCATACAGAGCGATTTGTAACCAATGAACAGGGATACACAAAAGGAACCCAATTCATCGGCGACAAATACAACTCACCAAACCGTAGGGTATAAAATGGTCACCACAAGTTGGTCTTCTTTGATGTCAAATTCAAAGTCCATTTTGTCAATCGGGTCTATATCGGTTGGGATTTTGGTACCCGTAGCCTTAATATAAAATCCCAAGATTTCACGATTAGAGATGGTAGTCTTCACTGCTTCAAAAAACTCCTTTGGTGTTTCCCAGTCAGCATAATCAAAAGTTAAAACTATTTTATTCATAACAATAAATAGTCAGTAATTAAGGTAAAGTCAAATGGACTGGGGGTATGCATTAAAAAAATGGTAAATCCGTTTTACAGTCATGACGACCAATGCTGAATGTGAATTGCTGACAGGGATAATTCCTAATTTACTCTACAAGAGGACGATAGATAAGAGCATTATTTCTGATATTCAAGTTTATCAACGGGCTGACAAATTGAGGATAGAATTATTCGTTTCCAACATTGACCCCTTTCATAAAAAAATGAGAATTACAACCATCAACATGATGTTTGAAGATGCTAAAATAGAAATTAGGAAGTACTTGGGATTGGAACCTGATGAATATGAATTGATGATTGGATTCAAAAGTAATGTTCTACTTTTCGTCAAATGAGGTTTTTGGAAATTATGCAATTTCACAACACATATTCCGTTATCAAATTACAACAATTCAACTATGACTTAATCACTACCACCTCTCAGCAGTATCAATAACAAACTGACCGAAGGAGGGTGTTTTATTGTTTAATTATAGTTTTATGAAAAACCAAGGGTCTAAAGTTTCAAGGGTCTACGGACCAAGAATTATCAAGGGTATCTTATTTGTTTTGTTTGCAACCTGTATGGTGGGTGATAGTTGGAGTCAACAGATTTCTGCTAAACCAACTGGTGATGAAATTCAACCCGATTCAATATCTCTTAATGGAAATTCAAATGGAATTGCCTTTTCATTTTTGAATGATGGGAATACTAGTTCTCACAATGAATTTCAATTTGTATTTGGAAATGGAATTGTAGCCACTTTAGATTCTGAAGTTGCTGGATTGTTTGCCCAAAGACTTGGTTGTTCATACGGAAAGAGAGGAATAAATAAAGTGGGTGAAAGATATCCAAAGCCTAAATCTAAGGATGATGTTTTAGTTGCAACTTTTGACGAAGGTTTTATTGGAGCCAATGGGAAAATCTATAGGTCAGAGAAGGAATACAACTACGACCCCAATACCAACATTTGGATTTCTTTGGATGAATTCGGCAAGTATCCAATACAATTGGGGGGATTGAACAAACTTGTTTTGAAATGATGGATGTCTTTTTGTTGAACGATTTTCATGTATGAGTAACTTAGTGGTTTTATATTATCATTGTAACATGCGTGATTACAATGAAATTGCAACCAATATTCATATCTTCTATTATTTGGGGTATAGGTACTTTAGTAATAGTACCTATATGTCCCAGAGTGATTTCAAATCCGGTTGGTATTTTTCAGAGAATGTAAAAGATGAATTGGATGATTCATTTGCATTTGTGTGCAGTAAACATGAACAATTGAAATGGAAAATGACGGATAAGATTTTAACTGAAATAACGAATTGGATATTTGATAATTCCCCATTTTTGATATTTCAATTGGATTCAACGTATTATGTGAAAGAGAAAGAGGGGGCAGTTTTATTTTCGGGGGTTGGTAATTGCCAACTATATGAATGTTTGAAATTTATATTTTCGGAAACATCACTTTACAATGAGTCCATAAAAAACCAATCTGGGTTCAGTGATAATTGGATTCGGCAATTTGGTGATTGAGAAATACTGATATCAAGTGCCGTTTTTGTGATTAACGGAACATGTAAGTGATTGATATTCAATATAAATGAAAATTTAGCATTGCTTTATGTTCCTTTTGCCGTAGCATAGCATCAAAAAAGGAACTATGTTATCTACAAAAATCAAATCCGCCGAACATCTTGAAGAACATGAATTAAACAAAATTCTCAAGCATCTTTCTAAAAATGAGGAATGGTTGTATTACATAATAGTAAGACTTGGTATTTCAACAGCATTACGTTTTTCAGATTTATCCAAAATCAAATGGTCAGAAGTTCTTAATAAAGAAGTTCTTATCCTCAATGAGAAGAAAACGGGAAAGAGAAGAGAAATACCTCTTGGAAAAGAACTACTGGAAAACTTGAAGGATACTTATAGAAAAATGGGTTCACCATCACAGGAAGAATTTGTAATCCCAATTACCATTAGGGCAGTGAATAAACAAATCAAAATACACGCATTTAGAGCCGGTGTTAGAGGGAAAAGGATTTCAACTCACACTTGGAGAAAAACATTTGGAAGAGAAGTATGGAAACGAAATAACTATTCAGAGGCTTCTCTTATCAAATTGTCATTACTATTCAACCATTCTTCAACAGGTATTACTCGTATATACCTTGATATTACCAAGGAGGAGGTTGGTGATATGTATGCCATTCAGGATTTGTTTGTTTATTGATTGAAGGCAAATTGTAATGTAGGTACTTGTTGTTTGTTATTTTATTTAAGTTTGTACATGACCATACCAAAGTATTTTGAAATCAAGTTGCCAATATTAGAGATTTTATCTTCAGGGAATGACTGTCGTCCAAAGGATTTGGTAGGAAATATTGCAGAAAAGTTCAATCTTACTGCGGAAGAACAAAATCAAATGTACGAATCGGGTAATGGACCAATATTATATGATAGGATTACTTGGGCATTAACCCATTTGAATTTAGAAGGTTTGGTTTTTAAGCCGTCTAGAGGAAGATATAGGATAAGTACAGACGGAAAAAAGTTAGTATCAACACCTGAATCACTTAAATCCTATGAAGCAAAAAGGAGAGTAGAAGGTAATTCAAAACTGAAAACAACAATAACTGAAATTCAGAACATTGAAACACCAACAGAGATGTTGTACACCTCCTTTCTTGGAATAAAGAAATCTATTTACTCTGATATAATTGATATATTGTTGAGTAAAACTCCGAGAGATTTTGAGAAAATTGTTGTAATGCTACTTCAAAAAATGGGTTATGGGGGTGAAATTGAAGATTCAGGATATGTTACACAATATACAAATGATAAAGGGATTGATGGGATAATCAAAGAGGATGTTTTGGGGTTTGGTAGAGTTTGTATTCAGGCAAAATTGTATAAAAGTGATGTAAAGGTTCAGAGGGATGATATACAAAGATTTTTTGGAGCGTTGGCTCCTGCGCAATCTCAAAAGGGAGTAGTTATTACAACTTCAGATTTCACTAAGGGTGCATACGATTATGTTGATAGTCTGAATTCGGGAACTAAAATTGTTTTGATAAATGGACAGAAACTTGCTGAACTAATTTATGATTACAATTTGGGATTACAATTAGAAAGAACGGTTGAGATTAAGAGGATTGATGAAGAATTTTGGACAAGGTTTGAAGAAAGAATTTCAGTTTTATGATTGTTTCAATATCAAATAATGATTTTCAAATTGAGAAGGGTGATTTTGAATTCAAATACCAACTTGACTTGACGAGTAAATTAGATTTGTCTATTTCTGAATTTGACCAAAATTCAATAAACGAAATTGTATTGTGGAAAGTGAATAGGTATGTAAGTTTATCCCCAGATTCATTAAATCATCTTAATTCAATTGATAGAGATTCAAAATCTCTTGATATAGAACAGACAAAAAAAGTATTGACTTGTTTGTTAAATACAAAAGGAATTCAGTTACCAATGGCATCAACAATTCTTCGTTTTAGAAATCCCCATTTATATCAAATTATTGACCAACGAGTCTTTCGTTTGATTTACAATGGAAATGTTTTGAAGATAAAATCTGTTAATAGTCCAAAAAATAACGAAGCACAGATATTGATGTATTTGGATTATTTAACTGACTTAAGGTGTGTGTGTGAGAAATTCAAAATCCCTTTTGAGTCATCTGATAGGATTTTGTACATGGCTGATAAGAGAGTTAATAAGCAAAGTAGGCTTTTGAACTATTGATATTGTAACCTTTCCCGACTATTAGAGTATTTTTGCTGAGAGATTGGAAGATGGATATAATTTTATCAGGAAATATTGACAGGCATAACCCGAAATTCTTTGCCCAGGTTATGAGTAAATTGAAGGAGTATCCCTATCACAGGATTACAAGAAGAGAAAGTGAACCATTGTCAAAAATTGTTGTCTCACATTTTGGATTGAACGACAAATTTCAGCTGAAGGACAAATTTGAAGGTGAAGCCTTTTACAAAAATGCTTCATGTGTTTTTGCCTCTATATTGAGTATTAATAAGTTGATAAACTTAAATTTTGATTTGTCCTCAATTACAATTTCTACTCTGAATAACCCAGTTTTAGAAATAAATGGTAAGAACTATAGGATTGTTAATTTTTCATTCGGACAAATGCCCAGGTTTACATATAATGAGGATTGGATTAATGATGGGTTGATATTTTCATTGCACCGAGATGAGTATAGTTGCTATATCTGTGGTTTCATTGGTAGGGATTTGCTAATTGAGAAATATGAAAGTGTAAAGTTTGATGTGACAAGTACGAAAGTTAATGTGAAGGAATTTGTAGATTTTGATTTGTTAAAGAGTATAATGACGTTTGAAAACAAATAATATGCTAAGGGTTGGTAGTTTGTATGCTGGTGTTGGTGGGTTATGCTTGGGCCTTAAAAATGCAGGTTTTACAATTGAATGGGCTAATGAATATGACAAATTCGCATGTCAAACTTATCGGGAGAATTTTAATCACCAATTGTATGAGGGTGATGTATGGAAATTAGAGCCTTCTGAATTACCCAAAATAGATTTATTGGCTGGTGGATTTCCCTGTCAACCGTTTTCAATTGCTGGATACAGGAAGGGTTTTGAAGATGATAGAGGGAATCATTTTTTTAGAATGATTGAATACATTGAATATCACGAGCCAAAGGTTGTGTTTTTTGAAAATGTAAAAAACCTTGTAAGTCATGATAATGGCAATACCATTAAAGTAATTACAAAGACGCTTTCACAGTTTGGTTATGATTTCCACTTGAAGGTGTTAAATACCAAAGAACATGGTAACATTCCCCAAAACCGAGAACGGATTTTTATAATTGGTTTCAAGAAAGATGAGAATGATTATTCAAAATATTTCAGATTTCCCCAGCCGATTAAGTTAAATAAATCAGTTACTGATTTGTTAGAGACTGATGTTGATGAGAAATATTTCTATCCCAAAAGTTGGTATGGATATGATATGTTGGAAGAGATGATGAAATCAAAAAAGACAATTTATCAATGGAGACGTCATTATGTTAGAGAAAATAAAAACAATGTGTGTCCAACTCTGACAGCCAATATGGGCACTGGAGGACATAATGTACCACTAGTTCTCACAGATGCAGGTATAAGGAAGTTGACACCAAGAGAGTGTTTTAGATTTCAAGGTTTTCCAGATTCCTATATATTACCTGAAACAGTAAAAAATGCAAGTTTATATAAACAAGCTGGAAATAGCGTGAGCGTCTCAGTTATTGAAAGGATTGGTAATAATATTCAAAAGGCATTAAACAAAGAGTTCTGTGATGATGGAAACCCTGACTTGTTTACAGGATAATGGTCTTCACAGGTTGTATGTTGTTTTTGAGTATTATTTCAGTATAAATGGAAAAGCGGGGTCTTCTTGATGCCTCTTGTTGTTCTTTCATGGTTTCCGTTTTAGAAACCTTTTGGTTGTAAATCAAATCATTGGGGATGTGGTAAATTTTTATTTCTTTGTTATGGGGTGTGTTGTACCCAGGAAATGTCATAAAATACAATTCATCCCAAACACTATTTGGTCCAAAAGATGTTAAGTCAGGTAAAACGCTACAAGCCTTTACTTGAATCCTTTTACTACGATTAGTATCAAAGACATCAAAGGAATTTTGAAATTTCCCACCTTTAGTGTCACCGTTTAGCCTGATTGTATTTGGGAATTGACGACAAAATAAACTTTCTGAAATAACCTCAGGCATATTAATACCTCTTCCCCCGAAGGATTTTAGTTTCAAAGAGAGACTTAACCATTCCTTGTATAAGTCAAAAATTGTTTTATCATCAGATTCGTCAAAGAATGTTCCTTGAACTTGGAAAGTGCCTTCAGGGAGATTGATTTTAGTCCATTTGATTTGCATGTTGTTGTATAGAATTTTAGGCAACATAGCAAGAAGAACTCAGGAAAGCAAATTACATACTGCGTTTGGTATTTGATGTAGATGACTTTTTGTCAAATGAGGTTTTTAGATTAAACTGGTTTAGTTTTGTGGTGTTATGAGTATTCTGTTTTTGTTTCCTGAGTTTGCCAGTGTGATTGATGGAAAAAATGAGTTTGCCAAGTTGGACTTTGAGGTCAGAAAGTTGGAGGAAATGTTAAAACCAATGCTGTCAGAATTGGATGTTAAGAAGAAGAGACGAGATTTATTGGCTTTGGTTTTTAATCCACACATCATCATTTCGGAGGTGAATACTCCGTCAATGGGACATTCTTATTTAGGTAAGGTGCGTATACCCGCGCACACGATATATAATGCTAGTGAAAAACCATTGTTTCTGAACTTCAGCTTGGGTAAGGTAGAAAAGTACAATGGTAAAAGTGACCCGGCTTTGCTGAATTTTGCTCGGGAGAAGGCTAATGACATCATAAAAAGAAAAATTTTCAAACTTTTTTCATAACACGCTTGCATAATAAAAAGTTATTATCTAGTTTTGTATTGTTGAATTAGTAAAACAGTCAACTAGTCGAAACAAAGAGTACCGACAATAAACCCTTACTACCTCGAATCGGCGGAGTACGAACCGGTAAAAGCTAACCCTTTAACCATTCGTAACATGAGAAAAATTGAATTAAACCGCCTGATTGAAAATCAAAAATCCATTGAAATTTTTGGTGTTGATGATGATGATGATAACAGATTGTTGTTATCTGTTTCCTTAGATGGAATTTTAGAACCTTTGATTGTTTATCCAATTGACTCTCAAGAGTCCGTATTTCAAATTGTATCAGGGAACCGCAGATTTCGTGTAGCCCAAAAATTGGAGTTTGTTGATGTTCCTGTTCAGGTTATTAAACCGATTGTGATTGATGAACTAATATGTATTTCTCATAATGAATACCGTGAAAGGAAGTTGAGTCATATTTTGTTGGCATACAATAAGTACAATGAAATTCATAATCTTGGTCAAGGTAAAAGAGGTTCAGAAAGAAAAATTGCAATAAAGTTGAGAAGTGAGATTTTCAATAATGTGCACAAATCAACTATGGATAGATTGGTGAATTGTCATACTGCAATGACTGAACTTGCTAATGGTGATGAGCAAGTTTACAAGGAACTATTAAAGGGTTTAGACGCCAATGGTAAAGCTTCAGGGTACAAGAAATTTCTATATGCCAAGGTGAAGGAAGTGCGAAACAAGAAAAGGATAGGTGAGATTGATGTATTGACTCATAATGAGATTACTGTATATAAAAAATCTTCTGAATTTATGGGAGAGTTGGATGATGAATCTGTTCAAACTATTGTTTGTTCACCCCCATATTTTCGCATGAAAGAATATCCAATTGGGGATGACCAGTTGGGTCAAGAAGAAACACTTGATGAATTTGTAAAAAGATTGGCAAAGCATTTTGATGATGCCTACAGGGTGCTGAAACCAAAAGGTTCGCTATTTGTGAATTTAGCGGATAAAAAAGAAAATGGTGAAATTGTTCCTCTTGTTTTTGCTTTCACAAATGCAATGATTGGTCGAGATTGGAAATGGGTGGACAATATCACTTGGGTAAAGAGAAATACTCAGTATACCAATGGAAAGAGTTCAATGTGTGTACATGAGAATATACTACATTTTGTAAAAACTATACAATATGATTACTCATTGGATTGGATGGAAACCTCTGAGAGAGTTGACGATGGAATATTGGTTGCATCAGGGACAAAAAATGTAAAATTCAAGTCTGCCTGGGATTTTAGACACCCATTTGTAACTACCAATACCCCTAACAACCATTGGTTGAGAGAGTCTTGTCAAGAAGATGGTATTGAAATGACACATTCTGCCACTTTCCCTCGTGAAATTCCATTGATGTCACTATTGTCTACTGCCAAGGAGGGTGATTTAGTTGTGGACATGTTCAACGGCTCTGGAACTACGGCCCAAGTTGCGGAAGAACTCGGAATGAGGTATGTGGGTTATGAACTGAGTAATTCTTATATGGCAATTACTAAGTGCAGATTGGAGAATTATCAAAGATTTATGAACGTAGAATTATTAAAATCAGCATAAAATAAAAGAAAATATATATGAAAAACCTAATTAACACCATCGCAAATGCCGTTTTTACAGGCAAGACAAAAACTGAAAATGTGATTAAACCAAAAAGGAAATCACCTGTGAAACGCGGTAAATTAACCGCAACTCAAAAAGCAGAAATTATTGAAGAGTATGCTAAAAAGGGTATTACACAATCAAAATTAGCAGAAAAATACAATGTAAGTATTTCTGCAGTTTGGGTTGTAATCCATGATTACAAACCCCGAAAAAAAGTAAAGTAAATTGAATGAAAGATTGGGGTGACGAAATCACCCCATTTTTTTGTCTAGTGACTTGATGGATTATTGAAAATGTGGATGAAGGAATTGATAAGGAATAAAAGAATAAAAAGTAATCCTTTTAATAAAGACCAGATGGGATGTTATTACAATTGTTATTACAAATGTTGAAAAAACAAACCCAACTCATTGATATACAATTTGTTGGGTTATTTGAGAAGTGGAATTGGGGGGAATCGAACCCCCGTCCGGCTATGCGATCACTAGCGCTTTCTACATGTTTAGGGT
>Ga0164292_10004688_pt1 | contig 11135 bp, 8 predicted proteins | sample GEODES117metaG_FD_111486 | JGI IMG/M metagenome (GOLD analysis project Ga0164292, IMG submission 111486) | Eutrophic lake water microbial communities from Lake Mendota, Wisconsin, USA - GEODES117 metaG | ecosystem: Environmental > Aquatic > Freshwater > Lake | place: USA: Lake Mendota, Wisconsin... | reverse complement strand
CAGTTGCGTGTCGTGGTGATGGTCGAGGAAGTGCTGCGCGATCTCGTCACCGGTGGCAAACCACACGCCGTCGTGCGCGCAGAGGTGATCCAGCACCTGGCGCAGGTGGCCGACGTGGTGCGGCTGGCCGATCTGGTAGGGGTGCAGCGCGATGCAGTACACCCGCCCGCCGTCGGCGCTCTCAGCGTACAGGCGGTCGAAGGCGTCGATGCAGGCCTGCACGAAATAGCGTCCGCCGTAGGGCCGACCGTCCCACAGCGGGGCGTCGTTGAGCTCGTAGGAATAGGGCATCGAGATCAGGCGCTGCCCGGGCACGATGATGGGCACCGGCACGTCGTCGTGCACCCAGTCCGCGTGGTAGCTCAGCCCGGCTTCGGCGATCAGGCGCGGCGTCAGCGCGGTATTCGTGATCGCCGGCGTCAGGATGCCCTTCAGCGCCTGGCCCGTGTGGCGCGCGAGCGTCTCGACGTTGTCGCGGTAGAAGGCGCGCTCCTGCGCCTCGTCCATGCCGTAGAGGAAGCGCGTGTTGTACAGGCCGTGGCTCATGACGCCCCAGCCGCGGTCGCGGATGAGCTGCGCGATCTCCGGGAAGTGGTCCAGCAGCGCCAGGTTCAGCGAGGCCGTGGCGCGCACCGGGTACTCGCGCAGCACCTCGTCCATGCGCCAGAGGCCCACCCGGTTGCCGTAGTCGCGGAAGCCGTACTCGCGCACGTCGGGGTGCGAGGGCACGCGGTCCCAGGTCTCGCGCCCCACCGCCTGCGGCGGGGTGTATTCGTAGAACTCGACGTTGGGCACGATCCACACCGCCAGCCGCTTGCCGCCCGGCCAGCTGACGGGTGGGCGCCTGGTGACGGGGACATAACGGACGAAGTCCTTGATGGAGCGGGGCGCGGGCGTGGGCATGGGCAGGGATGAGGCAGGTTCGTGCGGGGGAGGGGAGGGCTCACGAGAACCCATTCGCAAGGCCTCTCACCATACCCGCTCGCACTGAGCTTGTCGAAGTGCGCGCGAGGGGCTTCGACAGGCTCAGCCCGAACGGTTTTTTTGCGAACACTCCGCACCGACAGTGGTGTGGGAAGCTCTCAGGCGGTCAGTGGTCAGTGGTCAGCGGTCAGCGGTCAGCGGTCAGCGGTCAGCGGCCAGGGCAGGGCGCGCACGTCGGGCAGGGTGCCGATCGACCACAGGGCGTCGAGCAGTTCGCCGGCCTGCGCCTCGCCGATGCCGGCGTGCGCGGTGCAGCCCATGAACTTCGCGCCGACCTGCGCCGTGTCCAGCGGCCGGTCGGCGTGGCCCAGCGGCCGGCGGACCTGCGGCGAGGCAAGCTCGCGGCCGTCGTCCAGGTGCACGAAGACCTGGTCGAAGGGCGCGGCGTCGCGCCAGCCGGGCTCGAAGTCCTCGGTCGTCTCGGTGCGCACCGCCGACATCAGGCGCTGCATCAGCGGCTCGCGCACGACCTCGTCGCGCAGTTCGGCAAACCCCACCTGCCCGTGCACCAGGGCGCAGCACAGCGCGAACTCCAGGCTGAACTTGGCCTGCAGCGCGTCCTGCGGCAGGTGGTAGGGCATCACGGCGGCGTGCCGCACGCTCACGTGGGCCACCAGCGCGCGCACGCGCTGCGGGTCCACCGCCTGCGCCTCGCGCAGGCCCAGCATCGCGTCGATGCCGCGCTGCGCGGCGCCCACGACCGGGTAACGCTTGAGGTTCAGCCGGTACTGGCGGATGCGCCACGGGGCGCCGGCCGGGAAGGGCGTGTCCAGGTCGACCCGGCCCTGGGGCGAGAAGGCGCGCAGCATTCCGCGGCCGCCCTCGATGGCCGTCGCGCTGGCCTGCAGGCCGTGGGCGGCCAGCGTCGCCGCCTGCACGCCGACCTCGGCCGCGCGCCCGCCGTGGTAGGGCTTGGCCATGGTGCCGAAGTTCTCGAACACGCCGCCGGCACTCGAGGCGGCGAGCGCCAGCGCGTGCCGGGTGCGCTCGGCATCGAGCCCCCAGACCACCGCGGCGGCGACCGTGGCGCCCAGCGTTCCCAGCACCGCCGTGGGGTGCCAGCCACGGTCGTAGTACAGGTCCTTCTCGCGCCCGAAGGCGTCGGCCCAGACCTCGTAGCCGGCGATGTAGGCGCGCAGCGCCAGCGCGCCGGGCACCGGCCGCGTGCCGGCCTGGGCCGCAGCCAGGATGGCGGGCACCAGCACCGCGCTCGGGTGGTTGGAGAAGGCGAAATCGTCGTAGTCCATCGCGTGCGCCGCGGTGGCGTTGACGCAGGCCGCCAGCGCCGCCGGCGCGCGCTGCGCGCGCCCGGCCAGCGCCGCCTGCGCTGCCCCGCCCTGGGCCGCCGCCCAGCCGGCCAGCACGTCGACGACGGGCTCGCGCGCGCCTGCGAGCATGACGCCGATGGCGTCGACGAAGCCGGTGGTGGCGGTGTGCAGGGCCTCGTCGGGCGGGGCGAGGGTCGCAGCAGTGGCGGCGAAGTCGGCGTAGGCCTGGGTCAGGGGGGTCATGAGGCCGGACGATAAACGATGGCGGGCCGGGGCGGCTGAGCGCGACGGCCGCCAGGCGCTGAAGCCCGCGCGGCCTCGGCCCGGCGGCGTGCCCTCGGCCCTCAGGCCCTCAGCGCACCAGGTTCTCCACCAGTGCCGCCATCCCCCTGCCCGAGCCCAGGGACATGCTGATGACGGCGCGGCGGCCGCCGGTGTCGGCCAGGTGGTGCATGGCCGTGATGGTCATGCGCAGGCCCGTGGCGCCTGGCGGGTGGCCGATGCTGATGCCGCCGCCGTAGAGATTGGTGCGCGCGCGCGGGATGCCCAGTTCGCGCTCGGCGTGCAGGTTGACGACGGCAAAGGCCTCGTTGATCTCGAAGTAGTCGATGTCGGCGACCGTTAGGTCCTGGCGCTGCAGCAGGCGCTGGATCGCGGGCACGGGGCCGGCGCCCATGATCTCGGGCGGCACGCCCACGACAGCCCAGTCCACCAGCCGGGCTTCGGCGCGCACGCCGGCGGCCCGCGCGGCTTCGCCGTCGGCCACCAGCAGCGCGGCCGCGCCATCGGTCACGCCGCTGGAGTTGCCGGCCGTGACCTGGCCGCGCCCGTCCTTGCGGAAGGCCGGTTTCAGCGACGAGAGCTTCTCCAGCGTCACCTGCGGGCGTGGGAACTCGTCGTGCTCGAACAGCCGCGTGGCGCTGCCGCGGCCCCCTGCGGGCACCTCGATCGGCGCGATCTGCCGCGCGAGGAAGCCCGAGGCCATGGCCGCGCCGGCGCGCTGCTGGCTCATGAGGCCCCAGGCGTCCATGTCCTCGCGCCGGTAGCCGTGGCGCTCGGTGAGGTTCTCGGCCGTGTCGCCCATGAGCTCGCGCGTGAAGGGGCAGCGGTAGATGTAGTCCAGCCCGTCGACCAGCGTCACCGGCCCGCGCCCGGCGCCCCAGCGCATCTCGTGCGCGAGGTAGGGCACGCGCGAGTAGTTCTCGCCCCCGGCGGCGACGGCGATCGCGCTGTGGCCGGAGCTGATCTGCTGGGCGGCGCTGACGATGGCCTGCAGCCCGGTGCCGCAGGCGCGCACGACGCCGAGCGAGGCGCTCTCCTCGGGCAGGCCGGCCGTCAGCGCGACCTTGCGGCTGATGAACAGGCCGTCGTGGTCCACCGGCGCGGTGTTGCCGAAGACGAGGTGGTCCACCTGCGCGGGCTGCAGCCCGGCGCGGGCGATGCAGGCCTGGACGGCGTGCACGCCCAGGACGTGCAGCGGCACGTCGCGCAGCGACTTGCCGAAGTCGCCAAAGGGGGTGCGGGCGCCGGCGGCGAGGACGATGTCGGGCATGGGCATGACGCGGCAGGGGCGATGGGTCAGGGCTAACGAGTATAGGCAGAACAGCAACTTAGAAAAACAATCGTTTGGCCAATACGGGAAGAGATGCAGGAAGAAAGCAAGCTCTGATGTCCGAGGTCTACGTGATCGGCGCGTCCTGCATGGCCTTCGGCAAGTATGCCGACATGGGCTTCCAGGCGCAGTGCCGCTTCGACCCCAGCGTCGAGCAGGTGCTGGCAAACCGCGAGGCAGGAGTTGGGCGCGCAGTGCCGCTCCCAAGCGCTTGTCCCGGAGCGCGCAGCGCGGAGGTCAGTCCAGTGAGTACTGTGGCTGCGCCGGTCATTGACTGGCAACCCGAGGGCCCGGCCACGCTGGCCGGTCCCTGAGCATATGGACAGGCGGCGACGGCAGCTGAGACGGTTTGCCCGTACCGTCGACGCGCGACCGGGCCATGGCGGACGCGTCCGACGGAGCCCTTCTCCGAGATCGAGTCGCCCGGTGAACAGACCTGGATTCATTCCATGGTCTCGTGGGCATGCACGGCTTGAGGCATCACGGCAAGCGCGCATGATTTTTTCAGGAACAGGAGCAGATGAATGAAGGATTTCAGCGTACCGGTCAATCGTCGGCAGTGGCTGGGCGTGGGCCTGGCGGCCACCGGCGGCCTGAGCAGCCTGAGTGCCTTGGCGCAGTCTCGCTGGCCTGACAAGCCGATCAAGTTGGTGGTCGGCTTCCCGCCGGGTGGTGCGACGGACGTGGTCGCGCGCATCGTGGCACAGCCCCTGGCCGATGTGCTCGGCGTGTCGGTGGTGGTCGACAACCGCCCCGGCGCGGCCAGCAACGTCGCCATGGCCGAGGTGGCCCGCGCCCCGGCCGACGGCTACACCGTGCTGGTCGCGCCCACCACGGTCGAGTCGGCCAACCCCTTCCTGTACAAGACGCCGGTCAACCCGTCGACCGATCTGCTGGCGGTCGCCGGCCTTTGCCGCTTCCAGTTGCACATGGTCGTCCGCCCGAGTTTCCCGGCCAAGGACGTCTCGGAGTTGATCAACCATGCGCGCAGGAATCCCGGAAAGGTCACTTACTCGTCCGCCGGGGCTGGTACCACCCCCCACCTGATCGGCGAGCTGTTCCTGCAGCAGGCCGGAATCTCGGCCGTCCATGTGCCCTACAGAGGTTCCGCGCCGGCCCTGCAGGCGGTGATGGCCAACGAGGTCGATTTCGTCATGGATCCAGGGATCGCCTTTCCGCATGTGCGCGCCGGCAGGGTCAACATGTTCGCGGTGGCCAGCCCGAGCCGGTCCAGGCAGTTTCCCGAGATTCCCACCCTCGGTGAAAAGGGGGTCCCCGGGATTGACTACGACACCTGGGCCGGGTTGTGGTTGCCCGCCGGAACGCCCGATGACATCCGGGCCCGGCTCTCGAGGGCCGTCTCCCAGGTGCTCACGCAGCCGGATGTGCAGAAGCGCATGCAGGCGCTCAGCGGCGAGGCGGTCTACATGGACTCGCCCCAGTATCGTCAGATGCTCACCCAGGAGACAGCCGCCTTCTCCAGCTTGATCCGAAACCGCAAGATCCTGGCCGAGTGAGGCAGCGGGTGGCCCTGCAGACTCTGCACGACGCGTTCGCCCAGTCACGCAGGCAGGCGCCGGACCTGCCCTGCCTGGCCGAATCCGCGCTGGGTGGCGGCCGGATCTGGACGTACGAACAGGCGGGCCGGGTCGTCGATGAACTGGTCGACCTGTATGCGGGTCGAGGCTGGTCGAGGGGTCATCGCGTGGCGCTGGCCGTGGGCAACCACCCGCGCCACTTCTTCCATTTCCTGGCCCTCAACCGCCTGGGCGTGTCGATCGTGCCGCTCAATCCGGACTACCGAAGCGCGGAGATTCGCCATGCCCTGGGCTTGACCGGCGCGGGCATGGCGATCTGCCATCGCGATCGCCAGCCCTTGCTGCTCGAGGCCATCGCGGCCGACGATGCGCTGGCAGGCACGGCCGTCGTGTCGATCGATGACCTGGCCGGCGGCATGCCTGCCGCGCCCCGAGCCCCTGGGGCTGGAGGCGATCCTTTGGCGGCGGAGGCCGCCATACTCTTCACCTCCGGCACCTCGGGGCGTCCCAAGGGTTGCGTCCTGAGCAACGAATACGTCCTGGGCGCCGGTGCCTGGTATCGCGACATGGGGGGCTTGCTGTCGTGGCGTGAAGCCGAGGATCGATTGCTCAACCCGCTGCCGGTCTTCCACATGAACTGCAGCATGGTGTCCTTCCCGGCCACCTGCCTGACCCGAAACTGCCTGATCATTCCTGACCGCTTTCATGCCAGCACGTGGTGGGAGGATTGCGTCAAGTCCCAGGCGACGGCGATTCACTACCTGGGCGTGATGCCGCCGGTGCTGTTCAAGCAGGAACGCGGTGATTGGGAGCGCCGGCACCACATCCGCTTCGGCCTGGGTGCGGGCTGCGATCCCACGCTGCACGGCCCCTTCGAGGAGCGTTTCGGCTTCCCGCTCGTCGAGGTCTGGGGCATGACCGAGACGGGTCGCTTCCTGGGCAACCATCACGACCCCAGGCAAACCCACACCCGTGCCTTCGGGCGTGAGCAGCCGCCCCTCGAAGTCCGCGTGGTGGACGCGCAGGACGAGCCGGTGGCCGTGGACGCGGTCGGCGAGTTGCTGGTCCGCGCCCAGGGCGATGATCCGCGCAGGGGCTTCTTCTCGGCCTATCTCCACGACGAGGAGGCCACCGAGAAGGCCTGGCGAGGAGGATGGTTCCACACCGGGGATGTCGTGCGGCAGGACGCCACCGGCATGCTGTACTTCGTCGACCGCAAGAAGGACATGGTGCGGCGTTCCGGGGAGAACATCTCTTCGGCCGAGGTGGAGGCGGTCCTGGCCATCCATCCGGCGGTGCTGCGGGTCGCCATCGTCCCGGTGCCCGATGCCTTGCGCGACGAGGAAGTGATGGCGGTGGTGGTGCCGGCACCGGGCGCGCAGCCTGACGAGGCGACGGCCAGCGCACTGGTGAGCCACTGCCTGAGGGAACTGGCCTACTACAAGGCGCCCGGCTGGGTGCTCTTCAGGGTCGAGTTGCCCACCACTCCCACGAACAAGATCCAGAAGAACCTCATCTTTGCCCCCGGTGGTGATCGTACCGAGGGTGCCTGGGATTGCCGCCCGATGAAGAAGCGCTCGTGAGCGCGCCGGGGCCGGGCCGCGCCCGGCCTTCCCGCTCGCGCCAGTGGCGAGGACGACCCCGGGAATGGGCATGGCGCGACAGGAATGACCGATCAGGGCTAACCAGTATAGGCAGGCCAGCGGCTTAGAAAAACAATCGTTTGGCAAACACGAACATGGGTGGAGGACGTTCCCAGATGTCGGAGGTCTACGTGATCGGCGCGTCCTGCACGGCCTTCGGCAAGCGTGCCGACACGAGCTTCCAGGCGCTGGCCCGCGAGGCCTACCTGGAGCTGCTGGACGATTGCGGCCTGGGGGTGGGTGACGCCGGGCTCGTCGAGCAGGCCTGGTTCGGCAACTGCGGCATGGGGCAGTGGGGCCAGGGCGGGATCCGCGGCCAGGTCTGCTTCACGCCGCTGGTCGAGGAGGGCCTGTTCCCCGAGCGGGTGCCGATGATCAACGTCGAGGGTGGCTGCGCCACGGCCTCGTTCGCCTTCCACGGGGCCTGGAAGGACGTGCTGTCGGGGCAGGCGAGGGTCAGCCTGGCCATCGGCGTCGAGAAGCTCGTCAGCCCTGACGACCCGGCGCGTGTGCCCGCCATCTTCGCCACGGCGATCGATCAGCTCGAGCCCTGGCGCTGGCGTGAGTACTACGCGCGCGCCGGCGAGGTCGCGGGCAAGCCCTTCGAGACCGGCCCGGGCCGCACGCTGTACATGGACACCTACGCGATGCAGGCGGCCTGGCACATGAAGACGCACGGCACGACGCAGCGGCAGATCGCCGTGGCGGCCTCGAAGAACCACCACCACGGCAGCCTCAACCCCAAGGCGCAGTACCGCTTCGAGCTCAGCGTCGAGCAGGTGCTGGCCGACCGCGAGGTCAGCTGGCCGCTCACGCGCGCCATGTGCTCGCCCTTGGGCGACGGCGCGGCGGCGGCATTGCTGTGCTCCGAGGACGCGCTGCAGGACTTCCCGGCTGCCGCCCGCGCCCGCGCCGTCAAGGTGCGCACCAGCCAGCTCTCGGGCGGCAAGTACCGGCGCCTGGACGAGCCCGGGCTGTCGCGCGTGGCGGCGCAGAAGGCCTGGCGCGCGACCGGCCTGCAGCCGCGGGACATCGACCTGGTCGAGCTCCACGACGCCACCTCGTTCAGCGAGATCTACCAGCTCGAGATGCTGGGCTTCTGCCCCGACGGCCAGGGTGGCCCCTTCGTCGAGTCGGGGGCCACGGCGCTGGGCGGAAGCCTGCCTGTCAACGTCTCCGGGGGGCTGGTCTCCAAGGGCCACCCGGTGGGCGCGACGGGCCTGTCGATGGTCTGCGAGGTCGTGCAGCAGCTGCGCGGCGAGGCCGGCCCGCGCCAGGTGCCCGGCGCGGCGCTCGGGCTGGTGGAGAACGGCGGCGGCGTCATCGGCTTCGACGAGGCGGCCTGTGCCGTCCACATCCTGGAGAAGGCGCGATGAGCTTGGCCGAGACGCCGGTCATCGACTGGCAACCCGAGGACCCTGCCACGCTGGCCGACCCCTACCCGCTGTTCGCGCGCATGCGCGACGAGGACCCCTGCCACTGGAGCCCGCGCCTGAAGAGCTGGGTGCTGACACGCTACGACGACGTGCGCACCGTCTGCCTCGACCGGGAGCAGCGCGTCTCCTCCGACAGGCTGCGGCCCTATTTCGAGACCCTGCCCGCCCCCGAGGCGCAGCGCATCGCCCAGATCGTGCGCTACCTGTCGCAGTGGATGGTCTTCAAGGACCCGCCGGACCACACGCGCCTGCGCCGCCTGCTCGGGCGGGTCTTCCACGCGCGCGCGTTGCAGGCCATGCGCCCGCAGGTGGAGGCGATCGCCGCGCAGCTGCTCGACGCACTGGACGGGCGCGAGGAGTTCGACGCCATCGCCGACTTCGCAGGCCCGCTGCCCTGCCTCGTGATCATGGCGATGCTCGGCGTGCCGGCGGCGGACCTGCCGCGCATCAAGCAGATGAGCGACGACATGGCGCTGTTCATCGGCTCCTCGCGCACCAGCGCGGCCAAGTACGAGGCCGCCGAAGCCGCGACGGCGGAGATGGCGGCCTACTTCCTGGCGCTGATCGCGCAGCGCCGGCGTGAACCGCGCGCGGACATGCTCAGCGAACTCGTGAACCTGCGCGACGACGACGGCAGCGCGCTCGGCGACGACGAGCTCGTCGGCAGCTGCATCATGCTGCTTTTCGCCGGCCACGAGACGACGACGAACCACATCGCCAACGGCCTGTGGTCGCTGATGCGCTTCCCGGGGGAGATGGCGCGCCTGCGGGCCGACCCGGGGATGGCGGCGCAGGCGGTCGAGGAACTGCTGCGCTACGACGGCCCGTCCGGCGCCCAGGTGCGCGTGGTGCGGCGCGCGCACGAGCTGCACGGCCGCGAGCTCGGCGAGGGCCAGCGCGTCTTCATCATGCTGAACGCGGCCAACCGCGACCCCCGCGCCTACGCGGACCCCGACCGCCTCGACCTCGGCCGCCAGGGGCCGCAGCACCTCACCTTCGGGCTGGGCCTGCACATGTGCCTGGGCTTCCCGCTGGCGCGCACCGAGGGGCAGGCGGCCTTCCCGGCGCTGCTGGCGCGGTTCCGCTCCATCGAGCCGGTCTCGTCGGCGCCCGAGTGGATCAACTCGCTGGTCTTCCGCGGCATGACGGGCCTGCCGGTCAGGGTGAGGCGGGCGTGAGCACGGCCGCGCCGCAGCCCCTGCTGAGTGCCGAGGCCGTGCACCTGGGCTTCGGCGGCATCCAGGCGCTGTCGGGCGTCTCGCTGGAGGTCAGGCCGGGCGAGATCACCGCGGTGATCGGCCCCAACGGCGCGGGCAAGACCAGCCTGTTCAACACCCTGTCGGGCTTCTACCGGCCGCAGCGCGGCAAGATCGTCTTCGAAGGGCGCGACATCACCCGGGTCAGCCCCGACCGGCGCGCGGCCATGGGCCTGGCCCGCACCTTCCAGAACGTCGCCTTGTTCCGCGGCATGACGGTGCTCGACAACATCAAGCTCGGCGGCCACGCCCGGCTGCGCGCCAATCCGCTGACGGCCATGTGCTACCTCGGCCCGGCGCGGCGCGAGGAGATGGCCCTGCGGCGCGAGATCGAGCGCGAGGTCATCGACTTCCTCGAGATCGACCACATCCGCCACCAGCCGGTGGCCTCCTTGTCCTACGGGCTGCAGAAGCGGGTCGAGCTGGCGCGCGCGTTGGCGATGCGGCCGCGCCTGCTGATGCTGGACGAGCCGGTCGCGGGCATGAACCGCGAGGAGACCGAGGACATGGCGCGCTTCATCATCGACATCCAGGAGGAGCGCGGTGTCACGGTGCTGCTGATCGAGCACGACATGGGCCTGGTGATGGACATCTCTCACCACGTCGTCGTGCTGAACTTCGGCCGCGTCATCGGCGAGGGCACGCCGGCGCAGGTGCGCGCCGATCCCGAGGTCGTGCGCGCCTACCTGGGCGAGACCGCGTCGCGGAGGGCTGCATGAGCCCGGGCTTCGACTGGATCGCCCTGGCGGAATTCGCGGCCATCGGGCTGCTGTCAGGCGGGCTGCTGGCGCTGATCGCCCTGGGCTTCGTGCTCATCTACAAGGGCACCGGCGTCATCAACTTCGCGATGGGCGAGTTCATGATGCTCGGCGCCTACTTCTTCTATACCGCCAGCGTGCTGTGGGGCCTGCCCACCTGGCTGGCGCTGGCGCTGATGCTGGCAGCGGTGGCGCTGGCGGCGGCGCTGATCGAGCGCGCGCTGCTGCGGCCGCTGTCCGGCCAGCCGGTGATCTCGGTACTGATGGCCACCATCGGCCTGGCCAGCGCGCTGCACGGCGGCGTCGACGCGGTCTGGGGCGGCAACAACTACGAGATGCCGGCGCTGCTGCCGCGCAAGCCGTTCACGCCCGGCGAGATCCTGATCCCGGGCCAGGTGGTGTGGAGCTTCGTGCTCGCCGCGGTGGTGATCACTGCCTTCACCCTGTACTTCCGCTCCGCGAAGACCGGCATCGCGATGCGCGCCGCGGCGAGCGACCCGCTCACCGCCTACCTGATGGGCATCGACGTGCGCGCGATGCAGCGCCTGACCTGGATCTACGCCGGGCTCGTGGGCGCCATCGCCGGCATCGTCGTCGCGTCGATCACGAGCCTGTCGCCGGCTGTCGGCGTCACCGCGCT
>Ga0164292_10004687_pt1 | contig 11135 bp, 12 predicted proteins | sample GEODES117metaG_FD_111486 | JGI IMG/M metagenome (GOLD analysis project Ga0164292, IMG submission 111486) | Eutrophic lake water microbial communities from Lake Mendota, Wisconsin, USA - GEODES117 metaG | ecosystem: Environmental > Aquatic > Freshwater > Lake | place: USA: Lake Mendota... | reverse complement strand
GGTGGGACCTCAATTGATGTGGGATCATGTCCAGGGGGCTGGACGTGGGTCTTAAGAACGCTGGACTTTGATAAAGTCTATTCAGTAGACAAGGCACCGATTGAAAAAAGGATTATGGATCTTGGGCGGATTGAATTTAAAAAGGAAAGTGCTTTTGGATTAGATCCAAAGGATTTTGGAGAAATAGATTGGTTTTGCTCAGATATTATTTGTTATCCAGAGCGCCTTTTAAATTTAGTGAATCGTTTTAGAGAATCTGGAAAAGTTAAAAATTTTGTGTGTACCATCAAATACCAAGCGGAAACGGATTGGGAGAATACCTTAAAGTTTCTCGAGATACCAAATTCAAGGATCGTGCATCTTCATCACAATAAACACGAAGTGACTTGGTTTCTTAAAGGGGCAAATCAGTGAAATACTTTAATGTGGATAAACCCCAAAGACTCAAACTAACAAGAGATCTTACAAAGCATCTTAAACGAGGAAATCCCTGGGTCTTTTCCGACGCCGTTGAAAAGATCAAAGCACCAGAAGGTTCATATACTATTCTTTCAAGCCATAAGAATGAAGTCCTTGCTCACGGATTCTACTCTCCCAATATTAATCTCGCCTTTCGGGTTTTAAACCTAGGAGACAAAAAATTTAATGATCATGAAGTTGAAAAAAGACTCCATAGGGCCATCGCCAATAAAAAGCATCTCCTCTCTCAAGAAAATAAATGCTTTCGATTTTTAAACGGTGAGGGAGACGAATTACCCGGAGTTGTGGCGGATTTTTATGATGGGATTCTTGTTTTAAAACTTGATGGAACGGCATCTGAGAATTTTTGGGTAAAAGAGGCCTTCGCTACGTTTTTTATGGAACAAAAAGAAATTCCCGTAAAATGCGTTTACTTCAAAAGAAAAAATCGAGAAGAAGAAAAAGGAATGATCCTCGCTGGTGAGTGTGATAATCTTACTGACTTAGAATTTCTTGAACATGGTGTAAAATTTAGAACCAATATTATTGATGCTGCTAAAACTGGTTTTTTTCTAGATCAAAGAGAAAATAGAAATTTCATCCGTTCCGTATCTAAAGATAAGACTCTTCTCAATCTCTTTGGCTATACCGGTGGTTTTTCGGTTTATGCTGGACTTGGTGGCGCAAGCAAGGTCACAACTGTCGATATCGCACCCAATGCCATAAAGGGTGCAGAGATTAATTGGGAAATTAATCATCTCTCACCTGAAAAGCATGAAGGCATTTGTATTGATGCCTTTGAATTTGTAGCTGAGGCCCAAAAGCAAAAAAAAATGTGGGATATCGTGATTACGGATCCTCCGAGTTTTGCTCCCAACCAAAAGGCCGTTGATTCGGCCAAAGATGCTTACACTAAAGTCTTTGCCGACTCACTTAAACTCGTTAAAGATGGTGGTTTTTTTGCCGCCTCAAGTTGCTCTGGGCACATAACTTTTGAAGCCTTTTTAGAGATTGTCCAAGAGGCACTCTCAAAATCAAAACGCCGAGGTAAAGTCCTTCTCATTAAGGGTCAGCCGGAAGATCATCCCTTTCCCTTTGCCCTTCAAGAGATGCGCTACTTGAAGTTCGTCTACCTTCAAGTCTTTTTAGATTGATCAACAAGGCTATTTGTATAAGTTGAACTTCTTATGTGCAGCCAAAGACCTTGGACAAGGATTGCCATCAAAATCCAAATCACATGGTACGAGGGAGATTCCGCAGGAAGCTTCATTGAAAGGTTCGCAAGCATAAGTCCTGACCATAAAAGTGCTGGAAGAAAAATTAAGCTATACTTGAATCTCCTCCAAATCCACCATAATTCTTGGGCCTCCATACTCAAAAAGGCAACAAGCATGCCGCTAGATAGAAAGAGTGACCCACAAAAGCTTGCACAGGCCCAATCACCAATCATTCGAAGATGGTGAGTGACGCCATGACCATCCATAAAACCAATCCCAAACTGAGGACAAAAAGAAATAGACACTAAAGCACCTAAAAGTTGAAAAGATAAGAATCGTAAAACAATCGAATGAAGATGAAAGCTTAAGGATATATCCTTTTTCACAGCTTCTCTAAGAGCAACCGGTGGAAGTTCTTTAGTGGTCAAAAATTCAAAGAAAGCTTTATTTTTCATAGGATTTCCTTAAACCTCGTATTGCCCTAGATAGACGCTGGCGAAGGTTTGCTTGTGACAGGCCACTCGCACTTTCTAGTTCTTCATAACTCATTTCCTCAAGATAGTATTTTTGGACAAGCTCCCTAGCGTCTTGGGGAAGATTCAGTAGGAGGTCTTCTATTAGATCTTTATCTTGAAAAGTCATAGCGGAATCGTCAAAAAGTTGATTTTCCCGATCTCTTGCTCTTCTACCCAGCGATCGATATTCATCAATAAGAAGATGACGGATGAGAACAAAAAACCATGGGCCAAATGGTTGACCATTGTAGAGATGTCTTTTTTCATGAAGCTTTCGCCATACTTTTTGAAAAAGATCATCCTGTTCGGAGGAACGCATTCGTTTTTTTATGAAGGCATAAACCATAGGATTATACTTATCGTAAAGAGCACTAAAGGCTTCCTCACTCCCCATCTGGTATTCGCTCATCAATTGTTCGTCAGTTTTCATTATAACCCAAGGCCATATGCAAATGAGGACGAAACGAAAAATGCTTTTGTGACAACAAAACTATAATTTTCGTAGAGATGCCTCAATTTCTTTTAAAAATTGAGCGGCATACATTCCATCAATAATCCTGTGATCAAAACCCAAAATAATATTAAAGGATTTCGTGAAAGGTGAAGGAGCACATATACCTAGAATCGCTCCCTGATCTTTGTTCACAACTGGCATGAAATCTTTAACGCCAAGGGAGGAAAGATCAGTCATCGTAAAGGTGCCGTTAACAAGATCTGACCCCTTTAACTCATCTCTGACATAACTCATCGCTAGGTCTTTAAAAATTTTTGAAATTTCTGACAAAGTAAGCTGACTAAAATTTTTAATCACTGGAACCTTGAGGCCCTTACCAATATTAATCGCGACCCCAAGATTATAATCACTATATTTTCTGATTTTATTTTTAGTGTAACAGGAATTAACGTATGGAAATTTCTTAATCGCTGAAAGGGTTCCAAAAGAAACAATCTCCCCGAGAGTTGTGCCCGGATAGGTTTTCTGAATCTTCTCAATGAGCTCCAGCGAAATTTCTCTTGAAACTTTAGAATAGATCACATCACTAGATTGTTTTAAGTAATGGATCTCAAATGCCTTCGTAGGGGACGGTTCTTCATCAATAAAATGAACGTCAGGAAGAATTTCAGTTGATTGAGATGCTTTTGAAACAAGGTTATTTTTTTCTATGTAATCCCTTACTTCTTTCTCACCCACACGGGCCCCAGAGTTAAGGAAAACGGAACTATCAATTCCAAACTCATCAATGATCTTCTGTGCCTTTCGAGTTATTCTTCCAGACTGTGAATCATCAGTTTTGATTATTTCAGTGAACGTAAAATCTTTATTAGATGAAATAGCAAAAAGGGTATCCCCTATTTCAACTCTATCCCCTTCATTATGCTTAAAAAACAGATAACCATCTTGAGGAGCTTCAACATCATAGGCATTTTTAGTTGCTTCAAGAGAACACACGATTTCATTTGTCTTTATCTCGGAACCGCTTTTTTTTGAAAGAGAAGCCACAATCACAAATTCATCATTAGGATTTTCTCTGTGAACTTTATAAATAAAATCACTCATCAAATAACTCCCAGATTGCATTTTCGACATCTTTTGACTTTGGTAAAACCTGCTTCTCTAGGTAGGTACTAGCTGGAAGAGGCAATGGTTTAGCGTTTAAGACTTTTGAATGGAAAGTGACTTCACTTGAAAGCCTTTTTGAAAGTTCACTTAATAGAGAGTCCGATAAACTATGAACCGGAGTTCCTTCTTCAAGGAAAAGTATCTTCTTTGTCTTTCTCACAGAATCCGAAATTTCTTGAATAAGATGAGGACTATTCAGATCCAATGGATAAATGACATCAAGGTAAACCTCCTCTTCGGAAAAGGTTTTCATTAAAGGCTCTAAAGTCATTCCCATTGAACCTAGAGCGACAACAGTAATATCCGCACCTTCCGCAGAACGAAGTCTCGTGTACGGAAATTTCTCAGTTGATTCATAAAGCTCATAGAAATCTGGAACTTTCTTGAAAGGGTCCTGAGAATAAAGAAGTTTATGTTCAAAAACAATGGCCGGATGCTGAACATGTGTCGCAAGAGTGTTGTAGAACTTGAAGGCGTCAACTCTTGGGTGAAAAACAAAAAAATCGAGATCGGGAATACCTAGAAAATGTTTTTCTATGCATTGACTATGAGTTGCCCCATACCCTCTTCCACCACCCATTGGGGTTCTAATAATCAAAGGCGCTTTGACAAGCTTTCCAAACATTCTCTTCATTTTGGCTGCATGATTTAAAATTTGATCAAAGGCCAGTGCCAGAAAATCACCGAACATAATTTCAGAAAAAACGAGACGCCCCGTTGTCGATGCTCCTAAAGAAATCCCAATGAGGCTTGGCTCACTAATGGGCATATTGAGAACTCTTCCTTCAAAATGACTTGATAGTCCCTTTGACGCCTTAAAAGCACCGCCATAAGGATCTTTGACGTCTTCCCCAAGAAACAATGCTTCTGGGTTATTTGTAAAAATTTGATGAAAGGCCTTATTCATTTCTTTTAGTTGAGTGGTTTGATTCTCAATGGGATTCATTTTATTTTCGGAGTATTGAACTTTAGCTGATTTATCCATTTCTAAAATGATGGAATCAGGAGTTTCAAGCGCCTTCTTAATCACTTGATCTACATAGAGATCAAATTCATTGATTTCTTTTTCAACTTCGGGAATTAATGTTTTTAAAAATATATTTAAAGAATCTCTCTCTTTGGCCTCATCAATTTCTTTTGGATCACGTTGATCATCACCCTTAGAATGAGGGTTTAATCTATAGGTCTGAACTTCAATTAACGCCGGTCTTGAATGATTTCTTACAAAACTTACCGCCATCCCCATTTGTTCTATCAATAAATCTGGCGCATTCGTAGAGGCACAGAAATAATCAACTCCAAAAGCTCGAGCTCGATCCGCGATTGTCCCCGAAAGAGTTTCATGCTGAGAAGTTGATTGAGAATAAAAATTATTCTCAACGACGATGAGATGAGGGAGATTGTGTTTAGAAATGAAATTGAGAGTTTCATAAATAACACCCTGGCCAAGGGTTCCATCACCAATAAAAGAAATGGCGATGTTATTGTTTTTTGCAATTTTATTAGATAAGGCCACGCCAGCCGCGGTAGGAACCATTCCACCCTGGATTCCAGATGAATAAAATCCATTCCTATGAATGTGCTGACTTCCACCAAACCCCTGATTGACACCGTGAGGTTTACCTAAAATTTCAGCGATGAGGCCTTCATAATCTTGGTAAATAGCAAGGTAGTGCCCGTGGCAGCGGTGATTAGAAACCACCACATCGCCGGAAGAAAGATGAGAGGCAAGAGAAATTCCTGAAAATTCTTGTCCGACACATGTGTGGATCGTTCCACCAACTAATCCCTTTCCAAACAAATCAAGAAGGGATTGTTCAACTTTACGAATTTTATAGGCCAGAAGATATGATTCTTTCATCTTTAGTTTAATCTTGATTGAATTTCAGTAAGAATATTATCAACAGATGTTAGAACAGAAGCAGTCGCTCCATCAAAACGAAGCCCGAACGTTTTCTCAATTTCTACTAAAAGCGTAATGTGATGCATGGAATCCCAGTTACCAAAATTTTCACGTGAAAGCTCTTTAGAAAACTCAAACTCCTCATCAAAAACTTTTGAGAAACAAGAATTAATTTTTTCTAAAATTTGATTTTCATTCATTTTTGGCTCCAAATTTGTTCTAAAATGATGGTTGAATATTTTCGAGTGGGATGAGTAGAGTTGCCGAAATATTCTTTCGTATTATAATTTTTTACATTTTCGTTGGTAAAGTCATGGAACTCATCAAAGATTTCACGGGCTGTTTTTTTATATAACTGAAACGCCTCTCTCATGTGATCATCCGCCTGAATTTTATTGTAATGATCAATCGACAATGGTGCAGAAATCACGACTAGTTTTATTCCAGAGGAGCGACTCTCAGATTGAATACTCTTTAATAAATGAACTCTATTTTCGTCTAGTTTCCAATTATTATGTGAGAATTGAATGACTTCAATAGGTCCCGTGCCATCTTTTTGGGGAATATAATTTCCGTGTTCGAGATACTGATGCCGAATTTCACCAAAAAGATTGATGAGAATGACTCTAAATGTGTCTCTTAATGCGTCAAGTGTAATATAGTTATTCGAAAAAATATCCGCTTTTACATAAGTATTTTTCGAAGTCTCTCCTAAAAAGTCTTTTAGAGGAGATGAGTATAAAATTTTATCCGTCTCATAGTTTTTATCAAGATCAACAAAAGCGATCTGAAGAACAATCAGCTTTGGAGAAAACTTTGATTTAATGTGGTTAATGATCGCCACATAATCTTCTGGAGTCGTATGTTGAACCGCATAATTGAACGTTTTAAGGCCGGTCAGTCTTTCAAGATCTTCAGTGTGATATTTGTGAGCGGTAGAACTTCCTATTATAAAAGCCTCATAATTAGTTTTTGAACTCTCAAGCATATAGAATTTATTATCTCTTGAACTCGCAACAGCTTTTGTTTTAAATCCAAAAAGATTAATTCCTAGCTTGTCGTAAGGATCAACGGCAACGATGAGGCCGTAGGCAACAAGAAAGAGAGATCCAAAATAAATGAAAAAAAGACGATTAAATTTTGTCATATTAAAAATTGAAATAAATGAATTCAGTTAATCTATTAAGACCAAAGATACAAAAGACAAACATGATGGAACTCAAAAGGGCCAATTTGTGAGTAGGCTTAAACCCCTGATAAAGCTCAAAGGAATTTTTATATCTTTTCACTAAAACAAGACAGAGGATGATCATTCCTAAATGTAAATTCTCATCGTTAATCATTCTTGGCCCGTATTTTATCCCGACTGAATTCATAAAGTCTGTCGAGAGAATTCCTTTCGGCATTTGAAAACCAGAGAGGCCAAACATCCCCTTATAAACCTTAAGAGCACTTCCAACAGTCTTTGCTCGGAACATCGTAAAACACATGGAAACAAAGATAAATGTCATAGGCCAAGAAACGTAGGTAGGGAGTTTTATTTTATATTTTTTCCAATTGTGATGAACAACAATGGCAGCACCATGAAGAACACCGAAAATAACAAAAGTCCAAGCGGCCCCATGCCAGAGACCTGCAATCGTCATGGCCAGAAACATGGACAACATCATGTAGGGAAAAGTCATCTTCGGCATAGACCGAACAATAGGTGTGAAAATATAGGCGGTAATAAAATTTGTAAGGGTAATATGCCAGCGAGACCAAAAATCTACAATATTAGTTGATTTATAGGGAGACTTAAAGTTCGCCGGTATTTTGATGTTAAACATGGCACCAAGTCCAATCGCCATATCGGAATATCCGCTAAAATCAAAATAAATCTGGAAGGCATAAGCAAGACAAGTACCCCAAGCTGAGAAGAAGTGTAGATCCCCTACTTTGTTGAACCCTTCATTTGCAAAAGGAGCAAAGGTATCCGCTATGATCACTTTTTTAAAGAGACCCAAAACAAAAATGAAAATTCCAACAGAGAGACTCTCCGATCGGAAAACCTTATTATCCTTACTTTGAAACTGAGGAATGATTTCTTTATAGTGAACAATGGGGCCTGCAACAAGTTGAGGGAAGAAGGTAACAAATAGGCCATAATCAATAAATTTGTTTTCCTTCGCTTGCCCTGTATAAACATCAATGACAAAGGCCAGCTGCTGCAAAGTAAAAAATGAAATACCTAGAGGTAGCACAATTTTTAAAAGACCAATTTCTGAGCCAAAAACCCAATTGATATTTTCAATGAAAAAATCCATGTACTTAAAGAAACAGAGAAGTCCAATATTAAAAACAACTGCAACATAAAAAAGGATCTTTCGTTTTGAAGAATCCTTAATCTTCATCAAAAAGTCAGAGATAAAATAATTCACCAGAATTGAGCACATAATGAGAAGAGAATATTTTATATTCCCAAATGCATAAAAGAAGAGAGAGGTGAAAAAGAGCCAGTATTTTGCTTCCGTAATCTTTTGGAATTTTAATAAAAGAAAATACGTTATGAGCGTTACCGGTAAGAAGGCAAAAATAAAAATATATGAATTAAAAAGCATGGCAAAAAGTTAACATGAAGAATCAAGGTTTGACTATGATTTATTGGTCACCGGATTAATGAGTCGATTTTGTATTTAGCCCTTTAAAATTTAACCATATTTGAGATTTTAGAAGATCTAAATCCATTTGTAGGAAATGTGACGCTCGAAGATAAATTTCTTGAATATCCAAATGTTTCTGCTCATCTGTTTCTAAGAATAACCGATCCAAAGGAACAAGGGGGAGAAGATCTCTAATCTGTTGTGAATTATCTATCGAAAGGCCAAATGAAAAAAAACACCTTGAATGGAGCCTCAATAAATCCTTCATAAGGGATTCATTTCCCCTAAAGTCGTGGAAAATCCAGGGACTTTTAGGCCTTTTCTCTTTTAAAATCTGTAAAAAATCTGAGCCCGCTTTTACACTATGGATAATCAGCGGAAGGTTAAATCTTTCAGAAAGCTCTAAGTGCCAGTGAAATAATTCAATTTGATCCTGTAAGAATTCAGGATAGGCGCGATCAATGCCTGTCTCACCTAGGCCCCAAAGGGCCCCTATCCTAACGAGCTCCTCTATTCGAATCTTCAAGGAGTTAAGTTCAGATTGACTGAAATCCTCTAACCACCAAGGATGAATACCAGCTGAAGAAAAGCTTTTAGGTAAAAAATCAGACGAGAGCAATTCACTCGATGAAAGAGAAAAAACACTCACAGAATCAGACTTTTGATCTCTTCTGTGAGTGTGAATATCAAGATAAGAAAGAGATTCCAAACTTAGTAACAAAAAATGCTATGAGTAACATTCAAGATACGATCATTCATCCTTCGCGGATAAATGGTTCGGAAGGAGTTAAAATTTGAAGGAACGTTGTCCCAAAAATATTCTGAATCCCTTTGACCACTTTGAAAGTTAAGGTAAATAAAACCAGAGCAATTTACATACTGAGGGGTATGATTCCAGATTGAAACTTGAACATTAAAGCCGGTAGAGTAAACATTCGGAAAGATGGCCGAATCCTTGGCAGAATACGCCAGGGAAGACATTATGATTCCCAAAAAAATGATCCATTTTTTCATAGGAAAACTCCTTTTCTTTTGATTAAACCAATGGAAACTTAAAGAGTCTAGAAACTATAATAACGCATGGAGCCAGTTTTGATCCCTGAAGAAATTGAAAAATATTGTATTGAACATTCAACCCGTCCAAGTTCAACAGTAAGAGAGCTTGGGGAATATACAAAAAATAATGTTCATGGAAGCCAAATGCTCATTGGGGAACTAGAAGCATCAACACTCTCATTCCTTATAAAGCTCGGAAAAGTAAAAAAAATTTTAGAGCTTGGAACTTTCACTGGATACTCAGCTCTTGCTATGGCGGAACAAATTCCACATGACGGAGAAATCATAACGATTGATATAAATCCTCATACGACTCAGACGGCGAAGTCATTTTGGGAAAAATCTCCTCATGGTAAAAAAATTAAACAAATCCTTCTCCCTGCCTTGGAAGCTCTAAAAACAATTGAGACAAAATTTGATCTTATTTTTATTGATGCTGATAAAAATAACTACTCTCATTACCTGGAATGGGCACTTGATCATTTAAGCGAGAATGGATTTATTGTTGTGGACAATACTCTCTGGCATGGAAAGGTATTAAATCCAGGCCAGGATAAGCAAACCAACTCAATTATTTCCCATAATCTAAAGGCGAAAGAGCTTGAGGGGTTCACAAAAGTACTCCTTCCCTTAAGGGACGGCATGTTTTTAATCACTAGGTCATAAGATTTCCCTAATTTCTTTTGAAGTTATTTTCAAAGGGCCTCCATGAACTTCTAATCAAGGGAGCGGAGGTCACGATGAAAATAACAGATTTTTTTGTTGTTTTATTTGCTTCAGTTTTATTCCTCTATCCAATCATAAAAAATGAGAATGCTCCGGAAAGGCAGGAGCAAGAAGAAAACTCACGAAGACCATCGGAAGAAAATGCGAGAAAATTTAAAATCGTTTATGAGGTACCCTCCCCGCAAGAGGAGCAGCTTGCAGATATATTTTGGCTTCGATATGCAGCCGAAGTCGCCATGGAATCAGGAACACCCTACTTTAATATTCTTAACCAATCTATTCGAAAAAATTTCAGTCAAAGATATCAAGTTAATCTTTCAACGATAGAAGGACTCATTGAGCTGGAATACGACCCTATGAAAGCGGAATATGATGCCTATGAAATTGAGAGTTTATTCATGGGAAACTCTATTTAGAAGCTGCCCCACTTTAAAGACAGGGGGGCAGTGTGTAAAACGATTAAAGGTTAATTAATACCTCTATACCGGAAGTAGTTTTAGAAGTTTCAAAAGGAATATCATCTGAAACGAGAAACTCTATGTTTTGTGAACAGTCTTCTCCCATGTCGTAGATTGAAAAACTAACTCTGTCTTTCGTTGGCATTTGAAAATTTTCGAGAACAATACTTTCAGGATTTGTACTTCGGTCAATCGAATATTTTTGTTTAAAAAAGCACTCATTAATCACTGTTTCATTATTGATCATGATTCTACTTTTTGCTGGAAATGATTTCCCTTGAAGAAGAATCTTCCAATTTACTTTTGAAAGACAATCCATTTCTTCACATACAGTGTTTATTTCTTTCGAAGACTGACTCGATTTTTCATGACCACAGCTCATTAAGGACAAAGTTGATAATACCATTAAACAGACCATCAGGTTGCGATACAAAAACATGTGTATTCCTTTGAAAAGTGAGGAGTATCCTCAGACGGAGTAAAACTGATATTTTTTAGTAAAAAACAAAAAAACGGCCATCCGAAGATGACCGTCTTT